>Ga0105239_10001884_pt1 | contig 27416 bp, 25 predicted proteins | sample KBSC44metaG_FD_92761 | JGI IMG/M metagenome (GOLD analysis project Ga0105239, IMG submission 92761) | Corn rhizosphere microbial communities from Kellogg Biological Station, Michigan, USA - KBS C4-4 metaG | ecosystem: Host-associated > Plants > Roots > Rhizosphere > Soil | place: Michigan, USA...
CTACCTGGGGGGTCTTGTGTAGTCGACGAAGTTTTCTGAAACCAACCACTAAGTCAGGGTTAGGCGGTAGTGATAGATGTAATAGTCTGGGCTGCCGCTGTATTGCGTCTGCAGAATGTCCGGTTCCGAAATGTGGGACCGGATTTATGCATACGATAATAACCATTACCGTTTCCGACGACTTTTTCCTGACTCCCGCGTCGCTTCATGTTTAGAGGATGGCATTCGTCGAGCTGATTTGATTTATGAATCAGCGTCGAACCTTGTCAAACTACACATTCTCGACACATACGATGCCTTACTCCGGGAGCACCACTGTTTTGGTGACTGCCTTGTGTCGGACTTTATCAAGCGGATTGACCTGTCCAAGTCATTTTTCTCGACTGCGTTGACCGTCGTATCTACCGACCTGGACGGCAAAAGGGGACCACCGTTCAAAAACAACGCGCTTCCTCGAACATTCGACGAGTGCTACAAGCGCTACGTGAGTGAATATGCCCTCCCCTCCCCAAAAGTCAGTGGGTCCAACCTCAGTCATGTCATTGATTACATGGTGACTCAACTCCGGACCGCCTACACCAACAATGTGTTCCTCCATTACGACAAATACGTGAAGAGATACGTTAGACAGAAACTCGGCGTTCATCCTTTGTCGGCCAACCTCGACAAAAAGCAACTTCGATCCGTCACCAACACCGTCTTCCGCCTCCTTCTCTATGAACCGGAAGTGGATGACCAAAAACTGCGTGACATAGTCGGGGATGACCACGTTGTTGATTTCCTGGCTCTACTGCCTGTGAAGGGTAAAGATCGATTCGCTCACCTTCGAAAACACCCCGAAGTCTACCTACCGTACATGATCCACGTCAACCGCCATCTGGAAAATAACGACGACAAACTTCTCAACCCGTCACCAACGCGGAGCACTTTCATACCCAATCATATAATCGTCGACACTGCCGCACTTATTGACCTTGTCGTGGGGCCTACCGGGGTACCACTTCCGGAAGTTTTGCTGCTTCTGGCGGAAAGAATCAGAGCCGGCTTCCCCGCAAACATGGACAAAGGGAAACTTTACGCCAATCCCTGCACCCTATTTCCTGACCGTGACAGACAGACGTTTCCCGCCGACTTCAAAAGTCATATATGGGCTGTGCTCAGTGGAGTGGGAACACCGATTGTGTCATCAATGTGGACGGGTCTCAAATTCAACAACGTCGTCACCACGAATGGCTACAAAGCGGATGCTCACTACGTTTCACCCGAAAGGTTTTATCTGGATCGTTACAAGGGTGACAAAATACCTAAGGATGGTCCCGATGAGCAATTCTCCTACGTACACCATTTACCGAAGGCCGATCGGGAAGAGCTGCTTGAGTCGAACCGAGCGTACGCTGATCCGGGGAAAGGCAACATACTGTATTTGAGCGACGGGGTGAAGGGAGGGAAACGACTTCGCTACACTGCCGTACAGCGACGTTCCGAGTCGACGCAAAAACGCAACCGACTGGAACTTGAAGCGATGCTTCGTCATACCGACGCCGATGGTTGCTCCTACGCGGAACATTTGAAATCTCTCAGTGATGACTCCGCAGCCTCGCGGAAATCGAGCACCGTACAACCTTTCGTACGTTACCTGGCTCTTAGGTTGCAAGTCTCGGTGATCCTACGTCCCTTTTTCCACCGCCTCGGTCACCGTCGACGCCGGTATCGCGCCCTTCTGGGGAGAAAAAGCACCGAGGACAAGTTGATCCACAACATTGAAAGAGTCTTCGGACCTGACACCGTCATTTTCTGGGGTAATTGGGGCCGTAACCGCAATCTGAAGAACCAACCGCCGACCCCCGGTATTGGCCTCCGACGACAGGTGGCGAAGCGGTTACAAACCATCACCTACGACGAGAGGATGTCTTCCAGCCTGTGTTTTGAGTGCGAGTCACCTGTCTCACACCCGAAGACGCGGTCGTTTCACCGCGTCAACCGTTCAGGCTTCTACGCTAAGGTCACCGTTGACATCCACCACCTGCTTCGTTGTGAAAACGAGAAATGTACTAGCAGGTGGTGGGAACGGGACAACCTTGGGAGCATGAACGGCATGAAGATTGCGGAGTATGCGTTGACTCACGGAAAGAGTCATCCCAGCTTCTCCGGAACGAAATCACGCGTTACTTCACGGAAACGCAAGCAAACGACTGCGAATTCGACCGTTCCAGGTTCGGGTAGTAGTACTAAGCGATTTACAGTCGGGGGTGTCGTTTCCCCCGACAGCTGCGTTGCATAGTTAGCTTTGTAGTCCCGCGAAGTGTCCCATTTTGTATGTAATGAAGTGTAAGGCTGCGGAACGTGGGCCTGTTTATGAATCCCGAATGGAGTCGAAAGAAAATCCTTGTCAAGCATTAATGAATGCCTACCATCCGCCGATGCCCGGGACGCCGAAACCGAAGAAGAAGGGTGTCTTGCTCTTCCTCTTTTTCATCATCATCGTCGTCATTATCGTCGTCGTCGCCGTCGTCCTGACTCGCCCCGCAAAAGCCGCCGCAGCGATGACCACGCCGTCGCCCACTTTGTGTACCCCCGCCATGAACTCCAAGTGGGGTTTGACCGCCGATGTGGCGACCGGCGCGAGTGTCACAGCTAACTGCTCTATCCTGGACGCCGCGAAGACGGGGACGCGGAAGGGTAAATGCCAGGCGAACGGTACCATAACCGAAACGGAGCCATGCCCTACTGCCGGGACCGCTCCGCCCCCGACGGCTCCGCCAAAGTGCCCGGCGCAGCTCGATGATTTCATTCCCGAAACCGCGCTGAACGGAACCATAGACATGACGTGCCCCGCTGGTTACACCGGCAAAGTCAGGGCGTCGTGTGGTGCGGGAGGAGTTTGGTCCGTAGTGGAAAAGTGCAAGCGCCTTTGTGATGCGGGCACTTGGACCCGTTCGTCAACGTCCACGGCGCCAGCAGGGAAGACCATCGAAGGCGAGACAGTCAGCAAAAGTTGCTCCAACGCGACGGGGACCGTTTGGGGCACCTGCGCGGCCAACGGGACCATCACCGAGACGACCAATGACTGCAAGGACATCCAGTGTCCGGCAGACACTACATATGATCTGCCGATTGGCAACGTCAATGAGTCGCTCGTCAGAAACTGCCCAACGGGACAGAATGGCACACTGACCGCGAAGTGCATGTCCACTGGGAAATACGAGGTAAACATCACGGGCTGCTCTGTGAAACAGTGCCCCATCTACACCACATCGACGGGGGCAGTTTTACCTACCTCACCCGTAGACAGTACCAAGTCAGTGCCGGGGACTTGCGCCACCAGTCGGGCGGGAACCGTCACCGGCGTGTGTGGCTCCGACCAGAGGTGGTCGCAGATCGTCGACAACTGCCTTGTGAAGTGCTTCCCGCGCGACAACGCAAATTGGTTTCCTTCAACCACATCGGCACCGCTGGAAGTCGGCGCGTCAATCTCGACGACCCAAAGGTGCCCGGCCGGTTCAGCAGGTACAGTGACTGGGAAATGTGACGCAGACGGTCAAATCAGAACTACCCCCGACGGGTACGGTTGTACACTGCGCGAGTGCCCCAAAACGGACCTTTTACCTTCGGCAAACTTCAGCACGAACCGCGTACCAGGTACCTGTCCCGTTGGCAGCAAAGGCACTGTGTCCGCGGTCTGCTCCACGGGGGGCTGGGTGGACTTGCAGAACCAATGCAAGACGTTACAGAGCTTGTTTGATGATGCCAACACAAATCTGACGAACAGAAAGAATGACTACTTGAAGTTGAAGGCCGCCCTGGAGAAAGCCGAAACAGATTACACAACGTGTTGGACCAACTGCAACGCCAGTGGATCCAGTCGGTATACAGATTGCGGCTGCACGGTGGCGAAAGAGAACGCGATTCGCACGGCACGCAACATGTTTGGCTATTGGGACTGCAAAGACGTCACATGCAAACAAAACCTGCCTCCTCCGCAAACCGAAATTGACGCGTGCAAAGCCGCATGTCCAAAGGATGCGGGTCCCTATCCCGCCGGATATTGCGAGGCCATGTGTGAGTATCCTTCAGTTCCCCGCACCGCCTCGCAGATCACAGCGTGCCAAACTCAATGTGCTGTGACCAATCCCGGTACTCTCGAACAAGCACAAGCTGCGCAGGACAGAGCCCAGGCCCAGTACAAGGCGGCTGAGGCGGAATTGAAGGCTTACAAATTGGCGTATACATAGGGCAATGGAAGACATCGGCCAAGACGTCCAGGCCATCTTACACGTAATCAGATTTACTGGGGCTCTTGTGTCCGCATGCCTCGTTGGTGGCGATGAAATGGGCGCAAGGAATTATTGGTTGGATCGTGGCTCCGACCCGGCCGCAAAGTGCGCAATCCGTCTGCCGGATCGTGGTGAGCAACTTTTGCATACGAACAACGGTCAGAAGTACGGAGTCGTGTTCAACAGGTCTGGTTGGACCATTTGATGGAACAGAAGATAACCCAAAGCTGTCAATATACTGCCGCCCAAGATGGAGTTTCTGAAGTCGACGTAACTTCTGAATGTTATCACCTCATGGAATTGGAGGATGCCGGATGAGCTACCGGCCATTGCCAGGAGCGCCGTGGGAACGCCGTATATGAGAAGCCGCGGGAGCAAATCGACCGTGAGCTGCTTGAAGATGTCGTGCTTCATGGCGCTGACGTTTTGATAGGACGAGGATGCGTTGTATTCTCCGGGTCTCGCTTCCCCTTTTGTGGCGCGCTTCGTGTTCTGTTTATACTTTTGCACGCTGTACTCCAGGACCAGCACAACCGCCCCGGTGAAGAAAGTAAACAGGGGTGGGTTGTTTCGAAAGGCGGACAACGGATTGGGGACGACACTCATCTCTCCCATACAGTGACTACATAAATTGGACGCTTACTCTAGATGGATCCTGTCGCTCACCAAACGCTGTTGGTCACACTTGTGGCTGTCATTTTCGGAACTTACCTGGATCGTGCATTCGCGCGACTGGATTCAAGGTTAGCCTTTGTGCAGATTGCCTTGAATGGGTTGGCCGTCAAATACATGCGTTCCTTTGTCCAGGTCGACGGCAACGCGTGGATTCTTTGCGCGTCCGCTTTGATGGCAGGCCAAACAACTCTCATGTCACGCACGAAGAAGGTCCTTCATCTGGATAGCTAGGTCTCTCCATATATTTCGGGACATGCAACGTCTGGCACGAGACGACAAAGCGGGAACAGCCAGAGGCTTTTACGGGGTGTGGACGTTTGGGATGTCGTGTACGCCCGTGGTGGTCGCTGCCGGCGCGCGGAGCAGTGATTTATGTAAGAGTGGTGGCTTTTGTGCTTTAGGGCTGAAAATGCACACGACAAAGCCACTTGATATGGTTGCCAAGCAGGCACCCTTTGCGTCCTTTCATCATCATCTTTCCGAGATCGCACTTCATCTGCAACCCGACATGGCCGTCTTTTCAAAACTCAGGTACATCATAAGTTTGCGTTACTCCCGAATATCTTCTGACGTCTCTTGTGTAGCGCTTTTGAGCAGCTGCCCGCGGACCTGATTCGCGAACTTTCGACCCACCTTCCTTTGACTCACTACCAGAAGCTTCGTTCGTTGGGGAAGACGTTCGCAAACATCCTCGACGTCACATCGTCCTTCTCTCGCTTCTGTCCTCTTTTCTCCGCCGCCAAGAGCTGCGGCACCGACTTTGCTTGCGACCTCGTCCGTGCTCGTAATGATCGCGAAAATCTAGCTTTCCATCTTCAACCGCCTCCCCAGGATGTACCTAAGCACTACCCCAAACACGGGAAGAGCCTCCTCACCTGGCTCCACCACGCCATTGACAATGAAAAGGTGGACGAACTCATTTGGTGCTTGAACGTCCTGCGTTCCTACACGCCTGGGGAATATCAGGAACCGATCGTGATCGACTTCTCTGACCTTCTAAACCCCCTGGTGAAAGCCTTGATTGTTCGTGCTTTGGACCAGGGCTGGTGGGCCGGGCTCGAAATGACCCTCAATTTGGCGGGTGAATCAGAGCTGTCGCCTGAAATTTGGGCAACCTGGATGGCCACCACCGCAACGAAAGCTTTCGATAGCGGGAAACCTCAACACGCGCTCCGTCTTTTAGCAGTCGTCATTCGCTATATGACAGACGAGTATTGGGAATTTGAGACTTCGTATGATGTTTGGAAGATTCTGAGCGCTTCGTGGAACAAAGAATTGCCGCTCGTGTTCCTCCGATTCATGGACCGCTTGGGACCACCTTTGTCGCAAATGCTTTGGAACCTGCAGAATCCATGCAGTTTTCTTTTGTGGACAGACGACCCATCAGTGGCTGACGAGATTGTCTCCATTCTACCCGGTCCCGCAGATGACCGCCTTGTGCAACTCGCCATGAGTGCTTTCAAAAAGTCGTATGTGACGGTCGCCTATCATGTGACCGAGCGGCTCTCCCAGCTGCAGCCGCTTAGAGTGGATTTGATCCAAGATTTAGATGTGGGACATTTGGAGGTCCTGGAGGGGAAGCCCCTAGACGATGCAAAGGTACGCATGATTTTTTGGACGCCGACACTCATCACCGCAAATAAAGCTTCTTTAAATGTTTTCAGCGTATATGGGTTCATTACATTCAATGGCAACGAGGGCTAAGCGAAGGAAGCCTGCTTGACGCTGTCAACGAGTGCATCTACGGCTATCCCGTTGCGCTACAAGCGCTACTCGATGCGTTCCCTGACGATGGTCCCCCCGCAGTGCGTCGTGTTGATGAACAGGTGGTCATTACGCTTGGAATGTCCCACTTCGACGAGGTGATCCCCATTTTGCTACACAACGGTTGGACCCCGAAGTCCATCCCAGAGTGGTTGAAAAAGTGGCTTCGAGTATTGCTGTCAAAGCTACACATCGACGACCGTTGGAAACAGTTTGTGGGGACCGTCAGATATTTTACCCGTTATGGGACGGTTATTGAAGACGCAGGAGGGCCGCTCATGAATCATGTTCTTCAAGTCATGATGACCACCCCACCGAAAGACAAGGCGGGGGTGGTCAAGGACTTGATTGCAGCCGGTGTCTCTGTGAACAAGGAGGCCGCCGCGCTGGCGGTCGAGGGATGCTTGTTTGAAGTCCTCGGACCACTCGGAGATAAGCTGAAGGAAATGGGGCTGTAAATAAATGTTATTGCACGCAAAATGGCCAGCTAGACGCCGGGTGTTAGCGCCTTCACGGGGTCTGAAGGTTGCGAGGTTTAGGGCGCTTTGGCTGTACGTTTGCGGGTTCGCTGAGTGATCACGTGAGAGGAGGTGGTTTGAGGCTGAGGATGCGCCTGACAACCATCTGTTATGGTTGCCGACGAGGCACCTTTTCTGTCCTTTCCGCTTGTCGCCTTTGTCACGCCTTTTGGAACAAAGATAGAATGGGTGAAGGATGGACGTGCAAGATCAACTACGCGGTTCGACTTACCCGCAGCCAGCTTTACCAGCTTATTGGTGGAAGACGTTTCAAACTGGCGGCGATTGAAATTTGCGAGGAGTGGCTTGAAGATCCTTCCCCGGTATCGACCGTGAGGAAACCGAGAACGATCTCCTCCAGATTAGCTCGCAAGACAGCAAAGACCACCGAGCGCACTTGGCGAGAAAGAAGGACGCGGCCGTCGATGTGAGTCCGGAGGCAGGTGCGTTTGGTGAACAAGCTTGAAATTTTTTTTTGCCTGTAGAATACTAAAGTATGGAGTTTGTCTCTCGGACCATGGGCGCAAGAGGACCCCACCTACTGAGTCCAAAGCAATCCTGGAAGACGACGAGTGGAGCAGGGAGCCAAAAGCATATACTCACGCGCGCAGACTGTCCAGATGCTCTGGATGAGGCGTCTCAATATTTTGGGCAACGGTACCGCATGCAGGAACTTCTGAAGACCGTCATTGTTGACAAGGAAGAGATGTGCCTGATTTTTCCCACCACGGAGAACTGGTGTTACATCAAAGGGCGCAAGCACGAGGGAGCTAATCCCTACATCACTGTGACAGAACAAGGAGCGAGGTTTTGGTGTTCCAACGAAGGGTGTGCGGAGAAAACCAGGCAGCCTCACCTGCCGTCTTCTCAGTTACCGCCGGCCATCCGCGAAATTTTCATGACCCAGATCACGGTCGGAAACGAGGACCAGGATGCCGTCACGGAAGCGAGGGAAGAGTGCAAGACCAACATCGTCGGTAACTTCAACCGTTACAAAAGAGAGGAACTGACTCCTTGGATGACATCAGGTAAAGAGGATGACCGGGGACCACGATTCGTGACCGTATTGCTTTTGGAGATATGTCAGTGGTGTAAGGAACGCGCAACGGTAGCAGAACATTCTTTGAAGGGGCTCCGACTGAGCTGCACTGTGTGTGGGAGGGAGTGGCCGACAACAGGTCCTATACTCATGGACGAAAAGGAGCACCCAAAGCTCTTCGCCGTACTCACCAACTGCCACATCCGACAGAATTTATCCGTGGTCGCAAATCAAACTACAGCTCCCGACGTCCCCATTGCGTTGTCTGAATATGAGGAGGATGGCCTGCGCACGTTCGAGGACGAGGACCTGAACGTATGTTTCATTCAAGCGCTCCAAGGCACTGACTCAAGCTTATCACATTTCGTGTTCGCCCTGTTCAAGGAGTCCTTTCACTGTGCCAAAATAGGTGCCAAGGGTACAGACGGCATGTGGTTCAATTTCCTCGAACACCGCTGGGAACCGAAGGCAGAGTTAAACTTGCGCCACCTCCTGGGAGACGAGGACTTCCTTGTTCATTTCCGAAAGGTTCTCAAATTCTACGAGCGTGCGTGCATCCAGACGGACGCCGCGAAGCGCAAGGCGCGTCATATCCGACGGCTTATAGAGCAACTGGGAGACAGCAGGCGGAGGAGACAAGTTGTTCACGACGCAATTGAGCTGTTTCACCGCAACAAACCGGACTTCCTGGACGAGATTGACATGAAAAACCTGCTGGTCTTCCACAATGGTGTACTTGACTTCAACACCTTTGAGTTCCGGAAAGGGCGGCCGGAGGACATGATGACCATGCAGCTCAAATTTGTGTACGAACCTCTTGACTCGCAATCAGAGGAATGCAAATTCGTCCTTTCCTTCATGGAGTCAATCCAACCGGATCCCCTCACGCGCAAGTACCTTCTGGATGTCCTTAGCTTGTGCCTCACCACCGAGACTTTTTATCAACATTTCTGGATTTTCACCGGCGCAGGTGCCAACGGAAAGAGTAAGTTGATGAACCTGCTCAAAGCCGCGCTGGGTGATTACTTTGGTAGTGCTCCAGCTACTTTGCTAACGAGACGCAGGGAGGACGCGAACAACGCAAACGATGCATTGAAAGTTTTGGAAAAGGCGAGGATCGCGGTGTTCAGTGAAGGTGCGCACAATGAAAGCCTAAAGGTCAGCACAATCAAGCTCTTCACGGGAGAGGACAAACTATCCTCGCGTGGCATGTGGGAGAAGCAAAGGTGGTGGACCCCGGTTTTCAAGTGCATTCTAATTTGTAACGACATCCCAAAACTCGAAGAGAATACATGGGCTGCATGGCGAAGAATCAAAGTCGTCCATTTCCCTATGATTTTCGTCGACAACCCACGGCGGTTACATGAAGGACAAAAGGACAGCAAGCTTGGCGAGAAGCTAAACAGGTGTGTGGGGGCCTTCATCTGCATTCTTTTCGAGCACTTCCGTCAGTTAAAAGCAGCGGATACCCTTGCGGAGGCACCCGCGGTCACCGCCGCCACCGAGCAGTACAAGTCGGAAAACGACATCTTCGCCGAATTTCAGGAGGAATGTCTCGTTGAGGAGAAAGACGCCCGCTTGGAATGGAAAAAGGGGGCCTTGCCGGCCTTCCGTCGGTGGGCACGCGAGAATAGGAAGAATATTCCGGACAACTCGAAGGAAATTAAGAAGCTCTTTGTGGAGAGTCTGGGGCCTATTCTCAATCGTTCCTTCAAGGGAGCATCTCTTTACGGCTGGAAAGACTGCAAGCTACTTGATTATGCCAAGGAAAGCAGGGGCGAGCGTTTGGTTCGAGTGCACCTAGAACACCGAAAAATCTCGTTTGCAACACAACATACCTTCCCAGGGTGCCAATACAAGAAGCTTTTACCATTCGACTTCTTCATCAAACACGGCGGAAGGCGTGGTTGTATTGAGTTTCAGGGCAGACAGCATTACGAGCCCGTGAGCCACTTTGGTGGACAGGCCGCCTTCAACGAACAGGTCCTGCGCGATGGTATCAAGAAGCAATTTTGTGCACAAGCGGGTATACCGTTACTTGCCATTCCATACACGGACATTGACCGCGTGCAAGATATCGTTGACGCATTTTTGACAGAACTGGGCGCGTGGCCAAGCGCCGGAGCGTCTTAAAATGTACCAAAAGCACCCAAGGTACAAACGGGTACCCACCTGACGCGGCCACCGCGGTGATTAGTTTTTATTGTTCCATTGAGATAGAATGGCACAAACAATTATTTCAGGCGGAAGTAACAAATCCGAAAATGTACCCACGTACGCACAGGGTGCTATGACAGATAAAGAAGCCGTGTGTACCGTAATGAGGCGCAGTAGAAAGACGGGTGGGGTGCTCATTAAGGAATCGCAAGTGCAGCAATTCCAAGCGTGGTTTCGGACGCTGGCCAAGCGAGGGTACGTCACCTCAGCGTTTCTCCAGGACAAAGACAAAGTGAGGGAGACATTCCGTCGGGAGTTTCCGAACGGCATGACACGAGGTCAATACGTGCGATCCATACTAACATACTTCTCCGGGCTTGATGAGGTGGACTTTCCAAAGCAGTTCCCTGACATCGATCGGGAAGAAACAGTGAACGACCTGCTCAGGATCGCGTCTGAGGGTAGCAAGGATCACCGCATCCACCTGGCGAACAAACAGAAACGCGTACCCGGCGCAAGTGCGTTTGTCGACAGTGCCTGATTTTTTTTCTTTGCCTGTAGAATACTAAAGTATGGAGTTCGTCTCTCGGATCAGAGGGGCCAGGGACCCCCATGTCCTAACACCGGAGCAGTTCAGAAAGAAGGCAGCTGAAGCCAAAGCTGCGTACGAGAGGGGTTCTCCAAATCCGCACTGGACCCACCAGGAACGCTTCTCTGGCGGAAAGGTCCGGCCGTATTACGACTGGGATGCCAAGTACCGAGAAGTGCCAGATGATCTCGAATTCGAGAAGAAGGTTCACCTCCGCGACTTCAAGGCGGTGATGGATAAATTACACCCCGGAGCCAAGGTTCATTACGCACAACGACACGGAGCTCTGGACGCCGGGAACAAGGACAAGTATAAGGTCTCGTACCGCGCGTTTGTCGCAAACCGGGTCATGGAGGTGACGTCAATACCAGCCTATGTACGGAAGAGGCTGCACTTGAAGGCAAAAGAGACGCATCCCAACCTCGACCTTTCAGTATACAAGGGGAAGGAACAGCTTCTAGGCGTTATCTACGGGACAAAAGATATTGATACGCTGAAGAGATATCTCGTCCCGTTGGAAAGTGGTGTGGACCCGTGCGAATATCTGGCGCAGAACGTCACGGAAGGAGCAGAGCCCGTGGAAACGGAAACCCACGACGAGGCACCTACAGCGGTACCTGCGGTCAAGAGAGGACGAGGAAGGCCGAGGAAGGTGCAGGAGAGCACTACACAAAGCGTTGGGTTAGGGCAAGTGGCGACCGCGCAGTCAGCGGAGGAACGAGTGAAGCTCACACGGGAGCATTGTGGCGAGGCTCTCGCTGACGCCAGCGAGTTTTTCGGTGACAAATACAGGATGCAAGAGGATTTACAAGCAGTAGTCGTTGATAGGGAGAAGCGCTGTTTGACGTTCCCTACCACTGGAAAATGGTGCTATCTGCAGAGGAGCAAGCACACTGGAAACAACCCGTACATAACCGTGACACGGCAAGGTTCCCGCTTCGCTTGTCCTGACGAGATTTGCAGGGCAAAGGAGAAGCTGGCTCACATCCCCCTCTCCGAACTTCCAATTAGCGTCCAGAAGCTATTCCAGACCTCATTCGCAGAGGAGAAAGCCCTGATCGACGCCAACATCCTCGCGGAGGCCAAAAGTCAGTGTCAACAAAACATCACAGAGAACTGGCCTAAGGAAACAAATCTGGACATCCGTCAACAGCACGCAATGCTGATCGCAGCCGCCAAGCAGCACCGCTGTGACGTGTGTGACGGCAGTCCGGAATTTGAGCAAAGTCTGGAAGGGCTGCGTTTAAGGTGCACCGATTGTGGATCCACGTGGCCGAAGAGGAAGCCAATCATGCTGGATGCCGACGCGTTTCCGGTTCTGCAAGAAGCGCTGAACATACTCAACGTGAGCATACACGGAAACGTCTTCATACAGAACGTGCAGCAGAACTTCAACTTTGGGGTCGGAGCGGACACCTTGTCTGTTGAGTTTTACGCGGACTTCACCCACGACGACATCCAAAAGTTCTCGGATCCGACGGAAAACGCCCTATTCATTGACTCTTTCCAGGGCACGGACACCATGCTCTCGCGCTTTACGACGTACCACTTTCGCAACAGGTTTCACTGCACCGACTCACACAGGTGGTTCGAGTTCGAGGGACACTGCTGGCACGAAGTGAGCAAAGATTACTGCAAGGAAGCGATGGCCAAGGACGATTTTCTTCGCCCATACCGCCAAGTAGCTCTCTTCTTCGAGAATCTACCCGTCCAGACGGACGAAACCAAACGGAAGGCACGTATGCTGCGGAAACTGTGCAGGTCACTCGAAGATGGGCAATTTCGGGAGCGGGTCGTGGCTGACTCGGTCATGAAGTTTCACGAAAAGCGTCCAGACTTTGAGAAACAGCTGAACACACAGAACATATTTGTTTTTAAGGATGGTGTGTTCGACTTTGACTCCATGACCTTTGATCCTGGCAATCCTGACGTTCCTGTCACAATGTGCGTTGCACAGCCGTACGTTCCCTACGACGCTGAACACGAGCACATCAAGACTCTAATGGGATTCATGGAAGATGTGTTGCCCGATCGTGACAGTCGGGAATATACCTTGAAGGTCCTCGGTGTCTGTCTCACGCAGCAGGTGCTGCAGTATTTCTTCATTTGGACGGGGAAAGGGGGCAACGGAAAGGGGCGACTCGTCAGGCTCATGGAGGAATGTCTTGGCGACTACTTCCAGGCGGTCAGTCCCTCCCTACTGACGAAGAGACGAGAAGATGCGAACCAGGCCAATGAGGCACTCATGGCCCTCGTAAAAGCTCGGCTCGCTGTCTTCCAAGAAGCGGAACAGAGCGAAACGCTCCAAGCGGGCATCGTGAAAAGCATCACGGGGGAGGACACGCAGAGCAGCCGTGGTAACTATGGACGACAGCAAAAGTGGAGGGCGCTGTTTAAGAGTCTTTTTGTTTGCAACGAGATCCCGTCGTTCAGCGAAAACAGCTTGGCGGTGTGGCGTCGTGTCAAAGTAACCGACTTCCCAACCCAGTTCGTGGAGAACCCTCTGCGACCACACGAGCGACAAATCGACTACGATATTGACAACAAACTCAGAGCCGCGGCCCCATATTTTCTTGGTCTTCTCATCGAGTACTACCGGCGCTTCAGAGTTGAGGGATTGGCGGTACCTGCTTTGGTGAGCGCCGCGACCGAGAGGTACAGAGACTCTATGGATGTCGTCAAGGAGTTCGTGGCTGAGCAGCTGCAGCGGAGTGAGAGCGGTCATGTTCTTTGGACCGATCTGTCCGCTGCATACAATAGGTGGCCGCAGAAAAAGCACATGAAAATCCAACAACTGAAGGATGCCTTCGCCAAGCATGACGTCAGGTATCAAAATACCAGCATTGACGGAAAGAGCTTTGTTGGGGTCAAAGGCTGGATTTTACTCTGAGGCACATTTTCACTATTTCCGCCAGCGGAAGGGCAGACATCTGTCTGGTCAAAGTAGTTGTTTCAGTGTTCAGTTGGTGTTGATTAGGTTGGAAATTGACGAAGTCTCCGGTATTTTTCACGGCAATTTCTTTCTGGACATCACAAAACCCAGGAGATATAGCGAACTCTGGTGTGTGTAAATAAGGTGTTTAGCACCGTGAGTAACCCTACAAAAGAGGTCCCAATGAAGTTTTCTGTCGGGGTAAATGCTCCAAACGACCTCCAAATGGTCGAATTGGGCGCGGTCATATGAAACCAAAGGAACCAAGACTTTTTCAGAAGCTATCCACAGAAAAAATCCCGAAAAACAAAATATCAACAATTTGATTTTTGAATATACTCTACGGAAACAGGATTGGAGAAAACCTTTGGTTCCTTTGGTTTCATATCACCGCGCCCAATTCGGCCATTTGGAGGTCGTTTGGAGCAGAGAGTAATGTATCGCCGCGGCGCACCGAGGTTTTGTACCTTGTTTGGAGGATCCAACAGACTTCTCATCGGCAGTGCATTGTGGTGCGTCGGGCACACCACTCAAAGAATTCTACAAATTAAGTGTATGGTCAAGGAGAAGAAAATGGCAGGAACGGAAGTGACTAAACCCTTCGTAGAGAGCGTAATTTCTCGCATGCGAAAAGCCTCCGGGCTAGCAACCGACGATAAGACCAAGCGAGAATACACAACGCGAGTGATGACTCTAAAAAATCAGGGTCTAATACACCTGGTCAGGGATCCGACAGAGCTCCACCAATTTCTGTCAAGCAAATACGGTAAGGCTCAGAGCGTAATTATTCTCTTCCGACCTGCAATGTCGTTTTATGGAAACCTTACGCCAAGCGAGCGCGAAGACCTTGATTTTCCTCCCACCGACGATGTCCAACTGATTCTGAAGGTATACTGCGATCTACTGAGGGAAACAACGGCTTTGCGGAAGCATCAAAACCAGAGTCGCCATGATAAGGACGCAAACGCACCTCATTTGTCATGAATTATTTTCTGAACCTAGTCACAGTGAACATGACGTCCTTGGTTGGTCCCTCGAACGAGAAGCGCAGACGCGGTCGTCCGCGAAAGACTGACGCTGGCGTCATTTCTATGATTGCCAAACCAGAAGAGGCGAACATCAGCGTACCTGATGGGGAAACCTCAACTATTTGTCCTCCGCAGGGCTTCTTCTTGCGTGCGACTCGTCCAGCACCTTGGCTTTGTAGATCAGCTGACCAAATAAAACAGACGAGTGAAAAGGGAAGAGAGAACATGGACGTACGCAGTTTGGAAAGGGCTTTGAATGAGGTAAATGCTCGTGTCCTCGAACTCTCCAGTCGGGTTATTGATCTGGAGGAAAAGAATGAAGTCCTTCTCGCTCGCTTAGAGACCTCAAGGTTGAACAAACCGCCCGCTCCCGAAGTTTCCACAGCCGCTGAAGCGGAGATCGCTGACTTGAAGTCCCAGATTGTGGATCTGGAAGCTGCAGCCGGTAGAAAGAAGGAAAAGTTACTACCAACAGCTCCTCGAGAAAAGGCTCGGAGGTAAACACCTATATATTCCTGAAGTTGGGACCACAGACATCACGACAGACGATGCGCACGTTGAAATCAAACGGTTTGAGGACTATCATATTGCCCTCGGTCAACTTGCAAAGTACCAACGCGCTGTTCCTCGGCAAAGGAAATGTTGCTATCTGTTTGGAAAAACGCCCGGCAAAAAGCGCTTGGAAGACATTGCGGGCCTCATGGCCGAGGCAAGGATCGAGTTCTATACGTTTGATGCAGACGACGTTGCACACAGATACGAAACCGGTTCGAACGCCCTTCTACCGTTTGTTACGGAGCATCTCATCGAGTCGCAAACTCACAACCTCCCTTGGGTTGAGCTGCTTGACGCTTTCAGGGTTTGGGAGCGTAAGGCAAGGCCGGCGGAACTGCCCATGAAAAGTCAAGCCGTAAAGGACGCCTTGAAGCGACACAACATCCTGTATGTCAGGACCACTGTGAACAACAAAGATTTCTACGGAGTCAAAGGCTTCTCTCTGCGTGACTTGCAAGCCAGAGAACCGGCACCTCAACTGGAAGCGTCCTGAACAGAGCTACCGCTCGAAGGAAGATGCCGAAAGGATCAGAGCGTTGGAAAGTCGACACGAGCTGCTGTCCCCTCAATTTGCCAACACGTCCGGCTGCTACATTGGCATCATCGGTATTGTGGACGGCGTGCTGATCTGAAGGAAACGCTCCTCGCCTTGTCCAGTGCTTTGTCGGTTGTGAAGTACGGCGTCATCGACCAGAGCAAAACAGAAGCGGCTTCACCCGCCTATGACGATGCTTTTGATCAGGTTTTTGAAGAGTTTCGCAGCAGTTGCCTGCACGACTGCAGTGGAAGAAGGTTGCCTTGCCTGCTTTCCTCGCCTGGGCACAGAAGGAGGGCAAAAACATTCCGGACGGCCCCAAGAAAATCAAGCTTTTGTTCGAAGCGAACCTTGGGACAATACTGAACAGACCACACAAGGGCACGGGGTTGTATGGGTGGAAGGATATCCGCTTACACTAACATCCCGTGATATTCTTTCGCGTCTTTTAGTCATACAGACTTGCCGTGTTTGCTCTGCACGTCCGTCGGAACTGCGTATCAGATTTCGTCCCACTTGTATGGGCATGCACCGTGCAAGAATCAATCAGCATTCACACGTTCCGTTGGTTCAGTGGAGGTTTCGAACGTCGTCCCGTCTTTGAAGCGAATCATCTTCTCTTCGTCTGCAAACTCATCATCCACAGAGCACTTGTCGCAACAACCTATACGATGGTCTCGCAAGCGGGTCGGGCATGACGGACGTCCAAAGATACCCTCAAAGCGCTTACCGGCGGTACCTGCGGCGTCCTCGCCGCACCGGAAGCACTTTGCGTTCTCATATGGCTGACCTTTGACCTTCCGAACCAATGATTGCAAGAATGTTGTTTCCGCGTTCTCCATCAATTCTGAGTGGGGACAATATTTTGGCCAAGAAAGGTGCGTTCCTGCAGCATTGGGGTCTGCATATCCGCCGCTCGAACCTTGGGGAAGGCGAAGGAGTAGTTGGGGGCTGATCAGAGGCTGTAGTTAGCTACCTTCTGAGGGTGGTAGGGTATCGTCCCCGGCGCCCAATATAAAGATGTGAAACTTCTACCACAGTTATTGGGGCCCATTTTGCCGATAGTTCAATAAGCGCTACAATGGGCGAAAGACAGTGATTTCGACTCGCCTTCCAACGGAAGTGAGCTTTCCAATTGTGTATTGTAGCCTGAACAATCACCTTTTCCTGGCTCTCACGCGTTTGCACCCTTCGTTTTCAGCTGGGCTAGAAGGTCCGACTTCAGGTCCTCCAGTTGGTACAGACGAGCGGTGAGCTCATCAACGCGTTCCACCATGCTCTGGGCGGGATGGCGGATGGCCTCGCGCACCTCTGTTGCCAGAACTCGTTGAAGAAAGCTTCTTCTTGACGTCGCTTCCTGCTTGGTGTCTTTTCCACGTAAACGGACGCCATCAACCCTGGAGGACACAGCCCTTTGACCACAAGGCGTTTTCCAGCGTTCACAGCCCGTAGTGTATCGCGTAGTGCAGCTAAATCTCCATTGCTTGTGAGATCCATGTAGACGAAGTGTGCGCGCTGGAGGTCATCGTCTTCCCTCGTGGGAGTGGTAACCGTCAGGGGAAAATGCACGGACGCGGCTCGGAGGACGTTTCCGCAAACAACAGGGAGATGGATGATCTCACGACACAGGGGGCATTTAACGGAGGCGTTGCCTGTATCAACGAGCTTCGAAACACACGTAAAATGGTAACGAACATTTTCTCCACAGCACAGGTCGATGGGGTTGACGGTCACGTCGGATTTGCAGATAGGGCACTCCATAATGGCTGGATGATGATTATGGTGGAGAAGGCCAATTTGCGTGCGCTCCAGCTCGCGATCTGACAAACCCCCGCGCCCAAGCACCTCAGTCACGTGGCTAGCGCGCTTTTCCCACCTTGATGATGACCCCGCTAAGTCTTCTTTCACCCCTGTCTTCCGACCATCTCACCATCCTATCATGTCGAGGTGTCCTGCATGTTTAGAAAGCGCGGGCGGCGAAGGATTGCTGCTTTGTTGTGGGAACGCGAAGTATCACCTTGCCTGTTTGCACAATCTTGAGATACGCGATGACGGTACGGTGCTGTGTCCTCTCTGCAGGGAGGCGCGCCCTGTCCCTGTTGTTTGTGGCAACGTGTTGGAAACTGGCAAACAGTACCCGCTCACCTTGGCAGTCTCCATTGGCAATGACATCCAACACAGCCTTGCCAATTGCGACTACGTCTACGTGTCTTTGGAAAAATCTCCTGGAGATATTGCACCTGTCACCCTGCTGATCGACGCCATCAAAATTGGGAAGCCCGTGTTTGTCGACGGTCATGTTCCGCTCAATCTGATCGGCCTCGTCAATGTTCCGCTTGTACTTCCCGATCTCAAACGGAAGCGCTACTACATGGAAAGAAACGAGCTCCTGTCACCGGCTGTCATGGACTTGATGACGGCTGCGGGACCACCGACCCACAAGAGGCTACTCAGTTGCACCGAATGCCCGAAACGGATCGATCGGATAGACATGTTGCAAGCGGAAGTAACGAACGTCAAAGAAAGCAAAGTGAGGCTGGAGAGCGAGCTCATGGACATCGTACGTTTGCGTAGGTTAGAAAATGAACAGACGACACGCCTTTCCGCCAAGCTTGCCATGGTGGAGAAAGAACTAACCCTTGTGCAGCGCGACTTGGATATTGTATTAGAAAAAGGACTGCCCGTGTGAACTTTTTGATACCACTGAGAGCCCGCTCTCCAAAATAGTACCCTACATACATTTCTTACCCGCCACTTGATTTGACAACGTACTCGATCCTCGTCTTCACTTCACCCGTATTCATTTTCGTACTCCCAGATCCTCTCTTCCAACAATTCGCAAGCGTGAGGATCCCCGTTGGGGCAGTCAAGCCTGTCTGAAATGCTCCTCCACACCTGCGCAAGGTCCCGGTTCGTCCAGCCCCAATACCGAGTCAGCGCCCATTCGGCGACGTCAAATTGAACGTATCCCAAACCATAGCCATCCGGCTCCAAGGCGTCGAGACAAATCTCGTACACATACTCGCTATCTAGCTCGCTGCGAAGAGTCTGCATGCCCCACGCCGCGTCGGCATCTGGGTCGCTCCCTTCCTGCCAACGGTACAGCAAGTTGAACATGTCGGCAATGTCGTCTTTCGTGATGTTGTCCAATTGTTCTCTCACATCCCTTTGGAAGTCAATCCTTTTCGCTTCTGAGCCATTTCGCAGAACGAAACGAAGGTAAGCTTTCCAATTGCGTATTATAGGCCGAACAATGAGGCCTTCTCTGCCCGTCAGCCTCATTGAGTGCCGTGTTCGAGCGTTGCTGAAGGAGTTCCAAAGGCAGGTTTGCACCACCACGCGTCCTGCGTCTCATTTTTATCTCGCTATGAATTTTTTACTGACGTGGCACCACTATCTCCGCGACAGGATTTGGCATACAGACAGTGAAATTGCTGGGTGGCCGAGTCACCTCCTGCGCCACTTGGCGGTATCTCTTCACTTAACGGCGGCAACGGAAAGGGGCGACTCGTCAGGCTTATGGAGGAATGTCTTGGTGACTACTTTCAGGCGGTCAGTCCCTCCCTGAATCTCTGGATCAGCGGCATCATAGCCGAATACTGGCCTGATGATTTTTATCTGCTGTCCTTGTAAGAGATGTGGACCAGAATGCGCGGGGGCATGCTGCCCCAACTAAATGATGACGTGAATAGGATGATCGGAGAGTACGTCTCAGACATGTATCCGACCCATGCCCACCACATGGAAAACCTATCAAAGTACAGTAAGGTGAACCGTTACGGTAACGCCGTATTCAGTTCCGCCCTGTTTGAAGGGAAAGAAAGCGCGGAGGACCTCGCCGCGTATCTCGCCAAGAGACGTGAGCCCTGGAAGAGCTTCACCCTCCTGTGCATACATCCCCGCTTATCAGACGAGTTCCTCCTGAAGATCGCAATGAAGCTCTGGAAGACAGAGCCATTTGCTTTCAGTCTCCCGGACCTTCACCGAATCCCGATCATGAAGAGACAAAAGACTATGGGTTTCCTCATGAAGAGGGGCCTCCTCCAAAGCTACACCCTTGATAGATTCGTAGCGGATGCGCTCGCAGCGGGGGACACGGAGAGTGTGGACTTTTTCCTCTCGATCGGGCTCTCGGAAAAGTTAGGATCCATACACGCGGCGTTGGACACGCTCCCTGATAACAGTCTGAGATGGCTGTGCGCGCACGCGAATTTATGGTTTGTGGAGAACTTCCTGGCGCACTCCGCACGGTGGGTCGTTTCCGCCGAAATGGTGCGCAAGTTAGCTGAATCCGGCTGCGATATCACGGACCTACACCGAAACGCCCGCTGGCCCGATATCAAGGAGTGGGTAAAGGTCGATCCCACTCTAACCCAACGCGAACATGCGGCCGGGCGAGTCGCCTCGCTGGCAAACACGACCTCCACTCGCCGAGACGATCTCATAAGGGACCTTCAGGAACTGACCTACTGGGTCAATCATGATGTGGAATTCAACCAAGATGCTCAGAATAACGCCCTGGCGTATCTCGCGAGAGTGAATTTCTGGAGGGCACGCAGTGGAACACGGCAAATCCACGTGGACATGGCCGACTTGCTCATCAACCTGCTCCACGCGAGTGGTGCCCCTGTCCCGCAGCAGCTCGTTCAGAAAGTGGCGGACGCGGTTGAGGATAACCAACTCACGCCCTCCTCGTCGGAATCCGAATGGACCGGCAGTGACGACAGCGACGAGGATTAAGAGGCTACGAACGTAGCCATTACGCCGCGTCTGTTGCTGCGCCACTTGGAGGCTTTTCGTCTCCTGTTCTGCGGCGAAATGTGAATCTGTTGACCCTCCCCCTTCCCCCCACAAACCATCACAAAATGTGGGAACCCGCTCTTTTCTTCGTGATAGGCCTAGCCCAAACAGTGTACCTACTTCTCCATGGTCACATAATCTTCTACAGCATGTATTCGTTCGGTGCGCTCGCATCCCTGCTGGCCGTTACGACTCCCGTATTCTACACAGCCCACACCTCAGCCCTCCTCCTGACCCATTCCCTCCCGCTTGTGACCACCGTACGGCTGAAGGATGCTCACACCAACGGCAGGACGGCTTCCATGCGTCTCTTCTACGAAGACTGCTCCCGCTCGCGAATCCTTGTCCAATCAGCTGCACCCGTGAATTGGTCCGTCGCCGGGGACTCCCTTCAGCTTCACAACGTCACCCAATTTGCCCAGTTACGTGTGGTGCTCTTTTGTGAGAACTACAGGAAACCCGTAGCGGGTGAAGTGGCCTTCTTCGACGAGTTTGCGCTGCACCACCCAAAGGAAGACATGAGTGCCGTCGACCGCGACCATGATCATCGAATCCAGGTGCTCGAGGAACCCGTCCCATCACAGAACCCCTGGTACACTTACCAACAGAGGGACCAGCTCCTGCCCGTGATGTGGGCGGTCCTCGGTGCCCGCTTTGGTGTGGACTACTTTAGGATAAGGGCTGGCAAAATCTAACGTTACGTACATGTATATACACGCGTTCATATATACATATATACGAATATACTCTTCACTCCCTTTCTCCGATGCGCAATGGTTTACCTTCTTCCCGAAATGTTAGAGCGCGTTTTCCGTTGCGGGGAAATCACCTACCGGAAACCAGTAGAGCTCCTCCAGTACGCCCTTGTTTGCCGCTGCTGGGCTGATGGGGCGCTCCGTGTACTCTACGAAACCCTGCCCATCGAGGAAGAAGACGACGCCCGGGCCCTGGTTATTGTTTTCCGTAACAAACCGGAACTACTAAGGCGCGTAAACCACATCGTTTTGGGGATAAGCCGGGATTGGACACGCGACAACCTCGACGACATGCTCGCCATCGCGCGCCTGGCACCAAACCTCAAAAGCGTGGCTTTACTTGGGAACGACGACCATCTCGGCAGCACCCGCCCCGCCGACGTCATCTATTCGACACGTGAAGGTGTAGCGCTGACGCTTGAACTCAGCGGCTGCATACATCCCGACTACGCGGTGGCGTTTGCACACGCGTTAGGTGATCGCTGCATGCACTTGGCTATCACAAGATGCTTAGATGATCACAACGAAAAATGGTTTCGCGGCTGGGCAACTCTTCTCAGCCCATTTGAAGTTGTGACGCATCTGTCTATAGAAACGTCAATGATGGGAGGCCCAGCCTTGCCGTCCAGCCTGTCCTGGATGGCGCAACTGCGACATCTTCACCTGCAAGCAAGCGCCGAGGACGCTGAACTCCTCCGTGACGGACTGCCGCAAGGATTGGAAACCCTCGTCATTGAGTGTATGGACACGCTTCCCTGCTTTCCCATTGTCAGGAGAGACCACCTTGACCTTTATCTCTTGGGTAACCCGTACGACATGGGGACGGACCTTTGGTTCGGGTGCGTCAAAGATGCGCACAAATGTTTGAAAGAGCTTCTTCCCACTTCAGACGCCTGGGGGACAGGCTCACTCAGCCTTGTTGAGAGGTATGGAGACAAATCAAAACGAGAGAAGAAGGCCATGAAAGTATTCGCGGAGGGCTTAGCAGCGACAGGAAGGTTCTCGGATGTCAGACGCACCCGTTTTTGCGATTTGGAGGAAACGGTTACGTGGGGGCTCGTTACTCTGTGATGTCGTCCGCACTAGCCACATAAGCTACCTTACGCTTTGCGCTTCCTGCATGCTCGCACGAGCAGCCACGGAAGAAGGACGACGAGAGCGGCTGCGGCAATCGACACTGCGAGCTTCCAAGCTACTCATTTGGGCTTCAAAGAGTCCGTGAGATCCGCCAGCTGTTCCAGAAATTGTGTAGGTACTCTGTGTTACTCATTCAAGCCCTTCACCCGCGTCGGTTCCCTACCGCGCGCAACCGCTTCCAGATCGGCAAGGGCAATGAACGGGTCTCCAGCGCGAAGCCGGCGCCCTCAGCGCCCAGAAATACACCACTGCACCAGACGGGAAGGTTCCATTACGAAACGGTACGTGACCACGATAATTTTGATACATATTGGCAGATGACCGTACCCTCCACAAATGTTTCCATGTCCGCCATCCAGAGTGTACTTGGGGGGACCCGACCCCTTAAACTGTCTGCGTATTATAAGGACATCGTTGGCGGACCCGGATACAACGTGACCGGACTACCGAATCAGGGCTCCTCCATTTCCATCGGCCAATTTCGCGGCGCACAGAAACCGGTATCGGCTCTGCAATACCCACCACCTAATGCAATGACGAATAGCGACAGCTTCTATCATCCTGGTGGGAATGGCTACACAGCGGGAACATACACGTTCGGTCACGGCTACTGCGGTGGCCAGACATTCCGCCAGTTCGTTGGAAACGACGACATGTCGTCAGATATACCTTTCTATGCGTCTGATGCCTACACCTCAAACGGTTTGCCGAACGGGATGACGGGGACATCCACCTCGGGAGGTATGCTTTTGGGAGAATATATAGAAGTGACCCTGCCGCGCGAAATCAAACCTACCCGCTGGACCATCTGGTCACAAAGCAACCAAGGTATTTATTTATGTTCGCGGTATCTCATTGGTTACTACACCGAATACGACAACGTTGGTATTCAATTGGGCAGCGTGAGCAAATCGCATAGTGTGGACAGTACTATTTCATCCGCATCAACGTATATAAAATATCGAATAGTAATGACAGAAATCCCACCGTACACCTCTGACACCATCCCGCTCATTAATGTCGGAAACGGCGCCAGCATCTACGGGACCACTTCGTGAAAGGCCCGGGCCAACGCAAGGGAAAAGTATGTGAAGGACTCGGCGTCAAGGTGGGTAAGCTATTCCGTTCCTGCCGTCAATGCCCAGCCTCTGATTGAAGTGCTTCGCGAAGAACCTCCAATCGCAAAGGTTTGGTTATGTAGGAATCCATACCGGCCTTCATGCAGTCCTCCCAATTGGAAATCATCGCATTTGCCGTCAGAGCGATGATTCGCGGCTGATGAAGTGTACTCGAAGCGGCACGTATCAGACCTGTGGCCTCCAGTCCCCCCATGATCGGCATCTGCATGTCCATCAGGACGACATCATAGTCCTTTGCATGAACAGCGTCAACGGCGTCACGGCCGTTTTCCACCACGTCACATTGTTGCCCTAACTTTTTTAGCATGGTTCTCGCCACCTTCACGTTGATTGGGTTGTCTTCGGCCATCAGGATGCGCAGAGGCACCGGGAGATCCGATCTATCCGATCCCGCTCGTGACTCGGCGCTCCCCTGCTTCGTTGCGGTGTCTGTCTGGGCGGGCGTCTCGAACGGCAAGGTGAACGTAAATGTGCTTCCCTCGCCGACAACGGAAGCAGCAGAGATGTGCCCTCCCATCGCCTCCACTAGATTTTTACAAATGGCAAGACCAAGCCCTGTTCCCCCGTAGCGGCGTGTGGTGCTTGCGTCCACCTGGTAAAATGTGCTGAATAGCTTCCCAATGGCGTCCGCCGGTATGCCAATGCCGGTGTCGTGGACTTCTATCAGCAAAACCCCTGCTTCGTGAAGCCGGGCGTTCAATGTGATGCTACCCTTCTCGGTAAATTTGAGCGCATTGCTGGTCAAGTTCAGGAGGACCTGCCGGACTCGCACGTCGTCCCCCATGATGATTTTCGGCACTTCTTCCGCAACAGCCAGCTGAAGAAGGACGCCTTTCTGTGTTGCGGCTAGCTGAAACAATGAGACGCACACCGACATCGCCCCGCGGAGATCCATGGGTACTTTATCTATACGTAGTTCGCCAGCTTCAATCTTTGAGAAATCAAGGACATCATTCACGATGGCGAGAAGTGCCTCTCCGCACTGCAGAACCGAACGGACCATATCCTCCTGCTCGGATGAAAGCGCAGTGTCCAGGAGGAAGCCGGCCATCCCAAGGATTCCATTCAGTGGCGTGCGTATCTCGTGAGATATCGTAGCAACGAAAGACGATTTTGCTTGACTGGCAATGTCCGCGTCGTGCTTGGCTTGGAGGAGGTCCCGCGTCCTTGCTTGGACTCGTGACTCCAGTTCCGAGTAAAGTGTCCCAAGTCGTTCTGCCATTTCTCGGAATGAAATTTGAAGCTCCGTGATTTCGTCGGGACAGCACCCCTGAGGGCTGAGCGAATCGTCCGTTTTGAAATCGCCGCGTTGGAATTTCTCTCTCACCATCCGCTCCAGAAGGCGGATGGGCTTGACGGCTTGCCGCGCCCATATGATGCTGAAGAAGAAGCTTCCGAGGACGGTTGCGCCGATGCTGATCAGGAGGAAATTGCGAAGCCGTTGCACCCGGGCATCCGCGATAGAGGTGGGCAGCTCTGAGATAAGCATCCATTGGGGTGCGTACTGGATCCTGTCCCACACGGCCACGACGGGCGTGTTATCAAACGATGTACATCTTGCTAACCCACCCACTTCCGTGTTCTGAGCGTGGGGAAGACAACCGTAGCTGCTGACGGGCATTGGAGGGACAGGCGGGCCATCATTAGAATACGGTGGCATCACGAAGGTAAACTCATTCCCAGTTATGCGAATCAGGAAAAGCCTGCCCCCTTTGCCGCGAATGCCCGCCTTGTCATATAGCCCTGCGGAGAGATCTGTTGCGCGCACGACCATGGAGATCTCACCTATGACTTCTTGTGTGTTCGAGTGAGGTATCGGGCTTTTCACAAGCAGGAAGTTGTTCTCAGGCCCAACGACAATCATTGGATCATACACAAGTCCTCCGCTGACGACTTGCGGCGGGCCAAAGGACCCCATAGCCAAAGTGAGAGCGGTCGTGTTACCATTAACCGCTTTGAAAACAGGACGTCCAGTTACGGATGATATGTTCACACTCAGCCCATCGCGAAAGCTGTTCATGCCGTCCTGCAAGTCTTTCGACCCCAAAGATATCATCTCGTTGCTGATCTGCCTTCCCGCGGCAGCTTCATTCAGTATATTTTGTATGACAGCCCTGGAGGATAGTAGACTGACGGAAACGAAGGTGTTCGCAAGAAAAATGGACACTTGCTGTTCACGGACATTCGCAACCAGAGTAAGAGACCAGTCAATCTGGTCAGAAAGCTCATTCTTCGAAATGAACCATGCCACAAGCGCCATCACGCCTGCAGCAGCAAAGGTGAGGATGCCGGACGACAGGGCGAGCTTCGTCCCGAACGACATGCGCGGTGGTCGCCATGGTCTGGGTGGCGGCACCTCAGCAGCGGGCTGGTCGGTAATCTCGACGATGCTATGCGCGTCAAATTGCTCGACTTGCATAGTGGCCCCTTTACCTTGAAGGCTTGAAAATTTGACGGGTTCCACCCGTGTTTGCACCCTAGATCGGCACATATTCCCCTCCATTCCCTTCGTCCAATTTCTTCATCCATCTTGACCTATCTTCAGCCAGCTTCATCTATCTTCGACCATCTTCATCCATCTCAAGCAAGGAACACATGGGGACTCCCCTCTAAATGGCGACCTTCGTTTTCCCCACCACAAGCACATCGAAAAGGGCATCCGAATCGCTGAAGATTTCCACGACATTGCGATCTGCAGAGACCTTGGCGTAGGCCCTACCGAAGGAGTCCCGCGCGTTGATCCACACCTGCACGTCCTCATTGCATTGACCAAAACAATCTGGCAACGTAACGAGTGCTTTGCCATTTGTGGTGGTAACGGAGAAGCGGTGGGTATCATCTCTCTCACGTCGGGTCTCCACTACATCGAGGCGGTCGAGGACGACTTTCAAACCTTCAATGAGGAGAGCAACCAGGTTACCATACGCGACAGAAAGGATGGGCTGCCCCGGAGCGCTTCCCGTCACGCCTTCGTTTTCGCGGACGATTTCTGGGAGAACCTTTTGGACCTCCTGAGCGATCAAACCAACAGACGCCTTCCCCCCATTTTTCCAGTCAAACCGTACGCCTTGTAGTTGTCTAAGAAGGGTGGTGGCATCGGGGATGGGCCGAACATTCTGCTTCAGGCGCGCGTCCGAGTATGCCGTGATCTCCCCGGCGGACGTAATGGCCCCTGAAAACGTACCCGTCGTGGCGGTTAGAGCTCGCATCGTGATGTCGATTGTGTTGTTGATGGTATTCTGCTTGGTTGCTAAACCACTGGTCAGACCACTGGTCACCCATGTCTGCGTTGCCACGGCATTCGCACCAATGTACATATTCCCGGCGTAGACGTTGCCGCCCACACCCAAACCGCCTGTACCGGCGATGGTCAATGCTCCCGTCGTCGTCGATGTTGAAGCTGTCGTGTTGGTAACCGCGATGGCACCTGAGAACGTGCCTGACGTCGCGGTGAGGGCGGCCATTGTAATTGGAGTGCCAGAGGATATGGTGTTCTGCTTGGTTGCTAGACCACTGGTC
>Ga0105239_10001885_pt1 | contig 27409 bp, 25 predicted proteins | sample KBSC44metaG_FD_92761 | JGI IMG/M metagenome (GOLD analysis project Ga0105239, IMG submission 92761) | Corn rhizosphere microbial communities from Kellogg Biological Station, Michigan, USA - KBS C4-4 metaG | ecosystem: Host-associated > Plants > Roots > Rhizosphere > Soil | place: Michigan, USA...
ACAACACAGGGCTCTTGGAACAGCACCCCTCGCTTCGGTGCTATAGAGCTCGAGTTTCGTTCCTTTGAATAATGATATAGGATCCTTGGATGCGGATTCACCTAAGACCCTGACTGCTGTCGTCCATGGAATCCCCTTCGGCTTGGACAACCAGCACAGTATTCTGGTGGAGACGGTGTTTGTAAAATTGATCCTAGTAGCGGTGTATAGAATCATCGAGGGGTTTCTTCAAAGTAAATATTTGCGATGCGTTCATCCTAGACAACAGCCTTCATACTGTTGCTGACTACTGAAATCTTTTCGTGGAACGAATCGACCAACCACATTACCCCGGGCTGCCCCGGACAAGTTACCATGTGGACCGGATATTGTAGGGGATCTTAGTTAAGTCCCTCTCCTCACAATCGGTACGCATGTGTCTAGCCCCAGCCGAGAGTTTTTACTGTGCCTCCACCATCAAGCCAACCCGCGGGGTAATTGGGCAGGCGTGCTCAAGAGGCTTCTCGGGAACCAACTCAGTTCCTTTAGCTGCCTGGTTCGTTTCAGCTTTTGCTCTTCATATTCACCAGATTCTCAGGACGACACCTATGATTTTGGCCAGAAAGCGATTCTGCAGCGACAAAGCCGCGGCTACCAATGCCTCCACAATCAGTCACGTATGTCTTTGGAACCAGGGGCCATCGGGCGTGCTTTAATTGCAGGTGCGTAAGTTCCAGAGCGTCCAAGTGGCGAAAGAGAACCAGGACAGGATCCATCCTCAACCACTAACCCGAAGTACAGGCGCAAGAAAGTCAGATGCTATGGAGAGAAACCAGTTTGTCGGTTCTGTGCCCGTCTAGGCCAGCAGTGTCGGTATCCAGATTCAGACCCGTCAGCGCCTGTGTCGGTAGCGCTGGATCGAGCTGAAGTTGGGAGAGACCAGGAATATGTACTGAACAGCGCTTCAACCAGCCTTGCCTGTATACTGACTGCCACCTCAGGAAATTTTACTTGCAAGGCTAGCAGCTCTCGAGGAAAGACTGTCACTTGCGACCCTAGGAACAGAGCCGTACCGATTTCCCACTCACTCTGAAGAAACGAGGGGTTGCTTACTGAAATCCAGGTCGCCGCCCACTGGGCAAAACGAATCGAACTATCTCAGCCGAATATCATCTGCAGAGAGCAATCCGCAGGCTTATCATCCAGCGGCATCGCAGCTTACGCCATCAGCATTGTAGGTATCACAGGAAACTACTCCTCGAGTGTGTGCGCTTACCGAAGAAAGTATTCCATCGCCTCCATCGAACCTACCGGGTTCAGAAACCATGATCAACAACTACTTCCAATATTTTCACAACCAACCTTACTCATTCTTCAACGAGGATCATTTTCGGTTCCAATTTCGTTCTGGGCTGCTTCCCACCGCAGTTCAATATGCGTTATTCGCCATCGCGTTTCGATTCTCGCCACAGTCCGACATTAATGCCAATCCTGGGCAAGCGCAACGTTATGCTGATACAGCTTGGAGTGCAGCGATGGCGCAATGCTTTGGCAACGAGGAAGGGCCAGACTATCGCATGGTGCAGGCGCTTACTCTCCTTGCCATTTACGATTTTACAGGTAATTCGCTGATGTTTGCTTGAGTTGCCGGGGTCTAACGAATCCAGAATGCAAGCATCGTGTTGCTTGGATAAAGATTGGGCTCTCAGCGACCATAGCTCAAGCACTCCATATGATGGCAGATCCAGATCCTGACTTGCCGCTGGTGATCCAAGAAGAACGCCGAAGAACTTTCTGGTCCATCTACTTGTTGGATAAAATGGGGACTTGTGGACGAGTGCGGCCTCCCATCTTCCAGGATCACACATGCCTGCTTCGCTTGCCCGGTGAAGAATCCCCGTCCGGCTCAGGAAATTCTAAACAAGCTCCAACACTGCAAGCATTCTTCAGTACTCCAGACGGTGACCTCGGTGAACTTGAGCCGCTGGCCAAATCAACGATTCTTGTTTCCACCATTAGCCAAGTGTCTACCTATGCCTTCCAGCTAGGGAGTAGTGCAGATGCAAAACCGCCCTGGGACCACGCTTCTGAGTATGCTATCCTCGCCTCCAAGCTGCACGGTTTTGGTGCATACTTTGAAACTTGGAAGCCCATCTCGAACATGATACTGGCCAACCTCAATGGGGATCACAACCTCGATCACTCTCCTTCCGAGCCATTTTTGTTCTCTTATGTGGTCTTTCATCTATGTCAATGCCTTCTTCAGCACCCATTTCTCTTGAGGCGTCAAATACGAACCTCGAGTCCGAGGTTTTCCAGCTTTTTCAACAACGCGACGAAATCGGGCTATGAACATGCTCAAGAACTAACCCATACTTTAGCCTTCGCTAGGCAGTCTGGATATAAAGCAACCGCGTCTTTCTATGGCTATTCTTCTTTGGTTGCAGCGTCAATTAATGCCCTCTACCAATATTCTGATGATGAGGCCCTTCGCCAACAATCACGTTCGGCCTTGAGCGCTAATGTTGCATTCCTAGAACAGCATTCCTTGTACTGGCCAAATGCTGCAAAAATGGTGAGAAGAGCTCAAGTGCGTCATTTTGATTCGGGCAGGCTGACTTCGTCACTAGGTTGTAACTTTAGACAACTTCATCCTCAAGGCTGCAGAATATAAATCGTTGATCGATATCACATGCGACTCCATCCAACTAAGCGAATCAGAGGTTGATTATCTGTACTCAGTCGTCGACTATGGCTCTCTGTCGACCACCGCAGCCACAGACCGACTCCATCAGAATAGGAATAACGCACCTGGAATAACACCATTCAGCCAAATAGCTTCTGTCCACCACGGTACAAATATGATTGGAGCCGACAACAGCAGTAATTTCTATAGTACACCGACACCTACCTCGGGCATGCCAACTTACCTCCAAGATCTCGGTAGCAGTTTCGAGTTTGATTTCTCGAATCTGCCTCAACAACATGACCCGGAATTTTATGCTCAGTTCTTTAACGATATGAGCTTGCCCACTTGAGTCACGACCGTGGATCAGCAATGGCTCGTAGAGTCTGAGCCTGGCCGTGGACAGATGCAGGTATTCTTCATACTCCAATCTGATTGTATTGGCTCGTCCCCCTATTCAATACGCCATTTCTCGGCTTCGAAGGCGCATAACAATGGTAAACGAGCCCGCGGCCTGCTGGTGTGCTAATATTCAGACACTTTTGCCTAATTACTTCGCACCTTACGCATTTATTTGCCCTCCTCCTCTTAATCCGATATATGAGGGACCTATAGGGACCACAACTTCGTTGACAAACTGCTGATATAGGAGGATGTGGTTGATAAGCATGGGACAAGTTCTAGCGGAGCGTCAGGAATCTGCGTTGTTGCGGGTAGTCGACAGTGGGAAACAGAATGAGCCTTATGAGACCAAATCACTCGATGCGAATTTAGCATTCATTTGCGTACCTGTCGTGGAAGAGGCTTCGAAAAAGAGGTAATAAGTTTGTGATTGCATGTGTTGATGCCCCGGTGCCTAGCAGATTCGAGCATTTAATGCGTCATGTCCGTTAGGAAGCCCAGTGTTCTGAGGCAAGAATCCGTGCAAATCATCGGCCTGCAAACTATGAAGCGGTGCAAGAAGTTGGGCTCAGATTTCAGGAACAGAACAGCACAACATCTTCCTGCCAGCGCAGAACCGGTGAACTCCAAGGGTAGTTACTAGTTTTCATAGTAGCGGTGCGAACAAGTCGCTCTTCGTGTGTGTCGATAGTGTCAAGTGAGCAGACATCAGAGCGAAAGTCGAGGATGGCAGCGAATGGGCAAAGTTGTACAAGTATATCATTTTCTTCTTTCCCCTCAATCGACAGGGCCCCTCCCAAAGGTATCACGGCGTCCACCACACCAGCACATCCACCGTCAAAACAAAGAGAACGTCCCACGCATGAGCCGTGACTAGCGTCCGCGTCGATGCATGACGATCCGTCTCAGCTGTCCAGTGGATTTATCTTCCGCGCTGGCTCTCCGGGGTGGAGCTCCGTCTTGTCATGAGGCAATCGTAACTACTGGGGGATGGGGGACGATCTATCAACCGGGTGGACTCGAGGGAATGTTCAAGGGTGACTGACGGATAGGGAAAACAGCGACTGAGGCCCCAAAGTAATTATGCGAAGCTATAACTACATAATTACGTCTCCTGACACTCGTAAGTAAGTAGAATGCCATACTGGCAGTTGTGTACCTACCGAGGGCGGGCCGTTGAACGTCTGCGAGTAGCCAGGGCCCACGACGTCGTGGTCGACGATCGCACCTTTGGGATTCTACGCTCAACTTGTCCTTTTTCCCATCCAGCAAGGCTGCCTGTCCCCTGACTGACTGGTAAATGGACGGGTACGTGCCGTACACTGCTGGTAAGGGCTCTGTAAACGACAATTCACTCCACTTTTGCTCGCCCGAATGTATCGCGTATCGACCGGGTAACTAACTACTCAAGTAGTTACTCCGCATTGCCCTGCAACCTCTCAGCTCTGCCCTGCGCCGAAATGTTGTGATATCGACAAGTCAAGGCCAGAGTTCAGAGCAACCTCCTGGATGCTGCTACGTATGTAGTGCAGCGCAGTGCAAGAATGAATCGTGGGGCGTGCTCGTGTTCGGGTCGTCCGCCGTGCCATGGTTTCAGAGGTCACTCACTGTGGGGGCGGAGTGGGGACGGAGCGAGGAGAAGGCGCGTGGGCGAATAGGATGGGCAACCCGTTCTGGACGATTCCAAGACGATTCTCCCATGAGGTGGTTGATGGTGGACTCTTAGCGACTATGGCGCACGGCAGATACAGATACTCGCCTACGAGGTACTCGTATAGACCCACGCAGAGCCTTTAGAAGAAAGAAGGGAGGGAAGGAGGTAATTAGCATCGACCATCTCGGCCTTGCCTAACGTTAAGAGATGTCATGTCCACCTCTCTGGTGGAACGAGTTCAGACTTCTCGCGTGCTAGGTCGAGAGAGAGGCCCGCCCGTACCTGCATCGGTGTTTCCTTGGATGCGAGAGCTCCTGGGACCACCTGATGTGGCTCCTGCCACACCTGCGCCAACGCGACCAACTAGTCCACCAAGATTTAAGCCCTGAACACCTTGGACGAGCCTGCTGCCCACTGCGTCAACAGCGCCTCGTGGCTGAGATAGACTCGGACCTTCGCGCTTGCCTTCTGTTGCGACCTGGAAAAGCTTGACGTTCGTCCCGTTCCACACACCAACGGGTCCTGCCATGCCACCGGTTCCGGTCAGGGTGGCCGTGGTGCCAGCGGCAGGGGCGATGGTCATCTCCGCTGTGAAGATCAGGGACCACAGGACTGACATATACCATCCAAGGGAGAGAGACGACCATTCGAAGAAATGCACGCGGATGGCGCTGGGTGAGGCAAGAATAGGGGCGATTGATGGATGGGATGCCGTCGTAGGTATGTATGCCCGGAAGTCGGTGATGGATGTTTCATCATTTGCAATAGACGAGCGTCGAGAGGATGCCAATGATGGTGGATTAGTGCCGTTGTTGCCATGTCCGTGGGTATTTGATCTGTCCGGGGCACTTGGATGGGCAGATAAAACTTTGATGACTGTAAGAAGCGTGTGGAGAGACAAATCGGGTAGCCATGTCTCCAGCCATTCAGCGGTAGGTGCGAAAGCCCCTCGGCCTGCCAAAGTCGAAGCTTGTGATAAACTGGTCGTGCTATTTTGACGTGAGAAACTGGGAGCACCAGCAGGCATTTTACCTCGAGCCTTTTCGGACATGCCTGAGAGTTGGAATGGCACATGTTCATCTGGGACTGAGGATGATGCCATAGATGGAGTGCGAGAATTTCGAGGGGAGCGCGTAGATTGCGATGGGGTAGGCAGATGCTCGTTATCAGAGTCATCTGAATCACCGATTGCAAAAGTTTCATCAACGCCAGTGTCCGATCTTGGGGAAAACGGCCCTCCACGCGTCGGTGATGCGAGATTTTCTAATGTGTTCGATCTTGAGAGACTGTTACTCATGTCCGACAATGCACCTTCCTTTCTTCGCTGCTCAGCTCTTTCAATTTCTTCTTGGCCGCCTTCTAACGTGAATCGCCTCAAAGATTCTATTCTTCTTCGCGCTCTCCAGACTGCGAATATCAGATTAGTGTTTGATTTGTATTGATGCTCAATCACAGTACTGATAGACTCTAGCAGGGCTTGTAGCAGATTGTGATTGGTTTCATTGGCTAGCAGGAAACTGGGTGTGGACATCGAAGTAAGCAATTGTACAAGTCGAGTACTCGTGGATAGTGATAATCCCTGGGCGTAAGCTGCCATATTATTGATGATGGCAAGGAGGGCAGGATAGATGGCATCAAGTTTACCCTTACTGCCAGTAATTAAGGTGTGTATTGATGTGATGAGAAAGTCGCCATACGAGCCCCTGAAGTTTGACAAGCGAATTGACTGAGGCAGTGTTTCTTGAGCCTCGAACTTCTTGTTGAGGTTTTGGCCAAAGGTGGGTTCGACGCTCATGGTTTGTAGAACGAAAACGCACATTCTGACGATGCCCTGTCGTGAAGAGTCTGTCTTATACTCGATGGCATAGAATAGCATTAGGATGATGAAATCATGTGCACGGTTGGATTCGATGATGAATGCACGGAACCGTTTATTGCACTGCAACACCTCCCAGAACAGCATGATCATGTCGGGAGTCCATTTCACAGATTTCTGGCTCCCCGGCAAGTACGAACTAGTAGCTTGCATTGGTTGACTCAAAACTCTGGTCATGCCATCGGCAAGAAATTGAAAATCTTCTGGTCGGTGCAAGCGGCCAAGAAAATGCCGATAGAAGTTCTTCGGCGGCGGGCGGCTTCCCTCTTCAGGGACGGTATAGAGTAAAAGAACGAGTAACAGTTGTAGACTGTAGACAACAAGGGTCTGCTTCGAGTCTTTTCGCACCACGTGATCGTATGGCAGACGCCATGAGGTCACATTGGACTTGATCGTGGTATTGATGAGTGAACATAGTACAGATAGGACAATCTGCTTGTCGGAACAGGTTGTGATGTAAGTGATGGCTCTTACTCCTTGCACGGGAAGTGTATTGGATGGCAAATACATTGCTTTTCCCGCCAAGGTCAATAGCAGTCGGAGGACCTCACATCGATTGCTTTCAAGTTCTTTGTTCGTAGGGATAGACGATTTGCAGCCAACGCCACTCTGCCAGATCGCGTAGTTGACTTTGCTTTTGGCAGATGGGAGTAGAGGTATAGTGAACTCCGCGAAGAACAACAGATCGACTAGGGTGTCAATGAGCTCTTCAGCCAGGGGCTTGGACTCCTCGTATTCCTGCTCCTTTGGCTCCGCTTCGGTGTCTTGATCGGTTGCGTTGTCGTCAAAGAGCACCTCTCCTGCGATCTGGGCTCTTCTTGTCTTTCGCCGCCGTGTGCTCCAGAAGAATCCCTCCTCCCATTCTGATAAATGCTCCACCTCATAAACATAGGGCAGGAGTCGAGTGAGAACTCGAATACAATTGAGAGCATCCCTCTCGGGGGCAAGTTCCGGGTCAGGAAAAGAGGGATGGTTCTTCAGGACATTTAACCGTGATGTCACAGCGAGAATCAGGGTTTCAAGGTTCTCGAGTGAGGCGTCTCTCGTTCTGCGGATGTCCGCCGAAGAGAACAAGCTGAAAACGTCTTCGACAGATTCAGGTAACTCCCAGAACTATACTAATCAGTGGCCTTGAATACACTAGTAGACACTTTTGGATAGCATTGAACTTACACCGGTCCAATACGGGTCATTGGCTGGAATGCTCCGTTCTTCTGAAAGCCTGAAGATGCCCTGTTTAAACACCAGTTTCGACTCTGAGGCACCCATCTTGCAATAAGTGCATTGCAGACAGCGTGCCGATAAGGATCATAAGTCACTGGCGTATCCCGGACTTCTGTGGGTAAAGACTGTCGGATGTGAATGGAAGGCTGTATCACACAACGAGGGTACCCAAGGGTACGGGCACGGAGGCTGGTAAAGCAAACGTTTGGGCGTTGGAGTGCCGCAGTTGGAGGAGGGACCCTGATTCCTGGCTGGGCCGATTAGGAGTACGTAATCTGATGCCAAGACAAGGACTCAGCCTCGCGAACGGATGGCGGGCCGAACACGTGCAAGAGCCTTGTGATCCCCCCAGTCATTGAGAATGCGGTTTACAAATAATATTTAAATATCATAACCGGCTATCAATACGTGAAAGCGGTTTCCCATATACATCCTCTCGTTCAATCGGTGCCGGCACAAACACAAAACTAAGTTTCTCTCACACAAGGATTCAAACTAGATACGACATCGCGGGGATATGTATCAAACCACAGACTTTCCCACCGATTCGCTACTGGGACCATCACTTTCAATATCACTATCTCTTTTCGACTTCTTCTCTTTTCGCCGACAGAGGAACGGAAAAAATATTCCAGGGTGGACAAATGTTTGTAGGACTGTTGCAATGGCAACCATGCTGTGGCAGAAGTTAGAGAGAGTGAGAAGGTGAAGCAATATTCAAAAGACTTACCAGCTATCAACCCCAATAAACAAAGGTTGATCCTGCATGATCGGGTTGCGCCATCCGCCAGCCATTTCCGCAATACGATAGACACAACGGATAAATATGGTCAAATATGCGATCAGAAGCGCGACGGCAAAGATCCTAAATCTTGTGTCCCTCAACGTCGAAGCTGCCTCTTCCGAGAGTGCTTGGGTCGATCTGAACCGGCGTGTAAAGTAGTCTGCCGCAACAATAGCGAAGATAAGGAGTGTCAAGACCTGCCACGATATACCAGTGATCATAAGGCGGTCACCAACGTCTCGAAAACTGGCATCATCACCAGCCGAACCAGCTATTCCTCCACCTGCGGCTTGAAGACTCAATGCGAGGAAATCAACGAAGATAAAGCTGTACGTGTAAAATTTTGGCCGTATTCGGGAGCATTCGCGGCCAAAGAGGAGGACAAGGTGCTTCAAGATGAGGTACATCGCGGCTGCATTGAACGCAGGGGACATGGTGAGTGCACAAATTTGCATCTGGAACCCCAGGGTGTCAAAGGGATTGTCGTGCATGAGAATTCGACCAATGTATCCGATACATGAGGTCACACAGGCACAGCACATGGCCAGCATATAAGTCCATGTCCGGGATCGCAGGCCAAGCCAGAAGCTGAAGAAGAAGCATAGCCCGAAGACCGCTGCAAAGAAAGCGTTCCAGCCCAAAGTAGGGTAATAGCCATAGGTGGAGGCTTTGACGGGACAATCGACCGACACTTCATTGCAATCGAGTGGGTTGACATGTGAAGGATCTACTGCCATATTGGCTGAGACGGGAGCGGTTGGGTAAAAGGAGATTTATATGAAACCAATAGGCTCTTGAGGACGATCGTATATGGTCTTTGAGATGGTTGCATACTTTCGAGCAACAATGGGGAGTTGAGGGTAGATACATATAGATCAGAAGAAATGACTTACTGAGCTTGGGCTCATTAACGACGGCCCGACGAAGGTGAAGCGGAAATCAGGGTAGTGCGCATCATTGTGTTCGTATCGTATTGAGAACATGGCGCAAACATCCATCAGATGCTGCTCCATACAGATGATTCGCAATCTGATAGGCTCAACGATATTGAATTGCTGGTGCCTGAGAGAGTACATGTTTGACTAACAAGCACGCAGCAATATGGTGATGCTGCGATTTCTTTGTAACAACCTGAAATGCATCTGAAGGGACTTGATGCCCAGAGGCTAGGCTATATTGAGAGTCCTCCACGAGGCTGGATGCTTTAGGGCTCGTCTTACGGCCGAAGGCCTCGCGATATACCTCTGAAATCTGCTACCGCGCCAATGCTAGTAGTACATACCTAATAACATGTACTCCGTACTCCGGATTCGGCGCCTATATAGAACTTGCTCAGGCGTCATCCACTTCAGCGACAGTCCCGTGCGCCCGCCGTTCATTGTCGCACAGACGATAATCGTCAAGACTTTACGACGAGGCGATCAACGTGTGTCCAAGGAGAACCTGGTAACTTGCTCGTGGATCTCCTGATCTATCCGCAAAATGGGGTCTTGGCTTCAATCCATTTTTTATGTACGCTGATGCACAGAGTTCTGGTGGAAGGAGACATGCTTCATTTCATAGATGAGATGCAATGTGGAACATTCGCTCGCACTCGAACTCCCAGACTCGTTCATAGACATCGGGGAAATGATGATGCTTTCCGAAGGGTTTGGGAGTTCGGGGTATTGATGATGCGTTCCGAAGCGGAGACCTCCCTATGGGAGCCGAATGGAGGTCAAAACGGCTCCGAGCTTGGAGGGTCTCCAAGGAATGAAATACTACAAGCAGGTGCACCATACTAGTAATCACAATCTGTTGTATTCTTATGTGTATACCCCAAAACAGAAGAACCTCGGTCTCCTAGAACGATCCCACCACTACATACTTCTAACTTGGAAAAGGGCCAGTTACCACGGTAAAGTACGTTCGGTGCCGTGGTCTGTCAGCAGCGACCACCTGGCTTATTTTCCCCGTGGGCCTCGGCTGAACTGCGCAGAGGCATGAGCCCCCTCATGTCTCGCACGTAAATCCTGAACCCTCGGATGTCGCCAGATCGAGCCGTTCGAGTCGTGGTATTATTATTTGGGTACCTTGTCCCCTTCGACATCAGGGAGGCTACCTCTTGCTCTCAAGAATAATACGACTGCCAGCTGTCCCTCGCTGTCGCAACCGCAAGGCTATATCTTAGTCCCTAGTCATCAAACCCTTTCTCACTCCCGTCCTCCAGAGACTCCACCTAGTCACCATGGTCTTCCACACGGAACTCACGCGCCAACTGGGCATTGAAGGTATGATCTGAACTCCTGGTCTACCAATCGGTGTCTGTGCAAAACCTAACTATCTGCAGTGCCTGTTGTTCAAGGTGGTATGCAATGGGTTGGCTACGCAGAGCTGGCATCTGCAGTTTCAAATGCTGGCGGCTTAGGAATCGTACGCAAAGCCAACCTTTGTCCATACAATGATACTAATTACGCCCAGCTTACTGCACTCACCCAGCCCACGCCCGAAGACTTGCGCAAGGAGATTCGAAAGACAAGAACCCTGACGAAGAAACCATTCGGTGTCAACATCACCCTCCTACCTACCATGAATGCTCCTCCCTATGGCGAATATGCTCAAGTTTGTATCGACGAAGACATTAAGGTTGTTGAGACCGCGGGTAACTCTCCTGGACCTGTCATCAAACTCTTAAAATCTGCTGGAATCATAATTCTTCACAAGTGCACCACAATCCGACATGCCGCATCCGCGGTGAAATTGGGCGTTGACTTTCTTTCGATCGACGGCTTCGAATGTGCAGGTCATGTTGGGGAGTCGGATATTACCAATTTCATTCTATTGACCAGGGCAAGACAATCGCTAGGCGTACCGTTCATCGCCTCTGGTGGCTTTGCCGATGGCCAAGGACTTGCAGCGGCATTGGCCTTGGGAGCCGAAGGTATTAATATGGGCACAAGATTCATGTGCACTGTCGAGGCACCGATCCACATCAACATCAAACAGGCAATCGTGGACGCTTCAGAACATGACACCGAGCTTGTCATGAGACGGTGGACAAACACTTCGAGACTTTTCAAGAACAAGGTCTCGAAAGAGGCCGCCAGGATCGAGAAGACGAGCCCCACAGGCAAATTCGAGGAAATTGCCCCTTATGTTTCTGGTAAGCGCGGGCGAGAGGTCTTCATCAATGGAGACAAGGACTTCGGCGTCTGGACCGCTGGCCAAGTGATTGGTTTGATCCACGATATTCCTACCTGCCATGAACTTCTCACGAGGATCGAGAACGAGGCCATTGAAGCTGTGGAGAAATCCAGGAAGGTCTTCCAACCTCAGAGCAAGCTATGATTTGGCAATGTATTCCCGTCAACCATTGGATGATGTGACCTTGATTAGCACTGAAATGGCAGCGCTTTTGCTTGCCTATGGAGTTGGAAGAAAGTTAAAACAGGGATAAAGGGCTCTAGATAAGACTTCTACAGATACCCTTACATAGTCTGAATGTATACTGTACCAGATTATTCAATATACACCCCCCATCTCTTCTTGGGCCTGTGGAGTCGGTTGATATCACGTGTTAGCCCGACTCTCCTCGGCATCGGAAATGAAATTAATCCGACTTCGATATTTCATCCGACTTCGATCTGTTTCCTTCTCTCACTCCGCGAAACATCTTTCCCTCCCAACTACTTCCTCGGCCGTCTGTTAGAGGAGCGGAAACCACAATGACAGAAACAGGTTTAGCAGAGAGGATAGACGCTGCAATTGCAGACTTCTTCTCATCATGGAATCTTTTGACTACCTTCCTTGTCGTGGTGTTAGCCATTGTTCTTGCCTATCCACTGCTGACGAGCAAGGATCCTGACACACATCCATTTCTGCTCGCAAGACAGTCACAAATAGCACCTATCCGTCAACCTGGTGAGTCGGCTGTCTATCGTGCAATTGACATCCCACACGGCTATCCACTTCGTGCGGGACTCGGGGTCAAGGATGCTGGAACTCCAAGATGGAGTGCTGGTCGACCCGGTGACCTCCGCGACATATGGAGACAGGCAGTTCGAGGTGCTGTGAAGGAAGACGGCACTCCAACAGGAGAAAAGGGCAAGATGCAGACCGTTTTGGGCAGGGAGAAGATCGTCGACCACAGTCTCGATGATCTCACTCTTGAGATTAATGTGATCGGACAGTATGTCAAACGAAATAATGGGCAATCTGTTGCCGTTTATCTTTCAAACTCCCCCGAATTGCTGTCCTCCATCTTCGGTAAGCATCTATCATTGTGTACACTACCCTAACCGAAGTTGACCCTTTCTTTCAAGCCGGTTCGTTCTATGGCTTTTCGACAGTTCTGCTACCATATGGGCTCACCGCAGACAAACTTGGTCCACTTTTGTCCCACACTTCCGTCGACCATTTGATTGCCGAAGCTGGTTCACTCGACCTCGATGCTGTTTTAACTGTGAACAAGAGCATCAAAAATATCATTTGGGTCACCAAACCGGGTAGTCAGCATATTGATTGGTCCTCTGACGCCCCTAAAGGATTCACCATCACGTCCTGGCAGGAACTCGTTGACAACAATCGAAAATCAACCACCTCCGAAGTCCTGCCTCTAGACAAAGATTCTCAGGTGCCTCCAGTCTCCATCTTCACGCCCACATCGAGTGGAAGCTACGATCTTGTCAAATACGCCTCCGAAAACTTGATTTCTGCTGTCGCGGCGATTCTAGCAACTCTCCCTCGCATCTACAAGCTCTCGGCATCTGACACTGTCCTACCGACGACCAGCCTTACAGACAGCTACAGTTTATCATGGGCGTTTGCCGCGTTATACTCCCATTCTACGCTTGCCCTCAACTCTGTGGCTGGTGACGGGATCAAACTTGATGTCGCTGTTTCAATTGTGAAACCCACTGTGCTTATTGCCTCGCCCAAAGCTGTCACATCATTCCTATCCGATCCACGCACAGCCAAACCGTCTGGTCTCTCCAAATTCAACGACACACGCAGCCTCCAAGCCGGTAATCTCCCGGCCACGAAACGTAGCGTCCCAAGCTTACCATCGCTCTCCACACTACGCATCCTCCTAGTCCCACAAAATTTCATAACCAACACACGACCAACCCCAACTCTTAACTCGGCAGACCTCCACGCGCTGCGTCTCCTCCTAGGGGCGCGGGTTGGCTACGCACTCACGACGCCTCTCGTCGCCGGTGCCGTCGCACAGACCAACATCCTAGACTATAGGGACAAAGGCCGCGACGTTATCTGCTACGGTGCCCCTTTGAGCTCAGTCGAAATCAATCTCGAGGGTGATGAAGACGTTGTCGGCAGCACCACGCCAAAGGGGAAACTTAGTGTCAAGGGTCCTGCGGTCGTGGGTGGTGGGAAGGTTACGCTGGACCTCAACGTTCAGGTCGATCGGGACCATACGCTGATTTTGCCATGAGAGAGCTTCTCAGCACTTGTTTTAGTCCGGATCCTTAGTTCCTCAATCGCACCCAAGCGCTCCGGCGATGGACAACTGATGTTGCGTGGAGGTTGGAGATGACATCATGCTCATAGCTAGAGCTAAAAGGCCTCGCTTATGTTAACCTGACGAAAATAAAAGGCAGCACCCACTTATGTAGACACCGTGGGCACCCATCGATGACTTGAAATTCATGTGCATGTGAAGAACGACACCGAGAGCTCTATATTCCTACATATGGTATACAGCTGGATTTAATATGGCAGCTTCCCTTTAACTCACAACTCACTCTGAGAATATGTTCCTTTAAAGCCCCCAGCACGCCCACGATAAAGGATCTCATTTCTTCCCCCTCTTCGCCGGCCTTAGGCCCGTCTTCACCCCCTGCGTCTTCGAGCCGCCCATCAACTGCGCCCGCTGCCTGAGATACTGATCGACCACCTTCTGGACACTGCCCAGATCGTGCTCAGGCTTGCGCATGTAATAGATCCTCGCGCGCCTCTTCCTCTTCGGCGCACGTTGCGCGATCTCCATGCTCTGCACCAGCGGGCTGTAGATCTTTATGCTCATCTCGACGGCGATCTTGGTGAGGTGGTTGCGCAGGAGCACCGACGCCGAGAGCCCGGAGCCCTTGATCGACAGGATCACGCCCGCGAAGGGTTCGCCCGATTTAAATGTTGTGTAAAGGATGTCGCCCACTTTCGCGTGGTCTGCGTTCGTCTTGTCGAAGAGCCGTGCCCGTGCGCCCGTCGGATCAAGCTGCGCGAGCTGCCGTTGCTCGACCAGTGCGACGAGGTTTTTGCACGTCTTTGCTTCCGAGACGGGTGGTTTGCGGACGAGGATTTCCCGCTTTTCTGGGGGTGGTGGAGAGTGTTAGTAATGGATGGGGACTCTGGGCGTTGAGATTGCAGAGGTTAGGAGAATGCTACATACGGTAGCCTGGTCTCATCTTCTCCGGTAATTGTGACCAGTAGGCCTTGGGGACATTGGGAGGGAGTTCGACTTTTGTGACGGGGCCTGTCTGTAGCTGGAGGTGGTAGGATCTGCGGATTTGCTTTTGTGGTCGGAATTCGTTGAACAGCGTCCTCCAACAGCAGGGAGACACTCGGGTCGTCAGCGATTGTGACATCTTCAGTACTTCGGATTGCCGGGTTTCTCAGATACAGAGAAGGAGCATGTCGTCAAGGTTTCAGGATAGTATTGGTGTGCATGGGTGGTGTTAGGAATTATTCTGTAAAGTCGGGGAATTGAGGTTGGATTTGCGCTAACTTGATTAGGCGAATTCCTCAGGCCGTTTTTATTAATACTTTCTTGCCCACGCGTTCCTCCTATGTACCAGGATGAGTGCTCCCCGAAATCAACATAATATCTACCTAAGGTACATAGGTAAAGATCACGATCAAAAGCGCGATGCGCGCAAGGTTCGCTGCAACTCATCTTGTGCTGTGACTCTAACTTCTAGGGTTATCAGAGTTCCGTGCGGCCTAATTATCGTTCCATTGTTGCTGTTCGCGATACACGATGGGACTCGGAGTTGAAGAGGGGTGATTGCTGCAGTCGCTCAACTATAGTGCCTGTTACTACGAGGCTCGAGTATCCAGAGCAAGTAGGTATCCAACGGTTTGGAAAGCGAGAAAAGGCAGCCTCTTCTGCAACCATGCCGTCTGTAATGCAATCGTTTAACAACCGAGGGCGTTGCTGTTACGAGACAGAATCGACAGCGATCTCACATATCCGAGTCCGTATCACAATATTATCGAACTCGTCCATGGGAAAGCTCAAGATTCAAGCGAATCCATCTTCTGTAGCGTTCGGGAAATTGCTGAGCTGGTGTTTCCGGATAGGATAGGTAGTAGTGATATAGTGGTGACATCCTCGGCTGCCTTGTCGCGCGGAAACTGTACCTTCCGCTATGTATGCAAGGTGAGAGAAGAGAAGACTAGAGAAGACTACTAGGAGACCCTGGGGAATCCCGAGAAAGCTTGCGGACATGTCCTTTACACAGTACCATGAGATCTCCCCCATTGAGTTTCGACGATAAGCGTCCAGAGTGCGGTATCTGCACAAACACTATTCAGGTTCTACTCTACCGCCAACTTGAACAAGAGGGTAAATATCAGAACTAGTGGTAGAGCCAATTGATCGCTGGGCTTGGTTCAAAATGCTCAGCGTCCTGTCGAGAGCTATAACTCCTCTCCTGCTCCTTAGTCCTGTGGCAGCTTGTAAGTACTCAACTGATCTTCTTTCTTCGCTAGCAACAAACATGCTACTTCCCCTAAGGCTGTTGGCAGGCATTCCTTGGTGTCAGCCTGTCTCTATGGCAAGCTGCTGGAGCCGTCACAAACTCCACTAGTGCCATGATCATCGCTGTCAACGATGTGTCTTTCTATGCCGGCTAGAGACACCAGGTTCTTTCCCGTCCTCTCTCCTTCCAGAGTCTGTGGGTGGTGGGAATCGAATGGTGCCAATCACCATAGTTGATACACACGACTCTGATTTCAATGACAGAAGTCTTGCCGATGTTGCTTCGTTCAATCTGGCGAACGACGACGTGTTTAACAAGGGCTTTTTACAAGGTGCGTCAACACCCGCCACACACCTTGGTCTCAAGAGATACTCATGGGAATTGGGAGCAGTTGTCTTCGTACATGGGCGCAAATTTGACCATCTCAACCAAGTCAAATGGAACAACTTCCGTCGTGCAGCTGGATGTACAACAATCATTTACTCAAGGTGTTGTCGCCAAGTCGGATGGTTCCTTCGCAGCGCTCCCGGTTGCACTGCCAGGTTCTTCGACAATAACGATTGCAGTTCCTTCTCGCCTTTACTACTCTGCATCTGCAAAGTCTCCATTGGCCGGTGTCCGCATCGGGATCAAGGACCTCTACGATGTGAAGGGCCTCAAGACTGGCGCGGGAAGTCGGGTTTACTACGATATCTACCCAGAGGCAAATGTTACTGCTCCAGCAGTGGAGCGACTCATTGATGCCGGTGCCATTGTCATTGGGAAGATGAAGACCACGCAGTTCGCCGCCCCAGAAAACGCACGGGATGCCATCGACTACAAGGCACCATTTAACGCACGTGGTGATGGCTACCAAGAAGTTGGGTCTTCCTCGTCTGGTCCTGGCGGTGGAGTGGGCTCCTACAAATGGCTTGATATATAGCTCTTGGGTCAGACACTGGTGGCTCCATACGTGTGCCGGCAGAGGTCAATGGCGTTTTCGGCAATCGTCCAACGCACAATCTAGTGGAGCTAACCAACGTCGTGCCCCTGTCTCCAGAAATGGATACTGCTGGGTTTCTGGTTCGAGATCCGAAGCTGTGGTCCACCGCAGCGAAAGTCATGTACAGCAATATGACGACGGGCTATACTGGGTATCCAAAGAGCGTTCTCACTTATGGTCTGCGCACTGCAGGTTCGCCCGATCTAACTGCCGGCCATAAGGTAATTGTTGGTTTCGTGGAGAAGTTGGCCAGCTTCCTCTCAGCGAATGTTTCAGCCACCAATTACACTGAGCAATGGAAGAACACCCATCCAGCAAACACTACAGCTGATGTGCAGGAATTTGTCGGCACCACCTGGGCGGTTCTTTGCGCTCTGGAGCAAACGAAGCTCATTCGAGACCCGTTCTTCAAGGCATATTCTGCCAAGTACGATGGGCGAATCCCCTTTGTCAATCCCTCGACCAACGGCACTTGGGCATACGCGGACACACTTTCACCTGGGATGCTTGAAGTTGCAATATCCAACCAGACGGTCTTCGCCAACTGGTTCAATAAATAGGTACTGCCAGCGAAAGCCGAATTGTGCTCTCAGACCCTTTTCGTGTACATCTTCACCGAAGCCGCGCCCCAATACCGCAACGGCGCAGGAGGCCACTTCGATGGCGCGTTGATGGGACTAAACACCGGATTCATCTCCCGATTGGTCGGCAATCCAGACTTCGCCATTCCGCTAGGACCAGGTGCCGTACAACAGTAGCATTACGTTGCACGAGGAGTTCTTCCCGGTCTCGGTCAGGATCATGGCAGCCAAGGGGTGTGACTTGATGCTGCTGGACATGATCAATGACTTGGTGGACGCCGGAATTGTGCCAAATGTCACGGTCGGAAATAGCCTCGAAACCGGCGGTCAAATCTATCTCTAGGCCAGGTAATAATAATAAAAAAGAGCACGAGGAAAATAAGGTAATATGTACATGACCAAAATGAAGAATCGAAATCACAGTGTGTTTAAGCTTTCTTTCTGTGATAGCAGTTTGCCCAATTGCAGCATAAACGAAGCGTTGTATTGTAGCGAACTCTATGATCCTTCATGGTATCAGCGTCTGCTTAGCAATTCAAGATATACTATGGCATTCCACCTAGGTCCTAGCCTTTGATGGAAGCGGAGGCCATCCCTCTCCTGAGTCCCACTCCGCCAAGACTCAGACATCATTTTTGCCCGCGCATACATGGGTACATACTTACCTACCTAGAGATCTAAGAAGTCCAAACATGTGGAATGCGGTGATTCAATGCACCATGTCAAGGAGAGGGCGAGATTAGCGATAGGGAGGCATGCAGACAGACAGTGTTTTTAAGTATCCGAGTAAGGATGGTTATAGATGTGTGTGTTCCCAAGACAGAAAAAGATATTGTATGTGTGGACTAAAACGCAAGTAAGAGACCTACCTACCTCGTCTAGCATACAATATTCCGAAGAAAGTAAAAACAGTTGTTTGGGGGAGAGAGGGTATAGGAATTTTGTTCAGATGGTTGATGATGATGATGGTAACAAAGATAGAAAACCAAAAAAATATGAGAACACACACGTAATACTTTCCAGCCACATACTGCTTCGAGATGGTGTGGACAGGCCGTGTACCGCTATGCATATGCAAAACACACTCAGACATAAAACCACACAAGCCAACAGAATTTTATCGACTTCCCCCAGCGAGAATTCTCGTGTCTGGTCCTTTCTGGAAACGGCAACAGTGCAAGGCGCCGATTCCTGAAATTGGTTGCCAACACACACTCTTCTTTCCATTGCCATTCGGGGCCTCCTGCTCTTCACCGCGCTTATCATCTATCCCCGCTATTCTCTTGCTCCTTCGCTCAATTTGCTGATGCACGACTAATCCCTCATTTCCTCACCTCCTCCGTTTCTCGTTGGCTTTGCACAAGTTGTGGACTATTCTAGATTAAAAGTCTAGAAGAGCAGTCCAGCAACAGCAACAACAAGGAACACAGTGACGGTAGCCACGGTGCCTGGAAGTTGAGCTTGAGCGGCGGCACCAGTGAAGGTGGCAACGTTGGCGGGCTTCACGCCAGTAGCGGAAGTTGAAGCTGGGCTGGGTGGGTATGTGACGACAGGGGCTACGGCTGTTGCGCTGGGCGCGAAGACGTGAGGAGCACCAGGGGCAGTTGTAGGGGCGGCGGGTTGAGTTGGGATGGGGATGGTCAGGGTGATAGTTGAGGTGATGGCTGGGTTCTCAACGGTCACGACTGTGGTAGTGAAACCGTGTGGGCATCCGTTTGCATCAGTGGGCCAGACCCATGGTGCGGCTGTTGTACCGGGCCAGACGGTGAGGGTGGTCGTGGCAGTGTAGGTGCGAGTCACGAAGGTGGTGTGGTCCCAGTCGGTGTAGTGGGTGGTCCAGATCGTGGTTGTCACAGTTGGGCGATGGGGTCTGCTGGTCGTGGTTGGCGCCACCGTGGTGCTGCTTGTCCAGTCTAGCCATGGCTCATCGACCGAGGTGGTGGAGCTTGTCTGAGCGGGATCAACAGGCTTGCTTGTGGGCCAGTGTCTGCCAGTCGTGGTGGTTGGGGCAACTGTGGACGAGGAAGACGAGGTCCAGTCCTCCCATGGGTTTCCGGCGCTTGAAGAGCTAGTGGCGGGTCCAACACCGCGAGATGTGGTTGTGGTGGTGGCGGTGGTAGGAGCAGCAGAACTGGTAGTTGGGTGAGGTCCACGGGACCACTCAGAGGTGGTGGTGGTAGTTGGCAGTGCCTCAGTGGTAGTGGAGGTTGTTGGGTGAGGGCGCTCGTAGGTCGTCGTTGTGGTAGTGGTAGTGGGCTGAGCCTCAATGGTAGTGGAGGTTGTTGGGTGAGGGCGCTCGTAGGTCGTCGTGGTTGTAGTGGTAGTGGGTTGAGCCTCAGTGGTGGTCGAGGTTGTTGGGTGAGGTCCACGAGACCACTCAGAGGTGGTGGTGGTGGTGGTGGTTGTTGTTGTTGGAAGAGCTTCAGTGGTGGTGGAGGTCGTTGGGTGAGGATGCTCGTAGGTCGTCGTGGTTGTAGTGGTTGGAAGAGCCTCGGTGGTAGTGGAGGTCGTTGGGTGAGGATGCTCATATGTTGTTGTGGTGGTGGTGGTGGTGGTGGTGGTGGTCGTAGTAGTAGGAGCGGGAGGGGTCGTGGTTGTGGTGGTGGTTGTAGTGGTTGTAGTGGTTGTAGTGGTTGTAGTGGTTACAACTGGGATACAGGACAACTTGTTGAATGCCGCCTTGACATTATCCGCAAAGGTAAGACCATTGGCCTGAGTATTTCTAGCAGATTCGGTGGCTTCCCAGAGCATAACACCACCGAAAACTCCCTGGTACTTAGGATTGCATGAGAACTCCTCAATCAAGGCTGTGGTCTTGGCAAGGTCAATATAGAATCCTGCGTTAGCGGCAGCTGGAGAGGCAGGGAGACCCAAGTAGAGTTGAACGTTCTTGTTCTTGGAATTAGTCTTCAGCCAGTCAACCCATCCGAAGGAGACATCAGTGTTCTTGTTCAAATTTCCTCCTGGTCCGTTGAAGAGTGATGAAGCGGAGCAAGAGCCGGTGTTGTAGTATTGAACCCAGCTGGATAACATGTTAGCCAATAGTTTGTTGGATTGCGCTATTGAATATCACTTACACAAGATCGATGTCAGAGTTCCTAATCGCGTCGCTCAATTGCGGATCTTCGGTCTGGCACTGGGGAGCCGCAGAGATGATAAGTGGCTGGGGGCCAGCCAGGCTTCTCAACTCATTAACGAGGTCGGCATACCCAAAACCACCACCGTTTTCGATATCCAGATCGAAACCGTCAACAACAACGCTCTTGCCGAAGGGTCGGGGATACTGAGTCAAAGTTGGGTCGACTAGAGGACCGTACGAGGCCCAGAGGAATTTGGCGAAATCGATGGCGGACTGCTTAGATGTGATCTTATTGTTGGGTGCGTGCCCACCAAGCGAAGCCAGAATCTTCTTTCCAAGCGCTTGACATTTGGGAATGTCCTCCTCGATCTGCCAGCATGAAGAAAACATCTTGGTCTGAGTTCCGTCGGGTGCAGTCCATTCGCCGCCACAGGCGTTTGCGTAGTTGGTCCCGGGATATCCATTGTTGCCCGCCTCATCGGGGAAGGAGTTGACGAAGCCAATAGGGATGATATCCAAGGTTGTGTTGGTGCAGAAGTCTCCCAATCTCATTTGATCATATCCATTTCCCTACACACATAATGTCAGCTTAGCGCCTTGACCGCACCATGTGCCCAATCTTCATTGCATCTCTCACCCAGTATGTGACGAGTTTCGGGGGCACAAATCCTCGTCGAGCGACAGCCCTTGTTTCCAGGATCGGCGATGCGAAAGTTGTAGAAATCAAAGCAGCGGTAGCCAGCACGCTGGCAGTGAGTGTTGAATGCATATTGTCGAAATGTCACGTGTTTTCAAAAAGGAATGGCCCAGCAAAAATAAGAACAACAAATATATCGCGACAATTGTTAAATGAGTGTCAGGACTGCAAAGAGTCCGGGTAAAGGAATGACTGGACGCAAGCAAAAGCTCGCAGGCGCAATAGTAAGGACCGTGGTTAAGGAAAGTGTAGAGGCAGAAAGAAGGAGGAAAAGAAAAGGTAATTACATGAAGCACAAGACACCAGGAGGTCATATGCAGGCCAGGCCATCGAGAGGAGTAACGTACCGGATTCGCCATTCTAGGAAACTACTAGAGATCGCTCCACTATTCGCCATGCTCCAGGTCACTTTGTCCCCCTCCGCCGAGAATCTGGATGACTGGGACCTCCTCCTCGAGCGAGTGCTCAGTACGGAGTACTCCGTCCTCCGTACAAACCATGCTCACCGGTTTTGTTGTGGGTAGGATGACGCATGAAGGAGATGATAGATTGGTTCTAGGGCATGGAACACAGAGGTGAATTATCTCATTGGACCAAAAGGACAATCTGATACTCCAGGTTGCATCTGGCTCCCAGTTGAAGCAGTCTCAAGAATAGCATCCCCCCCCTCGAGTTATACCGGATCTGGAAACTAAGACGAGCAAAAGGCCGCGGCGTGTCTTTAGCGGGCATACTTTGAAAATAGCTTGGGCCGTGCTTCGGTAATCCAGCTTCTAGCCATCGAAGTGGATCAATCAATGGTGACACGTCCTTGTGATAGATGGAGGTTTGGCTGGGTTGGCGTGAAAAGAGAAGGCTACCAAGGTCAAATCTCCGGACCAGGCTGTGAGTCTGTTGGTGGCGTGGTCAGGGGAAGGATAAGACTGGATGGAAAGTTGAGGGAAATCTGGGTCGGGCGTTGACACAAGCATTATGCTAGTCCATATTAGGTAAGGTGCTATCATATCAGGGGTAGGGAGCAACCCACGGGGCTCGTGGCGAAAGCTCTCCCAGCCGCCGTGGATCTCTCATTTACATACTCGTACCCAACCTGGTGAGTCTAGTTGAATTGTTGGACGCCTGATACAGTGATCAGTCACGTTTGAGGGACGGTCATCAGCCACTCTGCGCAAGAACACTCTGTGGTCAAGCCCGAGTCACTATCCTGAGTAACGAGAGCTGGTATTATGTCGATCCTCCACATACTAGTAGTCATTGATAGAAACTCCTATCAAATCGGCCAATCGTCCCATGGACTACAGTGGACAGACGACATACCGCCCTTCAGCTTCTCAAGGCCCTCCAGTGACTCCCAACGATGGTCCCGTGAAGCAAGCGGTTGTCAACCCCTGGTGCGCAAATTCTGTAAGATTGGAAATCACCCCCTTCCTGGGTTTCAACGGTGAGCGAGTAATACGAGAAGTAGTTCCCTTTGTCGCTTATTTTCAGCGCACACCTTGAAACCAAATCTTATGCCCTACGGGGTCAAGTGCAGGAGCGCTGGTTGGGAATCAGGAGATTACTAGGAAGGACGGATCTACTCCGTCCTCCGTACCTGTTCGAGAAAACGGGGAAGGGTTAAATAGCCTTCATGCTTGGAGATGTCATCCGCACCTGTTTCGGCTACATACTATTGTTTCGTATCTTACTAACACAGACCATGACCCGATAGCACGGACGAAGTCGGGTACCTGCATATGTACGACTTACTCCGTACCATAGATTATACTGTTTACCGAGTATAAGTTTTTGACCGTTGCTCTTGGAAGGGCGACGATCCTTCTATGAGGGTACCTTTGCAAGAGGGACAAAATTGCACTTGCCCTTTCGCTTGCACTCTAGATGAGACAGGACAAGAAGATAGTAACAAGGAATACGGAGTACTCCGTACTCCGTGGGAAGTGTATGCTCGCTCCTACGAGTATGTCCGCGCCCATTGCTAATTTTCCGTTGTGGACCACAATAACATCAAGTCAACGTCAAAACCCACGTTAAACCCGCCGACATAGCCGATATTTGACATGATCAATAATACCACAACTGACACCGTCATCACCTCCAAGGCTGCCTCCTACTCGTAGGTTCAGCTGTCATTCCCAGATGCTTGGAAAATCCTCCTTGTTCCAATTTGGACCCTCATTGACATGTTTTTGTGATTGTGGCCAAGCTCGCGAGTCTTCCGTACACATACATGATCGCGAGGTGCCCTCTTGGCCACCAAAACCACACAGGACGTCCTGAACCGAAATGATCAGCGCTCCCCTAATCCATTGATCGCCAAAGATCAACGATCGGAATCCCGTTTCAATCTTCTACATCCTTGTTAACTACACCAAAGAAGAAAAGAAAATGCCTGCTTGCGCTCATCACCACGTGTCCCACAAAGATCCAGACATAAAATTTGACCCGGGTCTGGTGCCGAGTCGTCGCTCCGAGCAATGACTAAGCAGCCACAATCACACGACTCACACAGTGGCTCAAAACTTGTACATTGGCACTGTGCAGCACCTTGAGTAAACATTCCTCTCCTATATCTCTAAGATGTACTAGGAGACGTTAGGATCCTATATATTAAAATGCATTCCCTATTTAGAGGCGTTGAAAATAATCCTAGGATCGAATACAGAATCCTAGCGCCATGGAGTCATGCATTTGACAATCAGGAGACCCATAACCTAATAAGGATGAGTCAAAGGGAGCTGCTTCTGTCCTATTTTCTAGGAGAAACTACACGGCATTGATACGGTTTAGGCTCATCGAACGCATCGGCACTGTCCGCCCGATCTTATCGGTGAGCTCTAGGTTTACATTTGAATTTGAATTTCCTAGCGGTAAAAGGGACATAACAAGGGACGTTGCGGCTACCAATCAGGCGAATCAGCGGAGAGACTTTCCCAGTCGTCGTGAGCACTTACATCCGCCTGACGCTCGATCAGCGGTTCGAGATACAGAGGATTCGAGGCTCTCGCCGCCCAGATGAGCCGGAGGACCGCCATATCGTGATGCAAGACTGGGATTCGCACTGTACGCGGGTAGTAACTTGAGCGAGTCAACGTCCCTCGTAGCACCGCCCATGAAAATGCTGTCCAGCCTTGGAGGTCAGGTTCGTTGATGTTCGGCGGCGGATAGCTTCAACGGAGTCTGCAAGTGTGCGTGTCAACAAAGCGATCGTGCTGGCAGGGACCCTGTGTGGGTCCATGACAGTTATGGCTAGCGATTTGCACGGTCCAGTGTTCTTGGGAAGAAGAAACGGTACGGGGAGAAGCTGAACATAGTAAGACTGCCCCTGTGGCCCGCTGAACGATGGGAGCCGTACTTGGGCAGACAGCAGCTATCCCAGGAGACAATCGCAAAAGTATTGGTGCAATAGGCAGAATTACAATGGGGATAAGTACACAAGGTTTTCCCTGCACATTTCCGGTCTAGTTGCAAAAATGATGAGAATATGTATATAGATAGTATGGTAACTCCGCGATTGCTAACTTTTCTTCTTCTGAAGCACGAAAACAATGAAAATTCCGAAAACGATCCTCGCAGCCCCAAAGACTGTACAAATGGTGGGTGTGACTTATGCCACCCCGTGTTGAATCTTCCGTCACTGGTTCCCTTCCAGTTATTCTTATGGGGAGCTTTTCTCCGGCCCGACTGACTCGTGCTCCATATCTTGTTCACTGCTGGTTTCGCTGGAGACCTCTTTGATGGGACCCGTGAATCGCTTACGGGCACGAACATAATAGTTGACGACGGCAAAGATCATGACAGCGACGAACACAGGTGAGGCGTAGTTCATGTTTAATCTGTCGACTGGGAGCATGGGTGGGAAGGGCAGGAAGATGATCAGGAAGATGCAGAATGCCACGGCCAGGATGTTGACTGGAAGACCGATCTTGCCCATTGACCAGGGCCCGAAGTTGATAGGATTTGATTGGTTGAAGCGACGCATGGCGAAGAGGGTCGTCGGGAGGGCGTACGAAAAATAGAAGCCCAGGGTGGTCAGGGAGATGAGCGCGTTGAATGCGACGGTCGAGCCGATATTGATTAAGCTTAGGAGGGAGACGCAGACGGTGAGGAAGATGACCGCATTAGTTGGGCACTTGTTACGTGGAGAGATCTTGGACAAGACTCCCGAGAAGGGCAAGCCGTGATCGCGTGAGAAGGCCCAGATCAATCTTGAGACTGAGGCCATGCATCCGAAGAGATTCATTGAGAAGACAAGGATGACGGCTGTCATCATCGCTGTCGCGGCCTTTTGGTTGTTGGTTGCTTGGAGGAAAACGGCAATGATGGGGAATCCTGTTGGAGTCTCGAATACGGCGTCGACATCGGTAATCTATTGATGAGCTAGTCAGCAAACGAGAAAATGAACCACAATATTGCCACGATATGGTCGAAGGGTAGTTTTACGCCCATCTCAAATTCCCCGGATTTTGGGGAATGCCCTTACGCTGTACAAGATGGTAAGGATATAGGCAAACCCAGCCAAGCCGTTGATGACGACCGACCAGATCATTGCACGAGGGACATTGAGCGGAGCATTGTGTGCCTCTTCCGACATATGCACGACTGCGTCTACTCCGGCCAAGGCGAAAGCAGGGGTGAGGAAGCCTAAGCAAAAGCTGACCCCATCGCTCGGCCAACCACCAGCATTGATGAATGTGCCCCAGACGTTGTGGTTACTTGTTTTATCTCCAGTCGCAAGGATACCGATCGTGACGATGAAGAAGAACAAAACATGAAGACCGCCACCCAGGGTCTCCCACAGAGGTAGGAGCTTCTTTCCCAGGGTATTTCCGAGAGCTCCAAGAATGGCTGCGGCGATCATCATGAGGGTGGCATGCCATCTTTCAGGCGTGTATGATGAATAGTTGAGAACGGCAACTCCCTGGATCATTGTGGCTATCAAGAAGCACACCGATGCCACGGCTGCGACCCATCCGGTGACAGTGACCCAGCCTTGAATGTAGGATATCAAGGCTCGCCACTTTAGGGGAGAATGTTCAGCACTCCAGTGATATTGTGCTCCTGCAATGGGTGAACTAAGAATCCGGTCAGACTGTGGACCGTCATGATCTTTTGGCTCGAGCTCTTACATGGAAGCCATCTCCGCCAATGAGCCAGCGATGCAGAGAGTCCCCAGCACCGAGACGATGAAACCATAAACCACCGAAGCAGGACCTCCGTTGAGGAAAGCACCGGCAAACAAGGCACTCGTTGCTTCCCAGGTGCAAAGAGTGCACGCTGACATCCCCAACAGGGCCCAAAAGTTCCATTCTCTCTAGAAAAACTGTGGATCAGTCGGCTTTTCCTGGTAGAGGGTGATCGAGTAGTCTTTACCTTTAACACCTCCTTCTTCCCAGCAGCTTCCAAAGCAGCTGCATCTGAATTGTAGAGAGTCATACTTGAGGAAAACAACAACGACGACGAGCAGTGCAAGAAGAAGAAAGGCTCAACAAAAACAAGACGACAAGGACAAGAAGATCTGCATCGGAAGGAAGGTTCTACAGTAAGCGACTCGGTGGGCTCGCGGTATTCTTATGAGCGGATATCGCAACGTTAAGAGCGCGGTTGATACACATGGCTTGCAAGCGAGACAAAGAGCAGAAGTCACTTATCTCAGAAAGGCAGGCGGGAAATCCAAGTCACCCTGTCGCGATTCCGCTTAACCAATTGTTTGCAGGCATTCGTTGGCATCTCGCCAGGTCTAACTTGAGTCCAGACAAGAAGAGAGT
>Ga0105239_10001887_pt1 | contig 27397 bp, 20 predicted proteins | sample KBSC44metaG_FD_92761 | JGI IMG/M metagenome (GOLD analysis project Ga0105239, IMG submission 92761) | Corn rhizosphere microbial communities from Kellogg Biological Station, Michigan, USA - KBS C4-4 metaG | ecosystem: Host-associated > Plants > Roots > Rhizosphere > Soil | place: Michigan, USA...
TCATTTCCTTCGTACTGTTAACCACTGCTACTGCTTCCTCTTATGCTCAAAAGCTTCATCTTGGCGTAGTCGCCGGAACCAATATGTATAAGGTTACGGGCCGCAGCTTCGATGAAAAATTCAAGCCCGCCTTTAGCGCCGGCGTATATGGAGAATATACGATCAACAGGCTGATGGCAATTCAACCCGAACTGTTGTGGAACCAGATCAGGACCACGACGGACCAGGATTACAGTCAGATCTACCCCGGTGCAGGTGTCAGCGGCGCCGAAGTATATCTCAATTATATTTCACTTCCAGTCATGTTTGCTTTTAAACCTGCGCCTGAATTATCCATCCTAATAGGACCACAGTACAGCTACCTGGTAAATCAGACCTCCGGATTGCTGACAGGGGATTATAATGGTAAGGATGCTTTTAAAAAGAGCGATCTGTCATTGGTATTCGGCGGTCAGCTCAATCTGGGCAAAGTAAAGATCGGCGCGCGGTATTCGGTAGGACTTTCGGAGATCAATCAATTGCAAAGCGATCCGTGGAAATATCATGGATTCCATTTCTACCTGGGCTATCGGCTGAAATAGGTTGAAATAGTGTCCTGTGGACAATATTCCTCTTAAAATACGTGGCATATAAGTTGAAACACTACGCTAAAACCAGTCAATCATCTAAAACCACTCAACATGAAGAGCAAGTCAATTGTCCTTTCGCTGTTACTGCTAACCTTTGCTGTGATCCAGTCCCGTGCCCAGGGAATTCATTTGGGAGTAAAAGGAGGCGCTAATATCTTCAAGGTCGATGGTCAGGGCTATGACCAGGGATTTCAATTCGGATATAATGTAGGAGCCTTTGCCGAGATCAACTTTCCCGGCGCATTTGGGATACAGCCTGAACTATTATGGAATCAGACCAACTATCGTACGGGCGCCAGTTTCCATGATGTCGTACCTGGCGGTATCGACGATGTAAAAGGCAAACTGAACTATCTCAGCATTCCGCTTCTGCTTAGCTTCCGTCCTGCCAAGATCATTAGTTTTCAGGCAGGGCCCCAATTCGGGATACTCCTAAACCAGGATAAGAACCTTGTCCAGAATGGACAAGAGGCCTTTAAGAAAGGCGATATTTCCCTGGTGGGGGGCGTTCAGCTGAACCTGGCCAGCATCGTAGTCGGCGGCCGCTATGTAATAGGACTCAACAACATCAATGACGTTACGGACGATCATAGCTGGAAGAACCAGGGATTCCAGGTTTACGCTGGTTTCCGCTTTTTTTAACGAAAGAAGACATTTTGTCAAAAGTTGGGCCGGAAAGGCCCAACTTTTTTTTTAGGCACCAAACTTGGAACCAATATATTCATTTGTAAAACAGTAGGAATTTTCCCTTACAGATGCTATTTTGTCATTGATATGAAAGAACAGAGCTTATTTATGCGCGCCGATGATGATATGGATTTCATGCCGATCATACCCTTGAATGAGAGCGACAACGAAAATCTTCATGATATCGAAATACCCAAAGAGCTGCCCGTACTCCCTTTACGTAACACGGTACTTTTCCCTGGCGTAGTCCTGCCCATCACCGTAGGAAGGGATAAAAGTATCAAGGCGGTGAACGATGCTTATAAGGCTGACAAGCTCATTGGGGTATTGGCACAAAAAGACAGCAGTATTGAAGATCCCTCCGTCTCCGACCTGGAAGATGTAGGCACGGTAGCGCGCATCATCAAAATGATCAAGATGCCGGATGGCGGCACCACCGTCATTCTGCAGGGCAAACGGCGTTTTAAGGTGGGCGCCGTTACGGCAGAGGACCCTTATTTCAAGGCGCAGGTGGTCCTGCTGCAGGAAGAGGAAGCGCCAAAGGAGCAGGACTTCGAAGCCTATGTGAGCAATATCAAGGACCTGGCTGCACAGATCATCCAGCTGTCCCCCAATATACCTTCCGAGGCTTCCATCATTTTGAAGAATATCGAAAACCCATCTTTTCTCATTCACTTTATTTCCAGCAATCTCAATACGGAGCTGCATGAAAAGCAGCAGCTGCTGGAGATACATCATATCAAGTCCCGCGCAGACCTGCTGATGCAGCTGCTGCAAAGGGAGCTTCAATTCGCCGAGCTGAAGAATAAGCTTACCAACAAGACCAAGACGGAGCTGGACAAGCAGCAGCGGGAATATTTCCTTCAACAGCAGCTCAAGAGCATCAAGGACGAGCTGGGTGGCGATACCAATGAACGCGAGCTAAAGGAAATGCAGAAGAAGGCGGAGAGTAAAAAATGGCCTGTTGCCGCGAGAGACATGTTCAAAAAAGGCATCGAACGCCTGGAGCGCATGCATCCCAGCACACCCGACTACTCCGTTGTGTACAACCATCTCGATCTTATGCTGGAGCTGCCCTGGCAGGATTATACAGACGACTCCTATGATCTGAAGAAAGCAAAGAAGATACTCGACAAGGATCATTATGGCATGGATAAGGTAAAGGAAAGGATCCTGGAATACCTTGCCGTGCTGAAGCTGAAGGGTGATATGAAGAGCCCCATACTTTGTTTTGTGGGCCCTCCCGGTATAGGCAAGACCTCTTTGGGCAGAAGCATTGCATCTGCCATCGGCAGGAAATACGTCCGGATCAGCCTGGGCGGACTGCATGATGAAAGCGAGATCCGCGGACATCGTAAGACCTATATCGGCGCCATGCCCGGCAGGATACTCCAGTCGCTGCGCAAGATCAAGTCTTCCAACCCCGTCATGATCCTCGATGAAATAGATAAGGTAGGCACAGATTTCAGAGGCGATCCTTCTTCCGCCCTGCTGGAAGTGCTGGACCCCGAGCAGAACCACACTTTCTATGACAATTACCTGGAGCTGGAATACGATCTGAGCAAGGTGCTATTCGTCGCAACGGCCAATGACCTGGCCGCTATACAGCCAGCCCTTCGTGATAGATTGGAAATCATAGACTTAAGTGGGTATGCCATCGAGGAGAAGGTGGAGATCGCCCGGCAGCACCTCGTGCCAAAACAAAAGGAGGCGCATGGGGTCGATAAGCTGAACTTTACCATTACCAACAATATCCTCGGCAAGATCATCCAGGATTATACCCGGGAGAGCGGTGTGCGGGAACTGGACAGACAACTGGCTTCCATCATGCGCTACCAGGCAAAGGAATATGCCATGAAGGGCAAGGTAAAGGCAAAGCTTACACCCATCGATATAGAAAAGGTATTGGGCAAGGCGCGCTACAGCAATGATCTTTATAAGGTGGCCAATATGCCGGGTGTAGCCGTAGGGCTTGCCTGGACGTACGTCGGCGGGGACATATTATTCGTGGAGACCAGCCTTAGCGAAGGCAAGGGCGATCTCAAACTGACGGGCAACCTGGGTAATGTGATGAAAGAAAGCGCCGTTACAGCCCTTACCTATCTCCAATCCAACGCCCGCAAGTACGATATAGACCCGGACCTCTTTTTAAAAAAGACCATCCATGTCCATGTGCCTGAGGGCGCGGTGCCAAAGGACGGGCCCAGCGCGGGTGTCACCATGATGAGCTCCATTGCCAGCGCCATCACCGGCAAAAAGGTCAAGCCTTATCTGGCTATGACGGGAGAAATAACGCTAAGAGGTCAGGTACTGCCCGTAGGCGGTATCAAGGAAAAAGTGCTGGCCGCCAAAAGGGCCGGATTGAGGGAGATCATCCTTTGCTGGCAAAATGAAAAAGATATACAGGAGATAGACTCCAGCTTTATCAAGGGGTTGAAATTCTCATTTGTTAAAAATATGCAACAAGTGCTGGAGCTGGCGCTTGCATAAGCAAGGCAACGAACTATTCCCTGACGCTACGTGTTAATAAGGTAGACCCGCCGCAATACGCGACACCGGGTCAAATTATTTTCATGTTGGTTGTTTTAAGGGTTAAAAAAAAATCCCTCATGTCCATGAGGGATTTTTGTTAGCTTGGCTTCCCATATGAAGCTGATCGTCATCTTCTTTCTCCTGCTGGCTGCCGGCCCCATTGCCGCACAAACTCTTGGAGGCAATACGGTCTTCAGTTTTCTGGACCTTCCTAATACACCCCAGCTGACGGCGCTGGGAGGTATCAATAATTCGGCGATCACCGGCGATGCCGGCCTTTCCTTTACCAATCCCGCGTTGTTAAGACCTTCGATGCATGGGCAGATCGCTGCTTCTTTCAGCTCCCTGTATGGAGGAATACGTAATTACAATTGCTGGGTGGCTGTACACAGCGCACGCTGGCAGACAAACTTTGCAGCAGGGGTCAATTATCTCGATTATGGCAATATCACACAGACGGATGCCGCCGGAAATATCCTGGGCGATCTTCATCCCAACGACTATGTCGCACAGATATCCGCCAGCCGTCAGTATGAAAAGAAATGGTTCTATGGCGCTACGTTGAAATTCATTCATTCTACGTATGGGTATTACCGGAGCTCAGGCGCTGCATTGGATATAGGCATCAATTATTATGACAGCACACGGCTTTTTCAGGCGGGACTAACGCTTCGGAATATGGGCGTTCAATTCCATCCTTATCCGGGCGCCACGCGCGGCGATCTGCCTTTCGACCTGTCGCTGGGTCTCACCAAACGCCTGGCCAAAGCTCCCATTCAATTTTCCTTCACCGCCCATCATCTCCAGCAATTCAACATCCGTTACGACGATACGGTCTTTAACAATTACAACGGCTTTGACCAGAATAATAAAAGCTCCTCATTCACGGTGGATAAGCTTTTCCGGCATTTTATACTAGCGGCGCAGGTCTTTCCAGAAGATAGGGTAGAGATCACCGTTGCCTATAACTATCTCCGGAGAAAAGAGCTGAACATCGGAGAGGCCGGCAATGGTTTCACGGGATTTTCTTTTGGGCTGGGTGTTCTGTTGAAGAAATTAGAGCTTAGATATGCGCGAGGCTTCTACACAAATACTGCAGGCTATAATCAGTTCGGGCTTAATCTAAGGTTAAATGATTAGATATGCCTAAGTAATCATAATTGCGCATTAAGGGAACTGGGTATTCGTGCATGGGTTAACACCCAAATTGCGTCTTTTTTACTGCATTAGCAGTAATTTTGAGCTGGTAGAAAAAACTTTCATGGTCAGGATAATTATCGTTGATGATCATTTTCATGTCCGCGAGGCCTGGAGCTGGGTGTTGAACCAGGTGCCCAGGATCAACGTTATCGCCCAGTGCGCCAACGGGCAGGAAGCTATCGAGACAGCCAAAAAATTACAGCCGGATGTGATCCTTATGGATATCAATATGGAACCTGTGAATGGCATCGAAGCTACCCGGGCCATCCGGGAATTTGCTCCCGACATAAAGATCATCGCGGTGTCCGTACAGGCAGAAAGATCTTATGTAAATGAAATGCTTCGTAATGGCGCCAACGGCTATGTCACCAAGAATTCATCCAGCGCCGAAATGGTCACTGCCATCGACGAGGTTCTGGCGGGTAAGACCTATCTGTGTGAGGAGATCGGGCACCTGCGCGCGGTCATTTGACCTACTGTATAGCCGCTAATTCTTTCTGCGTCTTGTTTGCTCCTTCGGGTACGGAACCGTGGTCCGCTTTGAAAGCCTCTCTCGGCTTCAGTCCCAGCAGCTCGAACATAAGGTTATCCTCTTCAAAAGAAGGATTGGGCGTTGTCAGCAATTTCTCGCCGGCAAAGATCGAATTAGCGCCTGCCATAAAACACAGCGCCTGCTCTGCCTGGCTCATTTCAGCCCTTCCTGCGCTGAGCCGGACCATCGTACGCGGCATCAGGATACGGGCGGTAGCGATCATACGTATCATATCCCAGGTGTCCACCTTTGGATTATTTTCCAGCGGCGTTCCCTTTACCCTTACCAGTGCATTGATGGGAACGCTTTCAGGGTGGACGGCCATATTCGACAATGTATACAGCATCTTGATACGGTCTGCATGGGTCTCACCCAGACCGATGATACCGCCGCAACAAACCGTTACACCAGCCTTGCGAACATTGTCCAGCGTGGATAGTCTGTCGTTATAGGTCCGGGTGGAGATGATCTCGCTATAGTATTCGGAAGAAGTATCTAAGTTATGATTGTATGCGTACAATCCGGCATCAGCCAGCTTTTTGGCCTGGTCTTCATTCAGCATTCCCAGTGTGCAGCAGACTTCCATCCCCATTTCATTGACACCTTTTACCATGTCCAGTACTCTGTCGAAGTCCTTGTTGTCACGAACTTCTCTCCACGCTGCTCCCATACAGAACCTTGTAGAGCCCGCCGCCTTGGCCTTGGCCGCATATTCCAGCACCTCTTCTTTTTTCATCAGGGCCTGTACATTGACGCCCGTATTATATCTTGCAGCCTGGGGACAATAAGCGCAGTCCTCGGGACAGCCTCCTGTCTTGATCGACAGCAGCGTACAGACCTGTACTTCTCCTGTTTCATTATGCTCACGGTGCACCTTGGCGGCCCGGTAGATCAGGTCCAGCAGGGGCGTATTATATATATCCTGAATTTCTTCTATTGTCCAGTCGTTTCTAATCATATATAAAGATTTTCCGATTCTGCGAATGATCGGTCAAAAATAACTAAAACCCGGAAATAGGGATGATTTTTTTACTCAGAGGGCGCATCGGTGTTTTTATCCAGATAGAAAGTAGAATCTTTTAACAGCGGCAGCTGCTGCTGGAATAATTTATTGAACAACACCCTGAATTGATTGACAGCGGTGAGGCTGTCATTCAGCATGCGATAGTCCCTGTCAGGGAAATAAATGGCGGCCTGGTTGTTAAAACAATAGGGATTCCGTTCTTCGCCGGGGCGGGTATACCGCATGCCATGATCGGACATAAAGATAATAACGGCCTTGCCATCTGTATTCTTTTTGATGGCTGTGACGATCTCCCTGATCTTTTTGTTGGTATAAGGGATATAGTTCAGATACAGCCGGATCTGCTCCTGGTTCTCATTCCTGGCGATCTCTTTATAATGGAGAGGATGAAATAGGCTGTCATACATATGCGGCGCGTGAGGAAGGAATACATGCATGTAAATGAAGCGGGGGGTGTCGGATGTCCGGACGCTGGTCTCCAGTGTTTTGAGGAACATGGTCTCATTTATCTTTCTCACTCGGCTGTATTCGTCCTCCATGACGGCTGCCTTGTTTTGAAGGATCCAGCTTTTCAGCGTGAAGCCAATATCCTTTATCATATAGTCTATCAGCGTGCGACTCGTAATCAACCTGGTCCTGGTAAGTATATATGGCTGATCGAAAGAGGTTGGATGGTCCGGCAGGTCGAATGCTGAATTGTTCACGATCGTATAGCCCATTGAAGATAGAAGATCGATCGCTCCTTCTTTCCGGTGCGGCGACATCACTTCTTCAAAATCCGGCATGCCCACATTGTTCGTATCGCGGATGTGCAGATAAGCCATATTGAGCATGCTTGCCATGGAAAAGACGGTCATCTGGTAGTTCGATCTGCTGTTGGTCTCCAGGTAAAAGCCTTCCCGGGCGAGAAAACTATCCAGCGCGCTGTTGTCATATCCATATACATTTTTCAATACGCTGCTATTGCTATATTCATCAAAGAGCAGCAGATAAATATCCGGTTTGGGACAGTCGTTGCATGGTTTATATGCTATACCTGAAGAGGAGAGCCTGGTATTAGGTCCTGCCTGATGGGCGGAGACCAGGGTTATACCATCTACCAGGAGATAAATGAGCAGCAGGCTGTTCAGGAACAGACACAGGCGGGTAAAGGATCTTTTGCGTCGCAGCCCCAGATAGAGCAATATGCAGCCTGCCAGGAACAGCGGCAGGAGCAGGCTATACCTATGCAGGAATATATTGTGCTGCACCAGGAAGTCATGAAGGGCGCCGAAGAAAAAATAAAAGGACATGATGGCCAGGGTCATAATGGCTGCCTTATGCTGATCCTTTAACAGAAAATAAAAAATGAGCAGGAACACGCTCGTCACTCCCCAATAAATAGCTATCAACGGCAGACAGTCGAGGAAGTGCATGGCCCTGAAGTTCTCCACGTATCCATGGAATACAAAGAACACCGGCAGCAGGAAAATATAAATCGGTCTTTTCATGGACAGACGGATTTTTTCATTCTATACAGGACGCGCCCGGTGTCCCCGATGCTTGCTCTTTTTTCTATCTGAAAGTATCGGGAAAAACAGGATTCAAAATTCTCGATATTGTAGTCGCTGTGATAGCTGTCTTTATTACGGATGAGCTCCTGGGACTTTTTATCGGACAGGGGTACAAATTCTATGATGAGATATTGACTGGCGAGCTGGGCAAAATAGGCGGCGAGCGCGGGCAGGGGTATATTCCTGCTCAGGACGAGATGGTGTATCAACGCAAGCGCGGCCACGAGACCGGCCCTGGCCCTTGCAGTAAAGCCTTCTCTTTCCGTGCCGGCAAAACCTCCCGGAGGGGTGGGGTCGGCTATATCTACACACAGGGGCAGGATATCACCGGGCTTCTGGCCGGACAACGATCTGTATAAGGTCTCCATACATTGCCACTCCGCATCTACCGCCACTACACGGATATTTTTTTGCGCCATCAGCCGGGTGAAATAGCCGTCATTGGCCCCCAGGTCCAGCGCGGACGTGATGGGCAGCTGGTCGATGAGCTCCAAAAAGCATCGCTCTTTGTCTGCAAGGTAGGATTGGCTAAGAATGGAGTCCGTATAATAGCCGCTCCAGCCTTTGTCTGAAAAATTGCCGGTGGACAGCCTTTGCAGGATATTCTCCAGGTGGATCAGCAGACGCTGCAGATGGCCGGAAGAGAAGCTGGGACGCCGTCCGCCGGGCAGGTTGTCCGTCCGGATCTTCGTTTGCAGGAACAGGTGCATCCAGGCTCCTGCGTTCAGCCGGCTCCTTCCCGGGAGCATACGGGCAGCATGTATGGCAGGGATACCCTCCGGCCAGGCCGCCAGCAGCCGGTGTATGCCTGTTCCAAGATAATGGTGAAGATATAATGGGAACAGAAAGCATTCGCAGAATTGACGGTAGGCGATCCATGGCTGAGAGCTGTCATACGTCATGAAGGACAGGGTGTCGATAAACAACGGACGGCCTTCCAGGAACTGTACGTTGAAAGGAGTAGCGTCTTTTAGGATCATGCCTTTTTCCATAGCCATTCGTGTGATCCTAAGCGTTAACAGGCCGGCATCCCGGAGCTGGGAAGGGCTCCATTCATAAGGATAGGAAATAAATGGGAGCTGTTGTGGAAGAAGGGTCTTATAATATCCGGGAGTACCAGGGACGGAGCCGGAGACATCCTCGTGGCGTATCAGCATTTTTTTTTGACTCAGCTCATGATATAGACCTGAGCTCAGCAGCAGGTCATAGTTGCCGGCATAAATTTGGTTGACTTGTCTGTAATACTGATCATTCAGCTTGAACATAAAGCCTGACGGGTCACGGGAATAGCCTGACCATACCGGACCATCAGGGCGTGTTTGGATCATTTTCCTCCGAAGACTTTTTTTTGGGCTTTATAAAAAATGACCGGAACTTCCACCACAGGTTCTTAAAAAAGAATGCTGCTCCCAGCACAGCGGCAATGATCACCTGTATGAGATAGCTGCCGCTGCCTGGATCGATGTATAATAAAAAGCTCCTGATCATAGATACCGGAGATTGGTTTGCGGTGTGAGGGTCAGCAAGGTCTCGTACATCAGCTGGATGGTCTGTTCGATGTCCTTTTTATGCAGCATCTCCACCGTCGTATGCATGTAACGCAGGGGAATGGAGATCAGCACGGAGGGACATCCGTCATTGGCATAGGCAAAAGAATCCGTGTCTGTGCCCGTGCTCCTGGATACAGCCCGCATTTGTACGGGGATATTCTTTTTCTCCGCTACATCCTGTACCAAAGCCAGCAGCTTATTATGTACGGCAGGTCCGAATGCCAGCGATGGCCCTTTTCCGCAGGTGACATCGCCTTCGATGATCTTATTGATCATGGGAGTTGCCGTATCATGCGTGACATCCGTAATGATGGCGACGTCCGGCTTGATCCGGCGGGCGATCATCTCCGCACCCCGCAGACCTACTTCTTCCTGAACGGCATTTACCACGTACAGCGCAAAAGGCAGCTTCTTCTTGTTCTCGTGCAGCAGACGCGCTACTTCGGCGATCATAAAGCCCCCGACCCGGTTGTCAAAAGCCCGGCCGATCAAATAATCGTATGCCAGCTCTTCATAGCCTGCCTGGTACGTGACCACGGCCCCGATGTGTACGCCCAGGTCTTCCACCTCTTTCTTGTTCCTGGCGCCGCAATCCAGGAAAAGGTTGTCTACTTTGGGAGACGGCTCCTTGGAGTCCGGGTTGCCCAATCGTGTATGGATAGCAGGCCATCCGAATACCGCCGGCACCTTTCCCTTCTTGCCATGGATAAAGACCCGCTGAGCCGGGGCGATCTGGTGATCTACTCCTCCATTGCGCTTGAGGTATAAAAGACCTTCGGGGGTAATATAGTTGACGAACCAGCTGATCTCGTCGGCATGCGCCTCGATGACCACTTTAAAGCTTGCCTTGGGATTGATCACTCCTACAGCCGTGCCATAAGGGTCCGTAAAATGACTGTCGATATAAGGTTTGAGATAATTCAGCCACAACTGCTGGCCGCTGCTTTCAAAACCAACGGGGGATGGATTATCGATATAGCTCTTTAGAAAATTCAGCGATTTGGTAGTTAATATGGATGGGGTTTTTGCTGCGGTCTTCGTGCTTTTTGCCATTAATTTAGTTTTTTAAAGCCATTTTTAGGTACAGCCGCCCGGCGCGGCCATTCTGCAAATTTACTTAAATTCGGAAGATCAGCATCAGCAGCCCGGAAAACATCATCAACCCGTCCAGGACGAAGTAATATAAATAGTCGGAAAAATCCCTTTTGGCCCTATTATACAGCACAGCCATCACTATACCTGGTATTAGCAATAACAATATATAAAAGCCCGGGTAGTGAAAAAAAGCCAGTCCCAGGGTGCTTAGACCAAATATCGTCAGCGAGACAATAAACAGTCTGTCGATGCCCTTTTCATTCAGCAGGGTGATAAGACTTCGGATACCATCCTTCCGGTCGTCCTCCCGGTCGCGATAGTCGAACGGTATACAGATGGCATAGATGAGGAAGAACCTGCTTAAGACAAAGAGAATGGGGCCGCCGCTCCACGCTGCTCCTGCGATGATAAGGGGCAGCACCGTTGTTACGTAGGTCCATACAATGGCCAAAAAAATGGTCTTGCCCACCGCAATGTCACGCAGCCGCCGGAAAAAGGGGTGGGAGAGCTTGGGGGCAGAATACAGAAAGGTGACAAAGGCGCCAAAACAAAGGGCTATTATGTGCGACAGCAGGTAAAAAAAGTAGACGGCCGACCCTACCAGGCCCACCAGGTAAAGGATAAAATGAAGTACCTTATGCCGCTGTGTCCAGAATGCTCTTCGGGAAGGGTTGACGGAATAGGGGGTAAGATACCAATGAAAATTATAGCTGCAGATGGTGGAAAAGAATACAAAACCTATCAGTCTTTCGGAGGGCGGAACGCCCAGCAGCAGCTCACTCGTCTGCCATACCATCAGTACGGCACACAGGGCGATATAAAGACTGCTAAAAATGAAAAAGTCGAATATTTTTCTTAGCAAGGCGCTTGTATTTCTTTACGGGCTGATCGAGACGATCTTAGGCGAAGGTATGGTATCGCTGGAATTACCATTGGCATCGATCACAGCAAATTTAAAGATCAGAGTGTCGTTAATATGGTCATCAAAATGAAGATAGCCCTGGTAGGGTTGTGTAAATTCAAGCTCTCCTTTCTCGGCGCTGAAGTCGGGCAGCTGTGCAACGATGGTATCGCCGCCAATGGTATTGATAGGAGGTATCTGGTTGACCCGGGTGCGGATGACTACCAGCCAGCCGCCGGCAAGACTACCGCCATTGGTGAACTTCAGATCGACGTCCAGGTCCTGGTCGGCTTGGATGGGGTTGTTGATGGATGCTATGCTTAGCTTTGGTTTGCTGCCGCTGCCGCTCTTGCTGCAAGACCCTGTGGCAATGACCATTATTATCAATATTCCGGGTATCAGGAATGATGAAAGCTTCATGCTGTTGATATATTTACAAACCTACCTAATTTTGTTGAAAAGGGCGAACCTAATATGGTTTTTTACAATTCGTTGGCTAATATATTCGATGTTCATCCTGAGACCTTTACCGGCCTGGCATTGGACGTCTTTCGCTTTCAGTATGAACATAACCCCCTCTATCGTTCGTACACCGACACATTGGGCATACAGCCCGGTGACGTGCGTACCCTGACCGACATCCCTTTTCTGCCCGTGAGCTTTTTTAAGACCCATGCCGTTCATACCACCGAATTCACCCCCCAGGCGGTATTTGAGAGCAGCGGGACCACTGGTACGGGAGGCAGTCGTCATGATGTAAAAGACCTGCAATTGTACACAACGAGCTTTACAAAGGGTTTTGAGCTCTTCTATGGTACTATACGAGAATTTTGTGTCATAGGGTTGCTTCCAGCCTACCTGGAAAGGACGGGGTCCAGCCTCGTGGTAATGGTCAATGACATGATCGGGCTCAGTGGTCATCCCGACAGCGGGTTCTACCTGTATGAGCACGAGAAGCTCTATGGTCTGCTGCAGGACCTGGAAGCAAAGGGGCAGAAGACCCTGCTTATTGGGGTGACTTTTGCCTTGCTGGATTTTGCGGAGAAATATTCCCTGCGGCTGAAGCATACCATCGTTATGGAGACGGGTGGAATGAAAGGCCGCCGGAAGGAGATCACCCGTCACGAACTGCATGCCTTCCTGCGGGGCAGGCTGGGGGTAAAAGCCGTACATGCCGAATATGGGATGACCGAGCTGCTTTCGCAGGCTTATTCCATTGGGGATGGACTATTCGAATGCCCGCCCTGGATGAGGGTATTGGTGAGAAGGGAGGACGATCCTCTGGATATCAGCCATCGGGGAGAGGGGCTTCTCAATATTATAGATCTGGCTAATATTTACTCCTGCAGCTTTGTGGCGGTGGATGACATAGGGCTTATTCGCCCCAACGGTGAATTCGAGGTGTCGGGACGTGTGGACAACAGCGATATCAGGGGATGCAGCCTGATGGTCTTATAGGCCGGCAAAGGTCTACAACGAATGGATCACCGTCATGACGGCCTTCCACAATGTATTGCAGCTCGTAAGCATTACCAGCAAACCCACGGCAATGAACATGGACTTTATCGGCAGCCTGCCCACCAGCCGGGCGGCGATAGGTGCAGCGATGATGCCTCCCAGGATCAGGCCTGCCACGTCCTTCAGCGGGATATGACGCAGCAGTATAAAGAAGGTGATGGAGCTGGCCAGCACGACAAAGAATTCCGCCAGACATACGGATCCGATGACATAACGGGGGTTTTTCCGTTTGGAGATCAGTGTGCTGGTGACCAGCGTTCCCCAGCCGCCGCCGGCAAAGGCGTCCATGAACCCGCCGGCAGAAGCCAGCCAGCCGGCCCGTCTGACCTTGTCTTTCGGGTTCTTTTTCTTAAATGCTTTCTGCAGGATATAATATCCCAGGTACACGGTATAGATCGAGAGGGGAATACGCACGTAGGTGGCGTATTTCTGCCCGAAATAAGCCAGCGTGGCCCCGATGATGGCGCCGATGCAGCCGGGTATCACCAGTACCTGGAAAAGCTTTTTATTGATGTTGCCAAATCGGTGATGGCTATATCCCGACACGCCGCTGGAAAATACCCTGGCCGAATGCACCCGGCTGCTGACGATGGCAGGGCTAACGCCCATGGCCAGGAGAAAAGTAGTGGATATGGTCCCGTAGCCAAGTCCCATGGAGCCATCCACCATTTGTGCTATAAAACCTGTCAGCAGCATCAGCGTGAAACCATTTATCTCCTCCCTTGGAAGGGACTTGACATAGCCGGTTATATCACGGAGAGGCACCATCGAAAGGATGGCATGCCCCAATATCATAAAGAGGAAGGCAAAGAGACACCATTTTACCACCTGCATCCATTTGCCCGGTCCCCGTCTGTGTAGTATCTCCGGCTTGTCCGGAACTGTCTGTTTGGCCACCAGCACCTTTGTCAGATCATTCAGCTGCCGGACTTTTTCACTAAAATCCCCGTTCATCCGCTGCCGTATGGTCTGCATATTCTCCAGCACATCATCCATTTCATCGGGTATCATGCTGCCTATCTCTTCCTTCAGCCGTTTGGCAATGGTAGGGGACTTGCCATTGGTGGAAATGGCGATCTTGAGATGGCCTTTCCGTACCACCGAGCTGAGATAGAAATCACACAACTCCGGCTTGTCTGCTACATTTACCAGCAGCCCTGCTCTGCGGGTATCCTCTTTTATTTTTGTGGCGGCAGGGATATCATTCACCGCCACGATGACAAGATCGACCCCTTCCAGGTCGCTGCTATCATACGGCTTTTCGACTACAATGATATGATCATGGAGAGCTGCTTCGGCTGCCAACTCTTCGGAGACAACCTTCGCGACGATCCTGATCCGGGTGGCGGGCGCATTGGAAAGTACGGCATGCAGTTTCTCTAAGGCTACTTTTCCCCCTCCGACGATGAGGAGGGAAAGTTCCTCCAACTTTAAGAAAATAGGGAATAGAGCATTAAACGACCCTACATTTTCACTCATTTTTTGCGCGTGTTTGTATCAAATACGATCGTAAAGTAATAGAACCCTCCGATCGACGGGCCACCAAGATACTGGTAATATTTGGTATTAAAGAGGTTAGTAGCCCCCCATTTTAGTGTACTAAACAATTTTGGTATGCGATAGTTCACCTGTGCGTCGATAGTGCCGTAGGAGGGGACTTCACCCTGGGCCAGCGGGCTGTTCCAGTAGAACCTTGTCTGATAGTGCCAGCCTACATTAAAACCCGTATTTTTCAGGATCTCCCTGTTGCCGAAGGATACATTGGTGATCCAGCTGGGTGTGTTGAAGGCGGGTGTGAATGCATCCGAGGATTCAATGCTGGCGATGGCGGCATAGCTGGCATTGGCCGTGATATTGAATTTCCTATAGAAATTATAGGATAATCCCAATTCCACTCCCTGGTTGGTCACCCGGCTCTTCGAATTGGTCCACATTTTATACTTCGTCACCTGGCCATTGTAGATCTCCGTAGCGGTGGCGACATTCACCGTTCCGCCGATGGTACCCGTCTTTGGCTGGGTAATGTCCAGCTGCCCGATAAAATTGTTATAAGAGCTGAAATAATAGTCTACGTCCACAAAGAGCTTATTGTTCAGCAAGACACCCTTGTACCCTGCTTCGAAGGAATTGATATGCTCCGGCTGAATATAGCCATAGGTGCTTTGTACCAGCTTTCCAGCTTCCTGCTGTATCCAGGTATTGATGTCCGAACCGGGATTGGCGTTCGCATCCGCATTGACGGCATTCTTAAAGGCCGTGACGGAAGAATTGATATAGGAGTTCTCAAAAGCCTGCGTATGTTGCGCGATCACCGGCAGGCCACCCAGTCGGCGGACCCCGCCATTGTTGACATAGGCAAAGCCTTCGAAGAGGGTGGGGAAGCGATAGCCGTTCTGGAAGGATATACGGAAATTATGCTGTTGCACAGGGGAATATACCAGTGCAACGCGAGGGTTGTATTTGGGATCGAAGTAATCCGTCTTGTCCACCCGTACAGAGCCCGTGACCTTCAGCTTTTCGTCAAGTAATTGTTTGGTCAGCTGTATAAAGGCGCCGTAGGTGTAATAGGAAAAGTTCTTTCCGGACTGTTTGGGGTCGGCATAGGCATTGGGATTGACATAGTTGTTGCCATCCGGGGTCACCGTATAATTCCTGTAATTAAAACCCGTGAGCACCTGTACAAAAGGAATGATCCGGGACCAGTCATACTGACCTTCCAAATGGACGAACTTGGATTTCAGCAGCATCTGCGCGCCCACCGTGTCCCAGTTATTGGTATGGATGATCTTGTTGCGTACGCTGTCGAAGGCGGGGGTACCGGGAATAAAACGGCCGTTGTCCGCTGCAGCCCTGGCAGCATCGTGGGATGCCTGGACATTGCCGCCGTTGGCGTCATAGGCCGTATTAAAGGCGGCTGAATAATCGTTCCACCACTTGCCCGACTTCTTGAACGCCATGTCTATATTTTCGCCCAGCGGACGGAAATTAAAGGAATTATTCCCCGTATTCTCCAGGGTCATATAGGCCTTGATGGAAAAATCCCTGGCCTTGATGTCGAGCGCATGCTGCTGTATGGTCTCACCATCCAGCCTTACACGATTGCCCCGCTGGTAGTTGTTGGTGACGACGCCCCGGCGGTAGGTATAGGACAGTTCCGTATTGGCATTGGGCTTATAGTGGATGGAACCGTCCACCTTGGTGTTGCTGACTGCATAATCCGTCAAATCCTTTTCGAGATAGCCCGTCCTGGATACATCGTATTTCTTCCCTTTGAGGGTCAGGGTCTTGAGATCGCTGTTATATTCATCGCCATAGCGGTTGATCAGGTCGGCGGCAGGGTTATCCGAAGCCAGTGCGGCGTTCGTCTTATTGCCTGCATCGAAATACTGGTCATGCTGATTGTTGGCGATCCAGTCCGTCCCTACGGAATGGGCCACATTGATCTTAAAGGCGAATTTCGGGCTGAGTACCTTGGCCCAGCGGATGGCTGATTCAGAGAACAGCGCCGCGTCATGGTCTTTATCGTTGACATGGTTCACGCCTATCTTCTGGTAAACGCTCAGTCCCTCGTATTGGAATGGGGACTTCGTCTTCAGGTTGGCGATCCCATTGATGGCATTCAGTCCATAAATGGCCGAGGCCGCACCAGGTATCAGCTCCACGCTCTCGATGTCCAGCTCTGTTGGACCGACTGCATTGGCCACCGGGGCGCCGATGCCCGGGCTGATATTATCCACTCCATCCACCATTTGTAGAAATCGGGAGTTGGTCGTGCCGCTGAATCCACGGGTATTCGGGACCTTATAACCCAGGCTAAGGGTGGTCATCTGCACCCCCTTTACGTTTTCCAATGCGTCGTAGAAGGTAGGGGCGGGGCTTTCCTTGATGGCCCGGAGATCCAGCTTTTCAATGGTCACGGGACTGCGCAGGATGCTTTCAGAGACACGGGATGCCGTTACTACCACCTGGTCCACGAGAAGACTTTGCGTATTGAGCGATAGCGTGATGCCCGCGGGTCCCTGTTCGCTGACGGTGAATTCCTGCGCCTTATAGCCAACGGATGTTACGACCAGCACCAGCGGCAGCTTATGCGTCGTCTTCAGTTGAAAGGAGCCGTCCTCTGCGGCAACGGTCCCGCTGGATGTACCCTTGATCCGGATAGAGGCTCCGGACAGCCGCTGATTATTGGTGGAATCGAATATCTTCCCGGAAATGACGTAGGGGTCCTGCGCGGCCGCGCCCAATGATAAGAGGATAAGGGTCAATACGTAAAATGCTGATCTCGTTAGCATGTTGGTGGTTTTGTGAATGTTACTAGTCTATTTGTTTTGTAGAGTAATAAGTTAAAAAAATATATCTTTCGATACTGTCGGCAAAAATAGTAAATCCTACTAATTTAGTAGACTTTTAGGGCATAATTTTTTTTCGGCCCAATCCGGCGCATTCGCGCCGAAAGGCGTCCCGGCCCGAAGTCCGGGACCTGGGCATCAGGCTTTATACCAGCGTTGTCTCCAGGCAAAATCCCCGAACTTCTCTCCGGTGATGCGTTCTTTTTTATAGAGCCAGAACAGGAGGTCCAGCTCCCGCAGGATAGCCGCCTCGTCAAGGTTCTCCTTATAGACCTTGTTCAGACGCAATCCTTCATGGTCGCCCGTAAGATGCATATTGTAATGTCCCGGCGCTGTACCGACAAAACCGATCTCCGCGGCATAGGGGCGGCCGCACCCATTGGGACAGCCGGTCATACGGGTGATGATATTTTCAATGCTAAGCTCGTGCTTGTCCAGCAGCTCCTCGATCTTGTCGATGAGCACGGGCAGGTAACGCTGTGCCTCCGCCAATGCCAGGGGACAGGTAGGCAGCGCCACGCAGGCGATAGAGTTCTTTCTCAGGGAGGATGCTGTATCGGTGTGCCGGATAATACCGTATTTGTTGAGTATCTCTTCGACCGCGGCCTTGTCCTTTTTGTTTATGTCGGCCAGGATGAGGTTCTGGTTCCCCGTAAACCTGAAATTGGCCTTGCCCGTCTGGGCTATTTCCAGCAGCGCCGTCTTCATGGCTACCTTTTCGTCATCCAGGATGCGTCCGCTCTCGATAAAGGGGGTGTAGTACCAGAGACCCTTATGGTTCTGCTGCCAGCCATAATAGTCTATACGATCCGTAAAGGTGACGGGACGCGCTTCTTCCAGGGGCGACCCTGTACGCCTCGCCAGCTCCTCCTTATACCATTCCACGCCATATTTGTCTACGGTATACTTTAGCCTGGACAGCTTACGGTCGCTGCGGTTGCCATAATCACGCTGGATGGTCAGGATCTCATAGATGGTCTTCATCAGGCGTTCATCACCCGAGGTCACGGGGACAAAGCCAATGGTGGTGGCAAGCCGGGGATAGGTTTCCGGGTTGCCGTGTGTGGCGCCCAGTCCGCCGCCGATGGCGATATTGAAACCTTTTAATTTTTTATTCTCGATGATGGCGATAAGCCCCAGGTCGTTGGTGAACACATCGACCTCGTTGTTCGGAGGAATGCCGAGGCCTACCTTGAACTTACGGGGAAGATACCTGTCCTGGTAAAGGGGATCTTCTTCTTCCGACTTGTCGGCGAGCTTTTCCTCGTCCAGCCATATCTCATAATAGGCATGTGTCTTTGGTTTCAGCATTTCGCTGATCCTGGCTGCATAGGCATGCACCTGTTCGTGCACCTCCGATTGCATGGGGTGGGCGGCGCAGGTGACGTTGCGGTTGACGTCGCCGCAGGTGGCGATGGAGTCAAGACCTGCCTGGTTAAAAGCCTGGATGGTGGGCTTTAAATGGGATTTCAACAATCCATGCAGCTGCACTGTCATACGCGTGGTGATCTTGATAGTGCCGGTGGAGTGCTCGCCCGCGATGTGATGGAGGGCGACCCATTGCTCAGGTGTAAGGAATCCCCCGGGCAGCCGCAGACGGATCATAAAGGAGAAAAGACGCTCCAGTTTCTTTTCGGCGCGTTCTTCCCTTCTGTCACGGTCGTCCTGCTGGTACATACCATGGAACTTTATCAATGCCTGGTCATCCTCTCTGATGGCTCCTGTCACCTCATCCTGAAGACTCTCTATCAGCGTGCCCCTTAGCCCGTCGCTCTTCTGCTTGATCCGCTCGGTGGACGACAGGTTCGTTTGTTTGGGAGGCTCTGCAGGTGACAAAGTATTTTGTTTGATCTCGCTCATAAGTTCGTTGGTTTAGTATACATCCTTTACAAATCTGCCGGTTTCTACCAGTTCGCTCAGATAGCTTTCTGCCTGTGCGGCATTCTTTTTACCCTGCTGCTGTATGATGGACAGCAATGCATTTTCGACATCCACGCTCATCGGCTCCTTGGCGCCGCAGATATAAACATAAGCGCCTTCTTCCAGCCATTTGTATAATTCTTCGGCATGGCGGTGCATCTTATGCTGCACATATACCTTTTCTTTCTGATCGCGGGAAAAGGCCGTGTTCATCCTCGTCAGCACGCCTGTCTGTATCCAATTCTGTATCTCCGTCTGATAAAGGAAGTCGGTGGTGAAATGCTGATCCCCGAAGAAGAGCCAGTTCTTTCCTCTGGCGCCCGTAGCATCCCGTTCGGCCAGAAAGCTGCGGAAGGGGGCAATGCCCGTGCCGGGGCCGATCATGATCACATCCTTATCTTCGGCCGGCAGCTTGAACTGAGAATTCCGGTGGACATAGAAATCCAGGGATTGATCCGGGGACAGCTGTGACAGGGCGTCGGAGCAGAGACCGTGTTTGGTCTCGCCATTGACTACAAATGTGTCCTTGGTGACGGTGATATGGATCTCTCCGCCGTGCGCTTCAGGAGAAGAGGATATGGAATACAGCCGGGGTGCGATAGGTTCCAGGATGCTGACCACTTCCAGGAATTGCGCAGCGTCCTTTACCGGATATATCTTCAGCAGGTCCAGCAGCCCTATGCGTGTCTCCGGGATATCCTGGCGGACAATGGCGGCATATTTTTTTACCACCCGCTCCGGGAGGAAGACGACGTTCAGCTTCTTACGGAGCACATCGGAGACAGACAGCTCTTCATCGCGGTAGGTCACCTTATGCGTGGGGACGACAGCTGTCAGCGACAGGATCGCTTCCACAACTTCCTTTGGATTCTCCGGCGTGATCCCGATAGAGTCGCCCGGCTGATATTCGGCTTCGGCGGCTATCTCCAGGTGATAGGTCTGTTTCCCGGATCCGATGTCGTTGAGATTGATATTATTGAGGACGGTGCCTGTGAGTATTTTCTTTCCCGTGGGTTTGCGGGTGGTCGTCGATGGTGCGCTTGCGGCAGGTGTGGCGGCGCTAAGCAGTTTTTGCAGGATGCCTTCGAACCAGTTGCCGGCCTCGATCTCATAATCCGTGTCGCATTTCTGCAGGTTGACGATACGCTGTCCGCCGATGCGGTTCAGCTGCTGATCAACATCCTCGCCGGCCTTGCAAAAAAGAGGATAGGAAGTGTCTCCCAGCGCCAGTACCCCATATTTAAGCTGTCCCAATTGCAGCTGCTCCCGATGGATGTGGTCATAGAATTTTTTGGCGCTGGCGGGCGGCTCACCATCACCCTGCGTGCTGATCACCGTAAAAAAGTATTCTTCCTTTGGCAGGTCGGTAAGACGATATTGTTCCAGACCCACCAGTTTGGCATTGATCCCTTTTTTCTTGGCCTTGGCTGCAAAATCCGTGGCTAATTTTTTCGAGTTGCCGGTTTCCGTACCATAGGCAATGGTGATCTTGCTTACAGAAGGTTTGGCAGGAGCTTCCGGCTCCTGGGCCGCAGGCAGCGTGCCTACGGGAACGGACGCAACACCCGTCTGTGCAACTACACCGGCCAGATAACCACTGAGCCAGATCAGCTCTTCCTTGGTCGCGCCTGCGAGCAGCTCCTGCAGGGTCTTTAGTCTCGGTGTTGTCAGCATATCGGTAACTTTGTATTAAATAAATTGTTGGAGGCTACGCTCAACGGCGTAAAGTATTGTTCCTTGTTATCACTGTTCGGCATCCATCCAAAGGAGGCATGCAGGGCTGCCACCTTACCGACGATGATCAGGGTGGGGGAAGCATAGCTATTGCCCGCGGCATTGGATAAATATTCATGAATAGGGTAGTGGGTCACCTGCTGATTTGGCGTCGTTGCCTGCTCGATGACAGCGATCCATTTGTCGGGAGCTATCCCGGAATGCAGCAGCTTTTCCACCAGCGTATCGACACCGGCGGAGGACATATAGAATACCAGCGTATCATCCGTACCTGCCAGGTCCCGTATATAAGATTCATTCAGCAGGTCCTGTTTGTAATAGGTCAGCATCCGTACAGCGGTGGAATATCCTCTGGCTGTAAGGGGAATACCTGCATAGGCGGCTGCGCCAAGGGCGGCCGTTACGCCGGGCACGATCTCGAAGTCGATGTCATTGGAGACAAGGGTCTGCAGCTCGTCCAGCACATTGGAGAACACCGATGCATCACCTCCTTTCAACCGTACTACCAGCTTGCCCTGCTGCGCATATTCCACCAGCAGGTCGTTGATGACGGACTGAGGTGTGGAGGCCTGGTCATTGCATTTTTTGCCCACGGGTACAATAAGGACATCCTCCCGGGTATATTCCTGCAACGCCTCACGGCTGACCAGCCTGTCTACAATGACCACATCGGCCTTTTGCAGCCAGCGCAGCGCCTTTAACGTGAGCAGTTCCGGATCGCCCGGACCAGCACCTGCTATAATTACTTTGCCTTTGGTCATACTTTTTCTTTTGTCGGGCCTGGTCGGCCCAAGCCATGGATTTTGCCAGGACGCTCATAATGGTCCTTCGGACGGCTGAGCTGTGCTCAGCCCTGGATCATGCACGCTCCCACCGTTACATAACTTGTTTCATCGATCAGTATGGCTCCACCACCTGCCCGCAGCTTACGATAGCTGTCGAAAGGCAGGGGAGAGGCTGTCCGGATAGTAGCTTTTACGATGTCGTTCAGCCCGATGTTGCCGGGTGAAAGATTCTTTTCCAGGGTATTGACATCCAGCTGATACTCGATGTCCTTTACAACGCTGCGTACCACGCGGCTGCCCAGCTGCAGCAGGTATTTATTACCCCTGATCAGCGGTTTGGCATCCATCCAGCAGAGTAAAACTTCCAGCTCCTGGTCCACACGCGGCTGATGATCATTTTTTACGATGAGGTCTCCCCGGCTGATATCGATGTCGTCCTCCAGCTGCAATACAACGCTCTGGGGAGCAAATGCTTCTTCCACCTCTTTACCGCCCGTCTCGACGCTCTTTATGCGGCTGGTAAGACCTGCCGGCAGCACCGTAACAGCATCCCCCTTGCGATAGACACCGCTGACGATCTTTCCGGCATATCCCCGGTAGTCGTGCAGGTCTTCCGTTTGAGGTCGAATGACATATTGTACGGGCAGACGTCCATGTGTAAGATCGATGTCCTTCTCCAGCTCTGTCTCTTCCAGCAGCTCGAGCAGGGTGGGACCTTCGTACCAATCCAGCCTGTCGGATCTATCTACGATATTATCTCCTTTGAGCGCGCTGATGGGCAGATAGACAATGTCATTAAGCCCCAGCGTCTTTGCGATCTCCGCATAGTCGATGGCGATATTGTTGTACACATCTTCGGAATAATCCACGAGGTCCATTTTATTGATTGCTACCACGACATGGGGTATATTCAGCAGGCTGGCAATAATAGAATGCCGGCGTGTCTGTTCTACAACGCCGTTGCGTGCATCGACGAGGATGATGATCAGGTTGGCATTGCTGGCGCCTGTGACCATGTTCCGGGTATATTGGATATGCCCGGGTGCATCAGCAATGATAAATTTCCTTTTGGGAGTGGAAAAGTATTTATAGGCCACGTCGATCGTGATACCCTGCTCCCGTTCGGCCCGCAGACCATCAGTAAGAAGGGCCAGGTCGATCTCGCCGTCCTCTTTATTCCTGCTTTGTTTTTCCAAAGCCTCCAACTGGTCCGCCAGAATGCTTTTGCTATCATACAATAGCCGGCCAATGAGGGTGCTTTTCCCATCATCTACACTGCCCGCGGTAATAAATCTCAATAGGTCCATTGTAATATGCTTTTAGAAATAACCATTCTTTTTTCTGTCTTCCATGGCCGCCTCGGATACCTTATCATCGATGCGGGTTTCGCCGCGCTCGCTGGTGCGTGTGGCGGTGATCTCACGGATAATATCGTCGATGACCGATGCGCCGGATTCTACGGCTGCCGTACAGGTCATGTCTCCCACTGTGCGGTAACGTACTTTTTTTACCTCTACCTGGTCGGTAGGATCCAGCCGGATAAAGGGCGATACGGCTACCCATTGCCCTTCATACCCAATGACCTCGCGCTCGTGGGAGAAGTATATGGATGGCAGCGCTATCTGTTCGCGGCGGATATAGTTCCAGATATCCAGCTCTGTCCAGTTACTGATGGGGAAGGCGCGTACGTTCTCACCTTTCCGGATCTTCCCGTTGTAGATGTTCCATAATTCCGGCCGCTGCCGTTTGGGCTCCCATCCGCCAAATTCATCCCGCACAGAAAATATCCGTTCCTTGGCCCTGGCTTTTTCCTCGTCCCTTCTGGCGCCGCCGATGCAGGCGTCAAATCCAAACTCTTCGATGGTATCCAGCAAAGTATAGGTCTGTAAAGCATTGCGGCTGGCAAACTTGCCGGTAGGCTCGCTCAGGTGACGCGCCTTAATAGTGTCCTCTACTTTGCGCACGATCAACTTTTCACCGATGGTCTGCGCCAGCTGATCCCGGAAATCCAATGCCTCGGGGAAATTGTGCCCGGTGTCGATATGTACCAGCGGGAAAGGGAACTTTCCGGGACGAAAGGCCTTCAACGCCAGATGCACCAGCGTAATGGAATCCTTCCCGCCACTAAAAAGCAAGGCCGGGCGTTCGAACTGGCCCGCCACTTCACGGAGGATATGAATGGCCTCCGACTCCAACTGATCCAGGTAATCCAACTGATATTTACTTGCTGTGCTCATAATTCATTTTTTTAATGTCCATTAGGACGCGTGCAGGCCACATTCTTTTTTACTGGCGTCTTCCCACCACCATCTTCCCGCACGAAAATCTTCTCCGGGACGTATAGCGCGGGTGCAAGGCGCACACCCGATGCTGACAAAACCCCGGTCGTGCAGAACATTGTAGGGCACGTCGTTCTTATCTATATATTCTCTTACCTGCTGGGTTGTCCAATGCAGCAGGGGATTGTATTTGATGACCTGATTTGCTTCGTCCCACTCGATCAGCGCATGATCCTTTCTCTCGGGAGAATGTTCCGCGCGCAGCCCCGTCACCCAGACTGCCTGGCCTTTCAAAGCCCGTTTCAGGGGCTCTACCTTGCGTATACGGCAGCATTCCTTGCGATTGTCCACCGACTCATAAAATGCATTCGGCCCTTTGTCATTGATAAATTTTTCTAGTAGCGTGAGGTCGGGATAATAAGCTTTGACGCGGGTATTATATTTATCGTTGGTGCTGCTCCATACCGAATATGTTTCGGCAAAGAGTCGTCCTGTATCCAGTGTAAAGAGTATGATGGGAGTTGCATTGGATGCAATAGCGTGCGTGATCACCTGGTCTTCGATACTAAAGCTCGTGGAGAACACTACCTGGCCTGGAAAGCGCGCTGCAAGCAGCTTCAACGTCTGATCCATGTCCAGACCGGAAGTCTCTTCTATTAACCCACTAATTTGGTGGGGTATTGTTGTAAGGTGTTCTTTTAGCTGTATTGTATTGTCCATAAATCAGGTGGTTAATTTCGAACGAATAGAATGTCTGGCGGTGGGAGACAAGTATCAACAGCAACAACAACAGGTGTTGTGACGGGAGAGAGACATGTATTTTATGGATGCTGTGAATTTCATACTTGTATTTAAGTCTACCATTATGATGGACAAAGATATAGTATGATCCTCAAACTAAAAAACCTTTTTCGGATATATTGCAAGGCTTTGAATATGAGATAGTTAAAAAAAGGGGCGTGAGCCCCTCTTTTTACTTTGGCGGCGCCTGTACGGCCGGCCGGCCATTATACTGTTTATCCCATTCACTCATCTGCATCAATAGCTGATAAGTAGAAAGGATATCCTGTGCAAAACGCGCCTGCTTGTCGGACAGATTGCCTCCTTTGCCCTGCAGCATCATCTGGGCATTGGCCGCCAGCTCCTCATCCCTCATATTATCGCCCAGCGATTTGTAATACACCATTTGCTGCTGGAGATCCTTTTTCAGAGATGCCGTCACCTTTGCGGCCAGGGTAAGGTCCCCGGATTCATAACAGGCCTGCAGGAATCTGAAGGAGAAATAATCGTGCAGATTGCCCTGATTGCTCGTCATGCCATAGGGGAAATTGGACTCCAACACATTCTGGTCGAAATGCTCGAGCACCTTCCGGGCAGAGTCTTTTTTGCCGGCATCGACAAGGCTCATCGCCACCTGTGCATGGGCGAATTTGATGCTGTTGAGATGCCGCCTGTTTTCCTCGTCATAATAAACACCAGGAACATTCGCATTTCCATACGTGAATTTCTCCATGAGGGTCTTATAAGCCACATCATTGTCTACATTGCCATTCTCTATGGGCACCAGCTGATAGGAAAGCCCTCTGAGCCTTACGTATTTTGATAACCCCATATCGCCCAGCTCCTGGGGAGAGGTAAAGCAGATGGGGCGTTTCCATTTATTGGCTGCAATGATGGCCAGGATGGCAAGATCGTTCTTGACCAGGAAATTTCTCTGTGCCGGTATATCCAGATGCAGCTCAGGCACCACGCTGTCCCCTTCATGGACCGTACCATTCGCGCGCACCGTATTCAGATCGACGGGCACGGAGAACTTATGCGTAGGCACGAGGTTGACGGTGCTGCCATTTCCTGCCTGCCTGGTAAATGCCGGCTCATCGCTGGCGGTAACATTCTTCAGCACGGAATAAAGGTCGTAGTATTTGTTCTTATCGTAGCCGGGAACATCGTTTACAAAATAAGAGACATTGCGTTTGTCGCCCATGATCTGTTCCGGTGTGAATATGATATCGAAAGGCGCGCTCTCGTTTACCTTGTAACGCAATTCATTCATGTACCAGTCCGTACCCAGCAGCGTATTTACCATCACCCGCACATCGGGGCGTATGCCCTCTACTTCCTGTGCATACCATAGGGGATAGGTATCGTTGTCCCCAAAGGAGAATAATATGGCGTTGGGCGGACAGCTCTCCAGGTAATCCCTGGCCAGATCCCTGGCAAGGGTTTTTTTGCTACGGTCATGATCATCCCATTCCTGACTGCCCATCAGGACGGGTACGGTCAGGAAACAAAGTCCCGCAGCGGCGTAGTTGGCCAGACCGGCCTTGCCTTTAAAGGCAAATTTTTCCAGCAGATCCTTCACCAGGATAACACCCAGGCCGATCCAGATGGCAAAGACATAGAAGGAGCCGGCATAGGCATAGTCCCGTTCGCGTGGCTGCAGACCGGCCTGGTTGAGATAAAGGACGATGGCAAAGCCGGTGAAGAAGAACAGCAGCGCTGTGACGATAAAGTCCCTTTTCGCTCTTAGGGCCTGGAATATGAGCCCGAGAAGACCCAGTATAAAGGGCAGGAGATACATCCTGTTGTACGACTTATTGTTCTTATGAATGCTGTCCGGCAGCTTGCTTTGATCCCCCAAAAATGCGTCGTCGATAAAGGATATGCCTGTAATGGCATTCCCATCGCGTGCATTCCCGAACCCTTCCAGGTCATTCTGCTTGCCGGAGAAGTTCCACATAAAATAGCGGAGGTACATCCAGCCCGTCTGATAGCGGACAAAGTATTTGATATTATCGGACATATTGGGCTGGTCGCCTTCGCTCATGCCGGAAAAGTCACGGTAGGTATCCACTTCATGACGGTCGTTGCTGGGGTTCCACATACGCGGAAAGATATGCGCCGTGGATGCGGCGCCCCAGTCCTGTACGACGGCCTTGCCCGACACTTCATAACTGTTCTTGCCCTTGGTGTATACATCGGCGCCATCGACTGTCGGCGCTGGGTCGGTAAAATCCGGTCCGTAGAGAATGGGCCAGTCGCCGTATTGGTCGCGGCTGAGATAACCCACCAGGCTCACCGGGTTGTCGACATTATACATATCCACCGA
>Ga0105239_10001888_pt1 | contig 27395 bp, 30 predicted proteins | sample KBSC44metaG_FD_92761 | JGI IMG/M metagenome (GOLD analysis project Ga0105239, IMG submission 92761) | Corn rhizosphere microbial communities from Kellogg Biological Station, Michigan, USA - KBS C4-4 metaG | ecosystem: Host-associated > Plants > Roots > Rhizosphere > Soil | place: Michigan, USA...
AATTTGATTATAAACATCATTATAAAAACTTTATTTCAGCCTAAAAAAATTATATATGAAAACGCAGGAAAATATTATTCTGCTTGCAGATGCTTATAAATATTCTCACCATAAATTATATTACCCCGGAACTAATAAAATTTATTCTTACCTCGAAAGCCGTGGAGGAGAGTTTAATGAAACTGTTTTTTTCGGATTGCAATATTTTTTAAAACATTACCTGGAGGGAGAGGTAATAACGAAAGGCAAAATTGACGAAGCTGAGCAGGCAATGTCTGAGGTTTTTGGAAGAAGTGATGTATTTGACAGAAATATTTTCGATCATATTATTGAAAAGCACAAGGGAAGGCTTCCTGTAAAAATCAAGGCAGTACCGGAAGGCACAGTGGTACCTGTTGGTAATGTATTAATGACAATAGAGAATACTGATCCTTCTTGTTTCTGGCTTACTAATTTTTTAGAAACACTTTTAATGCAGGTGTGGTATCCAAATACAGTTGCAACGCTTTCAAGAGAGATTAAAAAAATTATTGCATTGTATTTTGAGGAAACAGCATCTGACAGCGCTACTGATGCAATAGATTTTGTATTAAATGATTTTGGTTTCCGTGGTGTTAGCTCTGTAGAAAGTGCTGGCCTTGGTGGGGCGGCTCATCTTATAAATTTTAATGGCAGCGATACTATTAGTGGCAGCACACTTGCTAAACGATATTATGGTGCAGAAAAAATGTACGGGTTATCAGTGCCTGCCACAGAGCACTCTATCTGTACCTTGCTTGGAGAAGATGGAGAGCTTGAAGTTTTTAAACATGTCCTTAAGACTTTTCCAGAGGGTATTGTAGCATGTGTTTCAGATTCTTTCGATATTTTCAGAGCATGCAGCGAGTATTGGGGAGGTGAGTTGATAGAGCTTATTTTAAACAGGAAAGGAACACTTGTTATTCGCCCCGACAGTGGTGATCCAGTATTGACATTATTAAGAGTGTTTGAATTATTATTCAGAAAATTCGGATATACCATTAATGAAAAAGGGTACAGAGTTTTACCGCCACAGGTAAGGGTTTTGCAGGGAGATGGCATTAATATTCACTCAATACGTGCTATTTATTCATCACTAAAGATAAATGGCATTAGTGCAGAAAACCTGCTGCTAGGTATGGGTGGTGCTTTGCTTCAAAAAGTTGACAGGGATACGCAAAAGTTTGCTTTTAAATGTTCTTATGCAGAAATTAATGGCGAGGGTACAGATGTACAAAAAAATCCGCTGGAGATTAATGAGCATGGCAAGCTGGTTCAATCATTCAAAAAATCCAAGGCAGGGAAATTAAAATTAATTTTTAAAGAAGGCGGTTATAAGACTGTCAGAATAGAGGATGAGCCTCAATACATTGATCAAATGATTACAGTATTTGAAAACGGGGCGCTGTATAACGAAACAAATTTTAAACAGATAAGGGCCAGAGCAGCATTGAGTCTGGATGTGCCTGTAGAATAAAAATTGATTAGAACTTGGGACAAGGCAATCCTTTTCCACTTGCAGGCTTCTTAATATAAATAAGAGAAATTTCTACACCACCTCTGCTGTTAGAAGCTGTTTTAAGACTTGATGTATTGATATCATAAGTCAGGCCAAGTCTAAAGTCACTGAATTCAAGACCAACATACGGAATTAACGCATCGTTTAAACGCATCCAGCCACCTGCATATACGCTGGTAGGTTTATCAACGTTAATATCCCCAACGGGTAATTGTATCGCACCACCCAGAAGAGTTTCACTGGCACCTGCCTGTGTGCTGTATAAGCCGCTAAAGTGAAAGATGTTATTATCACCTACAGGTATATAACCTCCGCCATGTATAGTAACTCTTGGGTCAAGAAGATAGTTGGCATTTGTAAAGCTCTGTTTGGGCCGTGTGATATGATAAAGGCTCACGCCAAAATAATAATTGTTTTTATCACTGGTGCTTGCAGAATACAACATCCCAACATTTAGATCGAGATAGCTCTTCTTAAGACTTTGTCCGTTAAATGTTTCACTGGTTACGCCGGTAAAACCCGAAGATGTTAACTGGTCTTCAAATGTAAGTTTTGAAGTATTAATCATCATGTTTGAATAAGTGGCCTGGAAGCCAAGTCCTATTTGTTTATATCCATCTTCATCAAGGCCTTTGTGGAAAGCAGTTGAGAGGGAAAGGTAATTGAAGTTAACTGCACCCGCAGCGCTTTTATCGGTATAAGCCATCAATCCAACACCCCATGTATCGCGAAAGTCCAAAGCATTTTGCAGAATATGAAAATCTGCAGACACGGTAGCTGTTTGATAAGCCCTGTTTATTGTAGGCCATTGATTGCGATAATTACCTGCAATACGAAGATCTCCGTCAAATTTTCCTGTAAAAGCAGGATTGAGTGTAAGTGGCGATGAATAAAACTGTGAAAAGTGAGGGTCCTGTGCGAAGCTCCTCTTCAACATCATTACGCACATCAAAATCAATACAAGTTTTCGCATGGGTTAATTTTGGTTGTATAAAGTTATAATTATTTAGGGTTTGTATAAATATAATGCTATAAAAAAGAAAATTTCATCTTTAAGATTGATTTTTGGGTCCAAACGCAAGGTCTCCGGCATCTCCCAGGCCGGGCACAATGTAGCCTTTAGCCGTTAATTCATCATCAATATCACCGCACCATATTTTTATATCTTCCCCGGATTCGCGGTGAACATATTCAATACCAACTGTACAGGCAATAGCCGTCACAACATGTATCTCAGCCGGTTCTCCTTCTTCTTTCATTACAGCAATGGTTTTTACGAGAGATGCACCTGTCGCCAGCATAGGGTCGCTTATAATAACAATCCTGTTATCAAGCGATGGACAGCTCATATATTCTACATTTATTTCAAAAGAGCCATCACGGTGATGTTTTCTATATGCAGAAATAAAAGCATTGTCAGCCTTATCAAAATAATTAAGCATACCGTTATGTAATGGTAATCCTGCCCTTAAGATGGTTGCTAATACAGGCTGCTGTTCCAATACTTTACTCGTGTGTAATCCAAGAGGTGTTTGAATTTCCTCTTCTTTAAAAGGCAGTTGTTTGCTTATTTCATAGGCAGCAATTTCTCCGATTCGTTCAAGGTTGCGACGAAATCGCATACGGTCGGATTGTATATTCACATTCCTGAGTTCGCTTACCCAGTTGCTTATAAGGCTGTGTGTATCACTTAAGTTTAATACCATGCCGCTAAGATAAGCCAGTAAGGGAAAACTTGTCAAAAGTGAATTAATATTATCCGTTAGAAAAATGACATTTCCCCATACTTTCCAGGTTTACTTAGTTTTACGATTTTTGCACGACTTTATTTAATTAATGCAATTATGATTTACAGAGCAATTGGCTTAATGAGTGGTTCATCCCTCGATGGCTTGGATATTGTTTTTATTGAATTAGATGACAGCAATGGTAAATGGAGTTTTGAAATAAAAGCCGCAGATTGTTATGTGTATGATAGGGAATGGATAGAACGTTTAGCAGGTGCTGCAACGCTTACTGCAAGAGACTATTTCAATCTTAATGCTTTATATGGAAAATATGTTGGGGGGCTTGTAAATAAGTTTATTGATGCGAATAATCTTCATCATAGGGTGCAGTTAATTGCGTCTCACGGGCATACAATATTTCACGAACCCCGAAATGGATTTACTACTCAGTTAGGGGATGGCGCTACAATTGCCGCTATTACAGGAATTAATGTAGTAAGTGATTTGCGGGCTTTAGATATCGCCCTTGGCGGGCAGGGCGCGCCAATTGTGCCTGTGGGCGAGAAGCTATTGTTTAGTGAGTGTGATTATTTTTTAAATCTCGGCGGAATTGCAAATCTTTCCTTTAAATCAAATGACAGGTTTATCGCTTTTGATGTGTGCCCTGCTAACAGGATACTTAACCTGCTGGCTCAGGAAGATAATAAGTTATTTGATGAAAATGGAATGATAGCTGCTTCAGGAAAACTTTATACCCCTTTGCTTACAAGATTAAATGCTTTGAATTATTACCAGGAAAATTTTCCTAAGTCTTTGGCAAACACGTTTGGTACGGATGTAATATTTCCACTTGTGCAGTCGTTTCAATTGTCGATTCCTGATGCAATGCGAACGTATGTGGAACATATTGTGCAACAGGTGGTGTATGCGGTTGTAAAGATTGGAAATGTAAAACCCGGGGCGCAAATGATGGTTACAGGTGGCGGGGCTTTTAATATTTTTCTTATCAAAAGATTACAGGAGGCGTTGCAAAGCCTGGAAATAAAAGTAGTTATGCCCGGGGAGAATATCATAAAATACAAAGAGGCCTTGATTATGGCATTGATAGGTGTGTTGAGATGGCGTGAGGAAAATACAACATTGCAGTCAGTGACTGGCGCATCGAGAAGTAGTATTGGCGGAGCCGTGTGGATAGGGCAGGAGGCATAAATTAATCATCTTAATAAATAATTTTACCTTAAACCGGTTTTAAAATTCTAAACTCATGAAAAGTTTTTTATCCCTTTGTCTCGCATTGATTCTTTTATGTAGTTGTGGCAATACAAAAAAGAAATTCGATGAAAAGACTTACGAACAAAACAAGGAAAGCTTAGCTGACAAAGAGAAAAAGAATCCTATAGATTTTCTTGAAGTGTCAGGCAATGATCGCCGAAACTGGCTTGGTCAGACAGTGATTAAAGGAAGCGTTCATAATAAAGCTTCTGTTATTGCTTACCGGGATATTCGTATAAAAATGCTTTTTTTTAATAAAGAAGGTAAGCTTGTAGCAAACCATGAAGATGTGTATGAAGAAACCTTACTTCCCAATAATTCCATGAAATTTAAAGCAAGATATGGAACACCGCGCGGAACGGACAGTGTGGCGTTATCTGTAATGAGTGCTGCTGTTGCAGAATCCCTGGAGCCTAAAACAAAGTAATTATGTTCTGTTGCTTTCAGTAACCTGGCTTGATTTTGCCGCGATGTCTTTGATAATATTATCAAGTTGGGTTGCTGAAATTTTAATATTTTCAATCGCCTCTTTGGTCATTTCCTGTGTAAGCCCTTTTTCATCCAGTATATGAACAAGACCGAGGATATTAGATAAGGGTCTTCTTACAAGATGAGAATTCGAGAATGCTATTTCCTTAAGCGCAGAATTTTGATTTTTAATTTTTTCTTCTTGTTTTTGTTTTTGTGTGATGTCTCTTGAGAAGCAAACAGCACCGGTTACTTTGCCTTTTTCATTAATAATCGGGTTGAAGGTAACTTCTGTATAAATTTTATTTTGTGCACTGGTACCATAGGAATCGAGTATGCTAAAAAGCTCACCATCTAAAACTCTGCTGTAATAGTGTTGCCAACTGTAAGAAAGTTCTCCAAAATCATTCAGGTTCATTTGTTCCCCTTCATGAGGTTCTTTGCCGGTAAGGCTTTTTATTGCGTTGGAAAAAGCATTATTAAATGCAATTAGCCTTAAGTCTGTATCAAAAGACCATATCAAATCTCTTGTATTATTAATGATGATTGAAAGACTCAGTTCGCTGGACTGCAATTCTTCTTTTGCTTTAATAAGCTCGGTTAAATCATCGGCCATTACCAACATACATTTGGCATTATTAAATGTTATATCGTGGGATGTAATGTTGACATAAATGATATCGCCATTTTTCTTTTTATGTCTCCAGATGCCCGACTCCCTATAGCCCGGAACAAGCGTTTCCATTATTGCGTTTAATTTGCCCACGTCTTCAATGGGCCGTATATCTTTAATACTCATGCTTAAGAACTCGTGACGGGTGTAACCATATTTGATTAACGCCGCGTCGTTTACTCTTATAATTTTTAAATTGGTATTGTATATCCACAAGGGTGTTGGGTGTCCATCAAACATTTCCTTATACTCCTCGTAGCTTGCTTGTATTTGCCTTGAATACCGTTTTATTAGAAGATAAATAATGATAGTTAAAATAAATATGTAAGCAAGCCCTTTAATAGTCTGCCCCTGTTCCTCTTCAAAATGAAAAACTCTGCTGGCTTTGGCAAGTAGCCTGTCTGAAAAAATAACCCAGCAACTGCTTAATATTAAAAAAACAGCAGCAACTTTTGTTTCTGGCTTTTGAAGGAAATTCATTAGTTCACTGGATTTAGTTGAATGGTTGGGTTCCAGATTATTATGTTATTGTAAAATACATTTTTTTCGTTGTTCTTCCTTTAAAAGTTGATGGGGATTATACAAATTGAAAATTGTCTCCGTCAAACAAACCTTTATCACTCAGTTTAAGATGCGGGATTACAAGCAGGGCCATAAAGCTTAATGTCATAAATGGAGCAGCTAATTTGCTTCCCTGGTCTTTAGCCATTTTATCAATGGCAGTATAGTCAGAAGCTACTTTATACCCATCCGTATTACTCATAAGTCCTGCTACCGGGAGCGCCAGTGTTTTTTCATGGGTATTTGAAACGCAGCTTACACCTCCGCTTTCCCTAATCACAAGATTTATAGCTTTCGCAATGCTTTCATCGTCCGCACCAACAGCAATTATATTATGACTATCATGTGCAACTGAAGAAGCAATTGCTCCTTCCTTTAACCCAAAATTCTTGATAAAACATTTCGCAACAGGAGCATCGTAATAACGATTAACCACTACCGTTTTTAATAGATCATTTTCCGTATCACTTATATATTCATCATCTTTTATTTTTCCTGGGAGTATTAGTTTGTTAGTGATTAATTGCCCGTCTAAAGCTTCAATTACAGGAATTTCTCCATTCAAACCTGTATAAGCGCTTTTCTCAATTTTTAATTGGGCGGGTTGTACCGGGCTGCAATCAAATTGATTAATAATATTGCTTTTGACTGATTGTATTAGTGAGCGACCATTTTCTGCAACTAATTTTCCATTAATGTAAGTTTGTAAAATTTTGAACGTTTCAAGATTTTCAACAACAATAAAATCTGCATAATCACCTTCGCGCAATAACCCAACATCAAGCTTGTAATGGAGCACCGGATTAATACAGGCCGCCTTCAATATTTTAAACAGGTCAATGCCCTTTGCAATCGCTCTTGCGCATAGATTATTAATATGTCCATCAACAAGACTGTCCGGGTGTTTATCATCACTGCAAAAAAGCATTTCATCTTCATGGTCATTTAATAAATCTATTAGTGCTTCAAAATTTCTCGCGGCGCTACCTTCCCGAATAATAATTTTCATTCCATATTTTAATTTATCCAACGCTTCTTCTTTTGTAAAACATTCATGATCTGTAGAAATGCCTGCTTCAATGTATTTTTTTGCATCTTCTCCACGTAAACCTGGTGCATGACCATCAACTGGTTTATTGACTGCATGTGAAGCCCGAATTTTTTTCATTACTTCCTCATCTTCAAACAACACACCAGGGAAATTCATCATTTCACTTAAATATTTTATTTCCTCCTTTTCCAGCAGATTTTTTACGTCCTCGCTGTTCAAAGAAGCGCCGGCAGTTTCAAATACAGTTGCAGGCACACAACTAGGGGCGCCAAAATTAAATTTGAAATTTACCTGGTTGCCATTGTTAATCATGAATTCAACACCTTCTATACCGCACACATTTGCTATTTCATGCGGGTCACTTACTGTAGCTACGGTACCATGTACAACCGCAAGTCTTGCAAACTCTGAAGGAATAAGCATACTGCTTTCAATATGAACGTGGCTGTCTATAAAACCGGGGAGAATATATGGCTGATTGGATGGCGAACTTTGAATATCTATCCGGGTAATCTTTTTTATTTTATTTTTTTCAACAAACAGTTCTACAGGATATATTTCTTTGTTCCACACATCAACAAGATTGCCTCTAACAACAAAAGAAGTGTCAGTCATGTAAAAGTTATTTTGGTTAATAATTGTTAAGAAAACAAATGTGATGATCTTATCGCGAATTGTAAAGTAAAAATCAGGTAATAAATCAAAGAAAGGTCAGGGAAGGAGACAAGAGTGAAAATAAACAAGAAAGCCCCACAGATGTGAGGCTTTCTAATGGTTTCCTATTGTTTAAGTTCACAATATTAATTTTCTAAACAAGCTTCAATTGTTCAGAAAACCAAGGCTCTTCGCTAGGACAAGTGGATTCTTTTTGGATATTGGACTCCCGATATTGGATTTACGATAATTGGATTTTAAAACGGGAATTTTTATTAGGATATTGTCATTGACAGAACAAAAGTAAATGTCAGAAATACATATTTATACTAATAAAAGACTTTCGAATATCCGAATCGGACACAAAATGTCGCTTCTGTATATTTTTAAATGGAAATTAAATAACAACCAATGCGCTTAAAAGGCTATTACAGCTCCTTATCACTAAGTAAATCCGGTCTTTTTGCAAGTGTTTTCCTGAGAGATTCTTCATGCCTCCATTGGTCAATTTTATTTGGATCACCGGTGAGAAGTATTTGAGGAACTTCCCATCCCCTAAAATTTGCCGGACGTGTATAAACAGGTGGAGCGAGAAGATTGTCCTGAAAAGAATCAAAAAGCGCTGATGTTTCATCATTTAGAACACCTGGTAATAAACGGCCAATTGCATCTACTACTATTGCAGCGGCAATTTCGCCGCCACTTAAAACATAGTCGCCAATGGAAATTTCCATTGTTACATAATGTTGCCGTATTCGTTCATCAATTCCTTTGTAATGACCGCAAATAATTAAAAGATTTTGCTTAAGCGATAATTTATTGGCAGTTTTTTGATTAAGCGTACTGCCATCAGGTGTCATATAAATAATCTCATCATAGTCGGTTTCAGCTTTTAAAGCGTCTATTGCGTTCGCTAAAGGCTCACACATCATCACCATACCGGCTCCGCCTCCATACTGATAATCATCAACCTGCCCATACTTGTTAACTGCCCAATTTCTCAGGTGATGAGTTTTTACTTGCAGCAGACCTTTTTCCTGCGCCCGTTTCATGATGCTATGATTTAAAGGGCTCTCCAATAATTCAGGTAATACCGTAATGATGTCGATTTTCATTCGGCAAAGATAATTTTGAGTAGGGATGCTACAGTAGAAAAATAAACGTTATAAACTATTCATTCCATATTTTCCAGCTTGCTTCAGCCTGGCCGGTAAGCATATCATATCCATTTTTTATTATGGCGCCATGTGCAGCGCCTGCTTTTAAGAAGGCTGTCAACGGAGGATTATAAACCAAATCAAAAAGATAATGTCTTTCAGATAATAAATCATAAGGTAAGTCAGGGCATTCGTCTACTTTGGGATAAGTGCCCAAGGGGGTGCAATTAATTATAACAGTGTATTCGTCCAATATATCTTCGTCAATCTGTTTATAAATAATTGTGTTTGGCGAAATATTGCGGGATACACACTGGCATAAAATTCCAAGTTTATTTAGCACAAATTCTATAGCTAAGGCTGCGCCTCCCGTTCCTAAAATCAATGCTTTTGTATGATGTGGTTGCAATTGTGGAACAAATGATTGTTCAAAACCAATTGTATCTGTATTGTAGCCTATTAACCTACCATTGCTTATTTTAACACTATTGCAGGCGCCAATTTGTTTTACAACATCATTGGCATCGTCAAGGTATTCTAAAATGGCTTTTTTATATGGGATTGTAACACCAAATCCTTTTAAATCGGGATGATTACTTACAATATCTTTTACTTCGGTAATTGAAGGAATAGAGAAATTTTCAAAACATGCATCCTTTATGCCCTCATCTTCAAACTTTTGGCGAAAATATTTTTGTGAAAAGGAATGTGATAAGGGGTATCCTATTAGCCCGAACTTTCGCATTAATGTGCGTTTTCACCGTTAAGGAATAAATGAAAAGTATCGCCACGTAAACCGATGCGCATTGTTTCCAGCGCAATTACTTCAGAGGGCGCAATATTGCCAAGGTTTACATTGCAGCCAAGCAACTCGAGAAAATATAATTGTTGTGCTTTTTGTGGTGCCTCCCATATAATTTTTTCCTCTGGAATCTGCGTTAAAATTTCATTTACCAGCCCTTCTCTTACCTCGCCGCTGCCTCTGTAAATTCCTACATTTCCAGCTTCACGCGCTTCAGCAATAACGTAGGAAGAGCCAGCTTCAAGTTCTGCTCTCATTAGTTCTATCCATTTATAAGGAGGTATAATGTGTTGAGCATCTTTGCTGCCAACCTCGCTTAAAATTGTGGCATAAGGAGTGAGCTTTTCAATATAACCACATTTTTCAGCATGTGGAATTGTTATGGAGCCATCGCTAACCTCTATATAAGAAACACCATACTCTTTGCATACAGATACATAATCATCAAACTGATTGCGTATTAAAAATGCCTCAAATAAGGTGCCGCCAAAATAGATGGGGATATCATATTTTTTGTAGACTTCAATTTTTTCCTTCAGGTTAGGTGTTACGAATGATGTGCCAAAGCCAAATTTTACAATGTCTACATGAGGGTGCGCTACACTTAAAAAATTTTCAGTTTCATTTATACTTAGCCCTTTATCCATTACCATTGTTAATCCCGCACTCCGTGGTTTTTTCCTGCGTTCAGGAATTTGTGACAAGTTGAAGTTCATTTACATCATCTTTTAACGGCGGCAAAAATAAGGGAGTAACCTTGAAATAAAAGTTAGAAAGGACAAAGAAGTGTTTTGTTGCTACGTAATGAAAACTAAATTTTATGTGTTTTCTTGTAATGTGCAAGTAAATCTACTACCTGGTTATTTTGCAGAATAGAAGGATTGAGCTCTACAAATTTTTTTAACTGCTTGGGTGCCTTTTCCATTCCATTTTCCAGTTGCAGTAATCCTTCTTTCGATTTGCCGGCAGCAAATAATGATGCACTATAATAAAAGAAAAAAATAGGTTTTTGCTCAGTTGCTTTTAGAGCGGAAAAGCTTTGTTCAATGGCTTCTTCAAAATATTCGGCTTTAAAAAGGCACCTAATCAATGATTCCCAACCGGCAACATTTTTTGGCCGGCTACGTACTACAAGACTAAAGAAATGAATGGCTTCTTTAAATTTTCCGAGTTGCATACTGCATTCGCCAATTGCAAGGTTGTACTCCGGCACATTGCGACTAATGCGCATTGCATTTTCCAGTTGCTTAACTGCAGGCTCCCACTGTTCTTCATTGATATAGGTAAGCGCAATTTTGTAATAAATTTTGCTGTCATCGGGGTTCATATGAGAGGCTTTCCTGTAATGAAACCTGGCCTGGGCAAATTTTCCAAGCCTGTGATAGCAATGCCCGATGGCTTCAAAAATTACTTCCTCCGGGCGTGTAAGTTCCAATACTTTTTCCAGACTTTCGATAGCTTCTTTATACTTGCGTAGGCGTATGTAGGCATCGCCCATATTACGGTAAGCATAGTCAAATTTCTCGTCTATCACCACCGCATACTGGTATGCATCAATTGCTTTTTCATAAAGCTTAAGCCCCTGGTAAGCAGCTGCCAGATTAAACCACGCAAGTTCATTATAGGGGAAATCTTCAATTATTTTAAGGTGCAGTTTTATGCTTTCCTCATTACGACCGGTAAAATCTGTCCAAAAACATATTTTATAAAGCGCTTCTTCATTGGTTGCTTCCATTTCCAGAATCAGTTTCAGACAATCAAACACTTTATCAAATTCTTCATAATCATCATATACATCAGCAAGTTCAAATAACAAATCAACTCTTTCCTCGCCATCAAATAACAACAATGCTTCTTCAAGTAAATGAACAGCTTTTTCCTGCTGGTCAAGTGCAAGAAAAGCTTCTGTTTTGAGGATATATAAATTAATGTCTGTGCTGTCAAACAATTCAGCCTGCTCAAGTATGGTTAATGCTTCAGTATATCTTCTTGTGGCGAGCAGTAAATCCGCCTTTTTTATTAGAAGCTGTGAAGAATAGGGGAAGTACTCAAGGCCCGTTTCAGCTACTTCAAGAGCCTTGGCAAGGTCATCTTTATCATCAAAATAGTCAATGATTTTTTCAAAAGATTCTTCTTCAAGAAAAGAGTTGCCTCTACCATTGCGGAGATTCTCATACTGATTCAGCAACTCATCAATTTCTTCTCTATCTTCCCGGTAAGGATATTCTTGCATAATTATGTAGGTTAGCGTAATTTAAGCACGAAACCGATACAATCCAATTTTTTTATCGGTAATTACACATCAAAATGAGGTAAAAAGATTTTAACAATTTAAAAAAAATGCTAATTTTGTGCTAAATGAAGAAGGCAACCCATATAATATGTTTTACTTTTTTACTGACTGCTTTGATAACCAAGGTGGCCATGGGTTCTTTTAGCGGAAGTGCTGATGAAAAGAATAAGAATAAATTCAGTCTCAAGAATTTAAATAAACTTTCTAAAAATTATTCGCTTTACTCTCTCAAAAACGGAAACTATCAATTTAAAGGGATTTACAACTTTAATCAACCAGAAAAAAGCGATAATAATAGCAATCTTGAGTTCAACTCAATGATTAGAATGGAAAATGGAAACACAACCTATGTTTTTCCATATAAGTACAAGGTTCGGGTACCACGTTTTAAAACTCCAACTCCTCCATCATTCAGGTAATTGATTTTTAAAGAATTCTATATCCTTTTACTGGAACATCAAACAGGGCTAACGGCACTGGATTAAGGTTTACTTTAGTAGCAGTATAAGTTATCTTTTGTGCAGTGCCTTCGGATTGAGACTCATATTCAAGCACTAATCCGGGAATATTTTTAAACTGGTAAGGATTTTCTGATGCAGAAGGAATTATAGCCGTGGCATAGTACATGATAAAAACAGTACCATTTTTTTGCTTTGCAACTGCCTTTTTACATTCATAACCAGCGATAATTTTTGTTTCATCAGTTAATGTTACGGCCATGCTGTCATATTGCTTATTATGCTCTTTCCACTTTTCTGCATCTAATTTAGAAATATATTTATCCTGACCGAGTTCTCTCAATATTACTGCTGTTCCGGTATTATTATCGTAAATAATGGATTGTTTAAACGCAGAACTAGTAATATCTACACGTGTTTGTTTGCCTTTAATATAAAAAATTTTAGTTGCATTGTTTAGTGTATTGCCCCCTCCACCGGAAACAGTGATTGTAAAGGTTACGGCACCTTCAGCAATAATTTTGGGGGATTGTGCCATTACTGAGATACAAAAAAGCAAGGGTATGATAAAGAGTATAATTTTTTTCATTTTCATTTTTCAGGTGATTGTAAATGTATGTGATTTAGATAATAAAAAAGCCCATGCGTTTACATGAGCTTTTTCGTTTATGATAAATTTTAACACCTAACCTAAATAAACTCTTAGTTGCCTGCAGCGGCTGGTTGTTTTAAGCTTGATGATAGCCTTATCTTTTATTTGCCTTACACGCTCACGGGTGAGGTTAAAACGTTCACCAATGTCTTCCAGGCTTAACGGATGGTCAACACCGATACCAAAAAAATAACAGAGCACTTCTTTTTGCCTTTCAGTAAGCGTTTTTAATGAGCGATCTATTTCCGTTTTGAGAGATTCAAAATACTCGAGCTTTACATCAGTTCTTTCTGCATTTGGATTTTCCATTACATCAACAAGCGTATTTTCTTCTCCCTCTGCTAGTGGAGAATCCATACTTACATGCCTTGACGCAACATTGATAGTTGCTGATACTTCATTAATGTCAAGCTCAAGTAAATCTGCCAGTTCTTCTGCTGTTGGTTCTCTTTCGAATTCCTGTTCCAATTGCTGAAACGCTTTGCTGATGCGGTTTGTAAGCCCAACTTTATTAAGCGGTAATCTTACTATCCTGCTTTGCTCAGCAAGGGATTGCAGTATGCTTTGCCTAATCCACCATACTGCATAAGAAATAAATTTAAAGCCACGGGTTTCATCAAAACGCAATGCTGCTTTAATAAGGCCTACGTTGCCTTCATTAATAAGATCCGGAAGTGAGAGACCTTGATTTTGATATTGTTTGGCCACAGAAACCACAAAGCGAAGGTTTGCTTTAACAAGTCTGTCAAGTGAACGTTGGTCGCCTTGCTTAATTCGTACTGCCAAATCAACTTCTTCTTCGGGGGTTATGAGCTCAACCTTACCAATTTCCTGTAAATATTTTTCCAGGCTTTGTGATTCACGATTGGTAATTGATTTCGTGATTTTGAGTTGACGCATGCTCATAATGGTGCAATTTTAGGGTTACCAAATTTGTTTTTAATAATAAAAGATTATGGTTTACTAAAATTCCATGGGAGGTGAGACATACTGAAGAGATAGCAAGGTAAGTAATACATAAATTGATTCCAAATTTATTTTTTATAAAATACTGACATACAATTTTTTAGTGGTAATGTTTCTGTTTAAGTATTTTTAAAATCAACTTGAACAAAAGAATGAAGTAAAAAAATATTTTTATGGTATGAATTATTTAATATTATTGCAGCCCCCAACATGCGAAGTACAAAAGAAGAATAATGGCAAAAAAACAGTTATACACTTTAGAATACCCAGTAAGATGTTCCCCTTCTATACTGTATGAATTTTTATCAACCCCGGCAGGATTGCAGGAATGGTTTGCTGATAAGGTGGATGAAAGAGATAGTGTATTTAGCTTTTCATGGAATGGGTCCGTTGAAAAAGCGCAGGTAGTAGAACATGAATTAGACAAATTTATCCGCTTTCACTGGACACATAGTTCCAAAGAGGAATATTTTGAGTTCAGGATTGAAAAAACAGAAATAACCAACCAGACCATTTTAGTGATTAAAGATTTTGCTGAAAAAGGCGAGATTAAAGACCAAAGCCAGTTATGGGAATACCAGGTGAAAGAACTTTTTCACAGGTTAGGTAACTAATATCTGTTACAGAAAGTTATTAACGTATTAAATTAATCAGAAAAAAAAAGTTTTCTGTAAAGAATTGATATGAATTCTCCCACTCACTGAGTGGGATTTTTTTTGCCAGTTTGATAAAAGGATGCGTTTTAATAAAAGTATTCCAGTCTTTATAAGAAAGGGTACTTATTTCAACATAATTATCTTGGTTAAAATGATGCTGCCACGGGTTATTGTTTATGCCTATAAACCATCCGTTTTTTGAAAGGCTTGTATAATTATTAATAATCTTTTCTTCATGCGAAGATTTGTACGACCCCGATAGATGAAAAGCGATACTGAAATAATTTCCCCACCAGAAGAAATGTCTTATTGCAAATGTTTCATTTGTCTTATAATATCTCGGGTAATCCATCATTACATAAGGCAATAGAAGGTATTGTTCGCCTTTATAAATTTTTGGAGAAATGGAAGTGATTTGTGTTGGCAGTAAATCCTTAATTGTTGATACAAATGCTTTATGATTTTCACTCAACATCCCAAATAAATCATACACCTTTTTTATCACCTGATGCTTTGTTAAAATCCAATCTGTATTTGTTACCAGTATTTGTTCCTTCTCTGAAAGATTTACATTTGCTTTATTCATATTTTCAGTTTGAAATAACACAAGGTGATAAAAAAACTCGATACGCTTATTATTCGTTCATTTATCGGGCCATTCTTTGCTACTTTTCTTATATCGCTTTTTGTATTGGTAATGCAGTTTTTCTGGCTGTATATTGATGACCTGATAGGGAAGGGGCTTGATATTTTCACCATACTTCAACTCATCGGTTATGTAGCTGCCACTGCCGTTCCTCTTGCATTGCCTTTGGCGTTATTGCTTTCATCTATTATGACCTTCGGCAATCTTGGTGAAACTTTTGAACTCGTTGCTATTAAATCTGCAGGGATTCCTTTGTTAAGGTTTATGCGTCCGTTATTAATTATCGCAATATTTATAAGTGGTATCGCTTTTTTGTTTGCCAATAATATTATACCTGTTGCCAATTTAAAATTAAATTCATTAAAGTATGATATTATTGTTGCCAAGCCGGCTTTTGACATTAAAGAAGGTGTATTTTACGACAGGATTGAAGGCTATATAATCAAGCTTGGTAAGAAAGAGAAAGATGACAGCACCATTAAAAAAATTATCATTTATGAGAAAAGCTATGGCAATCTTCAGGATAATTTTATGATGGCAGAAAGCGGGATAATGCGTGTTACAAAAGACAAACGTTTTCTCGAGTTTATTTTAAAAGATGGTTGGCAGTATTCTGAAAAAGGCGAGCGCTATTCAACCAATACACAATTAACACGTACTAATTTTAAAGAGTATAAAAAGATCTTTGATTTAAGCAGCTTTAAAATTACACGTACTAATGATTCGATGTATTATGATCCAAAAATGCTTACCGTTGGTCAGTTAAATCATGCAATAGATTCTTTGCATTCACTAGATAAACTTTTTTACGACAGAGCAGAAAAAGAAGTAAAACCTTTTCTTCCTTTTTTAAGATACAGGGACAGTACCAGCAACTGGAAAGCTGTAGCCAAAGTGCCACTGAGGAAGGTTAAAAATTTTGATGAAATACTTGGTGATTCACTCAGGTCTTCATCAATAGATAGAGTAACTTCACAAGCAAGCACTGTAAAGACTAACCTTGAGTTGATGGCATCAGATTACCAGGGCAGGCTAAAATCTTTGAACAGGCACGAGATTGAGTGGCACAGAAAATTTACTTTATCTGCTGCGTGCCTTGTATTATTTATGATTGGTGCCCCGCTGGGTTCTATTATAAGAAAAGGAGGATTAGGTACGCCCTTGGTTTTTGCAATTGTATTTTTTGTACTCTTTCATCTCTTAAACACTTTTGGAGAGAAATTTGCGAAGTCAGGTGTAAGCAGCCCGTTAACTGGTATGTGGTTTTCAACATGGGTTCTAATTCCAATCGGTGTTTTTCTTACAGTAAAGGCCATGAGAGATTCACAGTTGTTTAATAAAGAATTTTATTCCCGTGTGTTTAAGGCTGTGCGTTTATTTATCAAGAGAATAAGAGGTTTAAAAGAAGCATCCTGATTCTTCATTATATAAAAAACGATATATGGAAAATAACACCACATCACGAAGAGACTTTATAAAATCAACCGGTAAGGCAGGCATAGCAGCCGGACTGGCAGCAACCGTGTTGCCCGCTATGGCAAAAGGCTTTGATAAAAAAGAATTTTTCTTCCAGGCTGACGGAACAACTTATAAACAAACTCCGCTACCTTATGATTATAAAGCGTTAGAGCCTGTTATTGATGCCATGACGATGGAAATACACTACACAAAACATGCAGCCACTTATGCCAAGAATCTTGCAGAAGCTGTAGCAGCGGAAAATGTAAATATCGCCACTACAAAACCTGAAGAAGTGTTGGCAACTATTTCAAAATATACGCCCAAGATGCGCAATAACCTTGGTGGTCATTACAACCATGAGTTATTCTGGAAGTTAATGGCACCACCATCTGCTAATACAAAGCCATCGGGTAAGTTATTAGCAGCCATTGAAAAAGATTTCAACTCTTTTGATACTTTTAAAACACAGTTTACTGATGCAGGAAAGAATCGTTTTGGTAGCGGGTGGGCATGGCTTGTAATCACCAACGATAAAAAACTTGTAATAGGTTCAACACCTAACCAGGATAATCCGCTGATGGATATCAGTGAGCTTAAAGGCATGCCTTTACTTGGCCTTGATGTTTGGGAGCATGCTTATTATTTAAAGTATCAGAATAAAAGACCGGATTACATTGCTGCATGGTGGAATGTAGTCAATTGGGATTTTGTACAGAAAAGATTCGATGGATTAGCATAAAGAAATCTGTCTTACTAAGTTTGGCCGGCATGTAGAGTAACATACCGGCTTTTTTTATATAATTACCTTTAACGGATTTCCATCAAACAAAAAGGCCTTCTCTTGAAAAAGAGAAAGCCAAGTTCACCCAAACCAACTGTAAAATTTATATTAAATAAAATGTTTCAAAATTCCCCCGGGGGTTATGGGGGAAATTTACCAGTACTGATATCCCATCAACCGTGATAATTCAACCTTCGCCAAACATAACTGGTAGTTATATTGTAACCTTGTTAATAACACTTTTTGCAAATTGGTACTTGCGTTTGTTAATTCCAGGTTTGTAGCTATACCATTTTTATACCTGCTTGCTGTTATATCTTCTGCCGATTTAGCTTGTTCAATTTGTCCTTCAGTATTTTTAATTCTTTCCATGTTAGATGTTACATCTGTAAGTGCCTGTTCAATATCTCTTTTATAGGAGCTGTTAAGAGTTTCAATTGCAAGCTCATTTTGTCTTACAATTGTTTGAGCAAGCTTTACCTGGCGTTTTGTTTTTCCGCCATCGTAAATAGGAAGCTTGAAGGTTACTCCTGCAGCGTAGTTATAACGCAACTCGTTTACGTTTGGAACATAACCGTTTTTAAAACCTGTTGCGGCACCAACACTCACACTTGGCTTATCAGACATTTTTGCAACTTCTACATCAGTAAGTGATTGGTTGATTTTGTCTTTCGCAAGAACATAATCAAGGTTATTATTTTGAGCTTCTGATAAAGCAGATAAAACATCTTTCAGTGGTATATCAAAATCAAAAACACTACCAGTTGTTGATGTGAGGCCCGTAGTATACTCCAGCAGGTTAATTTGTTTTTGAAGAGAATTTTGTAAATCGACTTTCCTGTTACTTTCAATATCTACCTGCGCCTGTATGTTAAGTAAGTCTACTTTAATAGCATCGCCGTTGCGAAGCTTACTTTCTGTTATGCGTTTATTTTCATTCAAAAAAGCAAGCACAGTGTCTTGTATGCTGATGGCTTTTTGCAGGTAGATGATGTTATAATAAATATTTGCCACCTGGTAAGCAAGTTGTGTTTTTGTATAGTCAACATTGTGTTGAGCATATTTTAAATCAGTCTTTGCTTTTTCAACATTCGCTTTTAGTCTGCCAAAGTCGAATAACATATAATCAGCACTAATATTAACATTCCCATTGTGAACCGGTGCAAACTGAAACTCCTGTTTTTTACCATCTACTTCAAGTGGTAATGTAATCTTGGGCATTACGTAATTATAACTTGCATTCGCATCAACTGTTGGAAGCTTTGTTTGTGCGATATCAAGTTGTTCCTTTGCCGTTTCAATATTGTTTTGAACTTCTTTTATTTTAGGAAAATAAGAGAATGATTGATTGATAAGATTTTTCAATTCTGTATTTGCCTGCACCTGTGCGTGTACACTATGAAGGCTCAATAAAAGAATTGATGTATAAATAAGCTTTTTCATCCTGGTAATTTTATTTAATTAATGCGCCTCAGCCAATGCAGCCTTTTTTGCTGCTTCGTCTTGCGGTGTTGTCTTTTTTGATTTTAAGAAGAATACCAGTGGAATAACCAGTATAAAGAATATCGTAATTAATCTGAACGTATCGAGATAAGATAAGTAATATGCCTGCCTGTCAATAGAGTTGCTGATGACCGCATATGCTTTTGTAGCCGCGCCTGCAATGTCCCCCGTTTTAGCTGCAATGCCGTTGCCAATAGTTGTAAGCTGTTCCTGCAAAACCTGCGAACCATCGCTAAGCTTTGATACCATATCATACCTGTGCTGCGCATAATTTTGAGCGATATAATTATTAGCCATTGCTATACCAAATGCGCCGCCCAACTGGCGAATCATATTGTTAAGTGCAATTCCTGATGGATAATCTTTGGGCTGAAGCCCTGCAACAGCCTGGTTAATCAGCGGTAACTGCACCATTGAAATGCCGAATGCACGAAGCACTAAAGGGAAAAAGAAATCCCACTTACCAACATCAGGACTAACAGAGGCACTTTGCCACGCATACGCTGCAAACAATATGAATCCAACAATTACAAACGGAATAGCTGATACGCCCTTGCTCATTGCTTTACCTATAACAGGCATCATCAGCACCGCAAACAAAGTAGGTGGCAATAGAGAAACACCCGTTTCATAAGCTGTATAACCCAGTACACGTTGTGCAAGTACAGGATATACAAATACCGATGTAAACAATCCTAATCCTGCAACGAAAGTGAATATCGTTGTGAAAGCAAGGTTACGGTTACCTAACACCCTAAGATTTACAGCGGGGTTTTTAATGCGTAATTCATAAATAATAAAACCGATAAGTGCAACTACTGCTATAACAGCACATATTCTTATTGAGTTACTGCTGAACCAATCTTCTGCTTCACCTCTTTCCAATACATATTGTAAACATCCAATACCGGCGGCAAGAAGAATAATGCCGTTGTAATCAATATGCATGCTTTTCTTCTTTTCGCCCTCGCCTTGCTTTTTCTCAACGAACGAATAGGTAAGAATTGTTGCAATGATGCCGATAGGAAGATTGATCATAAATATCATTGGCCAGCTCATGTGTTCAATGATGTATCCACCAAGTGTTGGTCCTAAAGTAGGACCAAGTACCAGGCCCATACCAAATAAGCCTGATGCAATGGGCCTGTCTTTCGGTTCAAAGGCATCAAATAAAATAGCCTGAGATGTTGATAATAGAGCACCGCCGCCAACGCCTTGCACAAAGCGCCAGATAATAATTTCAATAAGTGATGTAGACTCTGCACACATATAAGAAGATAGTGTGAAGATGATCATCGATACGAGGTAATAATTCTTACGCCCAAAATATTCTGCTAAAAAACCTGTTAATGGTATGATGATTACGTTGGCGATGGCGTAAGATGTAATTACCCAGCTTATATCTTCAATACCTACGCCGAGGCTACCGGCCATGTCATTCAACGCTACGTTAACAATGGATGTATCAATTAACTCCATTACAGCGGCAGATACTGTAGTAAGTACAATAATAAATTTTGCAAATCCTTTTGCAGCCATAAAAATGGTTTTAGAAAATTAGTTCAATGGAACACTAACATCTGCGCTAAGGCCTGCGCGTAAAATGTTCTTGTATTTATCAATCTCACTGATATTGATTTTTACAGGAACGCGCTGTGTTACTTTTACAAAGTTTCCGCTTGCATTATCCGGAGGTAATAAAGAAAATCTTGCACCTGTTGCTTCACTCACACTTTCAATTGTGCCACTTATTTTGGTATCAGGATAAGCGTCGAGCTCAAACTCAACAGGCATACCCGGCCGAAATTTTCTTATTTGAGTTTCTTTAAAGTTGGCCACAACCCAGTAGGTGGTATCGTTTACGATAGAAAATAAAGGTGCTCCTGCCTGTACAAACTGTCCGACAGTAATATTTCTTTTACCAATTTTACCTGCAAGTGGTGCATATATTTTTGTATAGGAAATTTTTAATTGCTGTTGTTCAATAGCTGCTTTTTTGGAAGCCAGGGCGGCTTCTGCTTTCTTTATACCGGCCTGCATAATTGCAATGCGGGTTTGGGCAGTACTTAAATCCGTTTTACTATTGCTGAATTCTTGTGTTGCCTGTTCCAGGGCAAAGCGGCTATCATTAAGTTGCTTACGTGTAATAGCCTGGTCTTTAAAAAGATTTACATTTCTATCATAATCTTCTTGTGCCTGCTTAACCTTTACATCGTTTAAATCAATATCTCCTTTGTTAGATTTTAAAGAAACACTTGTGTTATTCAGCCCGGCTTTTGCATTTATAATATCTGCTTCAGCAGCATTATAATCTGCCTGCATTTGTGCCAGTTGCGCCTGTAATTCAGCATCATCCAGCTCTACTAATAGCTGGCCTGCTTTTACGGTATCATAATCATTCACCGCAATGCTTTTGATATATCCACCTACTCTTGGAAGTACCGGGGAAATCTGCGTTTCTACCTGTGCATTGTCTGTTGATTCGTGTTTAAGTGCATAAGAGATTTTCTTACCGCCAAAGAAACCTCCCACAATAACTAAAATGCTTATTACAATAAGCCTGATAATTTTTTTGTTGTTTTTTGGTTGCTGTTCCTGATGTTCCATAAATAAGTTATTTCAACGTTTAAGCTAATAAATGTGCATGCATTACTTGTTTCATATGGTCAATCACCCGCTTTCTAAACTTTTGGTCTTCATAAGGAATATAATCTTCATTTTCTTCGAGTAGGCTGTTACAAAGCTTTTTCGAAAGCAAAACCTGGTTAACGGTGCCAAACATAGTGGCAATGCTCAGTGCCGTATCAACCTTTTTAAAAGCGCCGCTTTTAATACCGGATTCAATAATGCCTTTGACAATCAGGCTATTAGGGTACATCATTTTTTGAATGATGCTGAATTGCAGGCTTTCTCGTTGACTGAGCATAATTTCCTGGTGTATAACCCTGTGAAAGAACCTGTTGGCAAACACTTTTTCCACGTGATATTCAATAATGCGGTCAATTTTTTCTATGTCCGAGAGGGATTTATCATTTACTATACCTTCTAATTGTATGCGGGTTGTTGAAGCTTTATATTCAACAATACTTTCAAAAAGTTTTTCTTTTGAACCAAAGTAATAGTTGATCATTGCAATGTTAACATTGGCCTGGGCAGCAATATCTCTAATGGATGTCCCCTCAAAACCCTTAGCAGCAAAGAGTTCAATCGCCGTTTCAATAATGTGTTCTTTTTTATCCATATTTCTGAAATAAATCGGGAACAAAATTAAACAAATGTTTGAATTAAACAAACGTTTGATTAATTTTTATTTTAGAATGAGGCTTAAAATTGCTATTTTAATGATATGGAAACATTTGTAATGGGGGACATACATGGCGCATACAAGGCGCTGTTACAATGCCTGGAACGCTCCGGGTTTAATTATGAAGAGGATAGGCTTATTCAATTGGGGGATGTTGTAGATGGCTTCGATGAGGTATATGAGTGTGTAGAAGAATTACTTAAAATAAAAGATCTTATTGCAATCAAGGGGAATCATGACGACTGGTTTAATGAGTTTATTCAAACAAGTTATCATCCGCAGGCATGGGCGCAAAGAGGTAAGTCTACTGCAGTGTCTTACATGCAACACGTCGGTAAAAAAAATCTGATCATCCGTTCCGGAGAAGGGTATAAGACAGCATTAAGTACCGCCGATGTTCCTGCAACGCACCAACATTTTTTTCTCCATCAATGTCTTTATTATATTGATAATGACAATAACTGTTTTGTGCATGCAGGTTTTGACAGGCATACTGATTTTAAAGAACAACAACCCTTTGTTTACTTCTGGGATAGAAGCCTTTGGAGCGAAGCGTTATCATTTAATGCAACTGCAAGAGGGGAAATAAAGAAGGTAAAATTTCAAATGGCCACAGAATTTAAAAATATTTTTATAGGTCATACGCCCACTCTTAACTGGATGACAGATAAGCCTATGCAAGCCGCCAATATATATGATATTGACACCGGCGCAGGACACACAGGCAAGCTTACAATTATGAATGTAAGAACAAAACAGTACTGGCAATCTGATAGTGTATCTGAACTTTATAAATAGAAGAGCTTAAGAGTGAGAAGTAAAAGATGGTTTAAAACCTCCATTTACTTCTCACTGTTATTAAATCAGCTTCCGCGACTAGCGCTTGTAGATCTTACCTTCTTGGTAACATTCGCCTGCTTTGATGAAGTTTTAATAAACTTTGAACCTGCAGCTACGTTCTTTGGCCCTTTGCTGCCTTTATTATCTCCCTTTTTGTTATTAACTGGTAAAGACATATTTATAAAGTTTAGTATTACAAATATACTTAACTGTACTTTTTTCTGAAGTATATAAAAAAAAGCATTTTTACAGTATGACTGATATCCTGGGTAATGCAATTCTTGATTATTATAACAGTAATAAGCCATCAAAGCTTTGGATACATAACACTTATGGGCCAAGGGAAGAAATGCCTTTAGGCGTTTATTTCAGAACACGGTTTGATATGCCGGATATGGAGCTAACTGCATTGAACTTATGCAAGGGAAAAGTGCTGGACATTGGTGCCGGCGCGGGAAGCCACGCTTTAATATTGCAAGATGATGGCATAGATGTTACAGCGCTTGAGATATCTGAAGGCGCTGCTGACGTAATGAAAGTAAGAGGCGTTCAAAAAATTGTTCAATGTGATTTTTTTACTTATAACGGAGGGACATTCGATACGTTGTTATTGTTGATGAATGGCATTGGTCTTACACAAACACTTGAAGGATTGAATGCTTTCCTGAAACAGGCAGAAACGCTTTTAAATCCGAACGGCCAGATTTTATTTGACTCATCCGATATCGCTTATTTATACGAAGAAGGCAAACCTGAACAAACAAATTATTATGGCGAAATAATGTACCGGTACGAATACAAAAGACAAAAAGGAGAGTGGTTTAACTGGTTGTATGTAGACAAAAATACTTTAAGAAATGTTGCTGCCTCTAATGGATGGGAGTGCATCGTATTGGAAGAAGATGAATATGACCAATACCTTGTTCAGCTTAAGAAATGCAAATAAACAGAAAATGGCGTTACAGGTAATGCGCGCCATTTTCCGCAAATAAAATTTTAAAATTATTCTCCTTTATCTAAAGGATTTCTTCTTGCCTGAACGACAGTTTGCTCATCTTCACTTACATATACCCAAAAATCATAGATGGCGTATATATCACCCGGAATTTTAAGTCCGCCTTCCTCAGTAGGGCGCTCATAAGAACCCAGCAACTCTCCATGATATTTAATCTCTATGAGCTTTTGATCCAGACTTAGTTTTTTAAAATTTTCAATAGTCATATCCTGATTTTTTGAATAATTGCACGAAAATATTAAATGAAAACTAATATGCAATAGTTGTTTATAAGCGGCAAAAATAAAAGGTAAACAATTCCGGCAAGCGCCAGAGACAACCTTTACCAATATTACAACAACTCCCACCAGTCTTCAGACGGGTAATTGTTATTAAGAATAACCGGTTCACCAATCATAGGGGTAGTTACTTTTACGCCCTGCTCTTTCGCTTTTTTAATTACTCTTTTTGCCGGCTCGTTCCATGGGTGTAATGCAAGGCTAAACTTACCCCAATGTACAGGCATCATAACTTTTGTTTTTAAATCAATAGCCGCCTGAACCGCCTCTTCGGGTAGCATATGAATAGATTTCCATGCTTCACTATACTGGCCGGTTTCAAGCATGGCAATATCGAAAGGCCCATATTTATCACCTATCTTTTTAAAGTGATTATCGTAGCCACTATCCGCACCTATATAAAAGCGGTAACCTGCTATTTCAAGTATGTAAGAGGCCCAAAGTGTTTTAAAATTTACAAAGGTTCTGCCTGAAAAATGTCTTGCCGGTGCCGCCGCAATTTTGATTTCGGCGCCTATTCGTTTTTCATCCCACCAGTCAAACTCGGTTATTTTATTCTCATTAATTCCCCAGTATGTGAGATGTGATTTTACGCCAAGCGATGTGCAAATATGCTTTATGCGGTTATCCAGCTTGAGAACGGTTTCATGGTCCAGGTGATCATAGTGATCGTGTGTGATGATTAAGAGATCGATAGACGGCATATTATCAGCATTGTAAATCCCCGTTCCGGCAAAGGCTTTTGCAAAAAAAGGAAACGGAGATGCATAACCACTAAAGACAGGATCGACCAAAATATTTTTACCGCCAACATGTATGAGATAAGAAGAATGGCCAAACCATACAATAACAGGGTTTTCGTTACCAAGTGTTTTTAGATCTGTTTTAATAGAAGGCAAGGCGCCGGATGGAGATGTGTTTTTGGGTTTATTAAAAAACTGCCAGGTAACTTTAAACCGGGATGCATTTTCATCCATTAATGTAGTATGGCTTAGATTGTGGAAAATGCCATCCTTGTAATTGGGTGATTGCTGAACTTTTTCCAGCTCTTTTCCGGAAGGATTTTTACCAAATGCGCTAAACAACATCTCTTTTTTCACCCCAATATAAATGGAATTTTATTGTTAATGTATGGATATGAAACTTGGTACATAAAATATTTGCCTAAGCAAGTATTGTTTTTATGGAAGAAATAATTGCCTGTAACAGTGTTGTGTCTATCGTGCCATTAAGTTTGCTGCCAGCAGGTAATATTACCCTGTACTCACCCTCTTCATCCTTTTCAATAAAAATTTCCCCGCCTTCAACCGTTATGCGAAACCGATACGTATAGCCCAGTAATTCCAATTGCGCAGGAAGATTTATTTCTGCTCCTTTATGAAGCACGGTAATGTAGAAAGGTTCGTTCATGTTAGCGTTTACTTAGAATAGATACTAACTAACTTGTTGGCTTTAATACTTCAGGATTAATTTCTGTTGCCTCAACAGAATTTTCTGGTTTAACTTCTGCAGCAAGCTCTTTTAATGCCTCTGTTTGCGCTTCTGTTGTGGTGTAAAGAATATAAAACGTGTATTCTTTTTCGGCAACATTTTCAACAGCAATATTTAAGTTAGAGTGTAATACCGTAATTTCTTTGTGTGAAGATAGCCATCTGTTCACAGTCTCCCGCAAATGCACAACAGAATCCTCTGAAAATAATTCTACTTTGAACATAAGCTGATATTTTAAATGTTATAATAACTGCATACTTTTTAAGTCTTAAATACCATGCCATTATTATTTTAATATTCATTGGCTTAAACAAAAGTGTGTGGTTGAATGTTGTTATTTTTTGTTAACTTTCACAATAAACATTTTTTGTTGAACCTGACTGCTAAATACTCGGATCCTGAGTTGCTAACTTTGCTAAAGTCAAAAAATGACGCGGCATTCAATTACCTGTATGAGCACTTTAGCGGCGGTCTCTACAGTACTATATTGCAAATTATACCAGAGCGTAATGATGCAGATAAAGTGTTACAGGAAACATTTTTAAATATCAGTTATAGGATAAACAGTTATGATGAAAGTAAAGGGAAGCTTTTTACATGGATGTTAAACATTGCAAGGAATTTATCTCTCAATTTTTTAAAATCGAAATCAGCAAACGGATACAGTGCAGGCATTTTTAAACCTGAGAGATCCTTAACAGAAACCGACAACAAAAGTTTTTACAACAGCGGACTTAAAAAAGCAACGCAACAGTTGACCCCCGAAGAAACCCGTATTATTGACCTGGCTTATTTTAAAGGATATACGCAGGAAGAAATAGCCAAAGAAAAGGGCATTACCGTTACCTTAGCAAAACAAGAATTAAGAAACGCATTAATACAATTGAGAGCTTATTTAAAGTGAACATACAGGAATACATATCAAGTGGTATTATTGAAAGCTACGTGCTTGGTCTTGCCAGCAATGAAGAAAAAAAGGAGTTCGAGCAATTATGTGCAAGCTATCCTGCATTAGTTGAGGCACGTAATGCTTTTGAAGAATTGCTTGAGAAAACTGCTGTTGAAAATGCAGTTGAACCGCCTGCGCATTTAAAAGCCGGTGTACTGGCATCTGTACAGCAGGTAAGCCCTATACAGCAATCAAAAATT
>Ga0105239_10001889_pt1 | contig 27389 bp, 26 predicted proteins | sample KBSC44metaG_FD_92761 | JGI IMG/M metagenome (GOLD analysis project Ga0105239, IMG submission 92761) | Corn rhizosphere microbial communities from Kellogg Biological Station, Michigan, USA - KBS C4-4 metaG | ecosystem: Host-associated > Plants > Roots > Rhizosphere > Soil | place: Michigan, USA...
ATCCATATTCCCAATTCAACGACGTATACACCCCTGGAACAGACTCATTCGTCCCCAACTATCCATGATCTTCTTACCAAACTTCAATGTTGCCCAACACCTGGCGGGGCCGCAGCTGCTATTATTGTCTCCCAATCTTTTCTCGATGGATGTCCTCACCTCAAGGACCCAGCGATTATAATCGCAGGTCAAGGAATGGCAACTGACACGGCTAGCCAGTTTTCTGGGAGCGCGATGGATCCAGTGGGATACCAAACGTCAAAGTTCGCGGCAGACACCGCCTTCAAGGAAGCGGGGATTAAGCCAAGAGACTGTAAGGTTTGTTTCAGCAAATGAGATGATCACAATTGATAGCCTAGGGTTAGGTGAACCAGGAAAAGCTCATGAGATGGTTAGGAAAGGTCTTCACGAGGGAAGAGGCCGACCGAGTAAGATATTCCACCAGCAATTATGCGCTTAGAGATACCGAGAAAACCTTGAGAGCTAGAATTTAAATGGAAGAGTACTACACTTTGATTCCGAGGTAATTTCATCCGCCATCACACGCTCATACCGCAAGCCCACCTCCAAATAGGGAACTTTGTTCCTAGTATGCCTCCCTTATTGGTTTCACTGCCCTTTCTCAATTCTCCAACTGAAATAGCTGCGAAGAGCCAAAACAGGACCCGTCAAAGGAGCGATTCTCGGCTTAGGGCTTAGGCGAACCCGAGGTGGCCGATAGCATAGCCGTCGGCTGGCAACAATCAAACAACATTGACCGGACCTTGGGAAAGTTCGTTTCACCGGAATGGAGTCAAGTATGTTAAGTCATGCTGTATTGCTCGTTCTCGATGTAACTCCTCGACCTCTTTCAGCGTCTAGACTTTCAAGAAGTCCAGTATCCTTACGAAAGTCGCAGATTTGTTGATACCAAAAGTGGTTGAAGAGAGTAATCAAAACAGAAACCATGTCCCAATTACGCTTCGATGGCCAGGTCGCTGTGGTCACCGGAGCAGGAGGTGGCCTTGGAAAGGCATATGCCATATTCCTTGCGTCCCGCGGAGCAAAGGTTGTTGTCAATGATCTAGGAGGCTCCGGCCACGGTGAGGGCAGCGCGATTAATGTGGGTACAATAAGCCCGTTGAAGTTAATAGCTGACTGAAATTCTTTTAGCTCGCAGATGAGGTTGTTGCTTCAATCGTTTCATCAGGGGGACAAGCCGTTGCGGATTACAATAATGTTGTCGAAGGCGATAAGATAATTCAGACCGCTATCCAGGCATACGGACGCATCGACATACTCATCAACAATGCGGGCATACTTCGCGACATCAGTTTCAAGAAAATGACTGACCATGACTGGGACTTGATCATGGCGGTCCATGTCACTGGCGCTTACAAGTGTACCCGAGCAGCCTGGCCCTATTTCAGGAAACAAAGATTTGGGAGGGTTGTCAATACTTCCTCAGGCGCAGGGCTTTTTGGCAATTTCGGACAAACGAACTATTCCTGTTTGTAACCTCTTCTTCTCCTGGCTTTTTAGCTAACCATTTTTTATCGCAGCTGCTAAACTTGCTCTTGTCGCCTTTACCAAAACCCTAGCGCTCGAGGGAAGGAAATACAATATCCACGCAAACGTTATTTGCCCTATGGGTGAGTCAAGTCGTAATATGGCCATAAACATTTCAAATTGCCTTACTCATAGTTCTCAGCTGGTAGCAGATTAACCGCAACAGTGTGGACGGAGGAAATGCTTCAATTGCTTGACCCGTGCTGGGTTATGCCACTAGTTGTTGTCTTAGTTGACAAGAACTGCAACGAGAGCGGATCCATCTTTGAAGTTGGCGGTGGCCACATGGCCAAGTACAAGTGGGAGCGCTCGAGAGGCGCCGTATTGGCCTGCGACAGCAACTTCACGGCAAGTTCATTGCTGCAAAGATGGCAAGAGGTCATTGATTTCAAGAACCCTCAGCACCCCGATGATGGATTCTCCCTTGAGGAACTCATGGCTAGACTCAAAGTTGCCCCTCCGAATCCCCAGACGCAAAGTCTTGATTTCACAGGCAGAGTCGTGTTGGTCACAGGTGGTGCTTCGGGGTAAGTTCCTGTCCTTGTTGGGTTTTACAGATCTAAATCGAAATTAGTCTCGGTCGAAGTTACTGCCTGTCATTTGCAAAGGCCGGAGCCTGCGTGGCAGTCAATGATCTTGCGAATTCCGAGAATGTAGTGCGTGAGATCGTAGCAAGGGGTGGCAAAGCTATTGCTATACCAGCCTCAGTGGAAGACAGTGAAGCTATTGTAAAGAAAACAGTCGAGGCTTTCGGACGTATTGACATCATAATCAACAATGCGGGAATACTGAGGGACAAGGCATTCCATAACATGGATGAGAAATCATGGAACGACATTATGACTATTCATTTGCGGGCCACATACAAGATCACGCATGCAGCATGGCCCCTATTTCAGAAGCAGAAATATGGCAGGGTCGTGAATACTACCTCATCGACTGGCATTTATGGAAGGTTTGGACAAGCAAATTATGCGGCAGCGGTAAGTCCATCTCTTTGATTAGAAATCGATGCTGATCAGTCATAGAAAGCCGGAGTCATCGGTTTTGGTTTGGCTTTAGCAAGAGAAGGCAAAAAGTACAACATCCATGTCAACACCATTGCACCAGCCGCATACACCAACTTGAGTAAATCAGTCATGCCGCCAGAGTTTTCAAAGCTCCTAAACCCCGATTATGTGGCTACTCTAGTTCTGCTACTCTGTAGCGACAAATTACCCAACCCTACAGGTAATTTGTACGAGGTTGGAGGTGGCCAAGTATCACAGACGCGGTGGATCAGAAGTGGCGGCTATGCATTCCCGCGAGATCAAGTTCTTACTCCTGAACATGTCCTCGAAAAATGGGACTTTGTGACAGCTTTTGATCAGCGAGCCGACCACCCTTGGACGCCTGAAGAAGGAGCAAAGAAAATAATTGCTACGATCGAGAGTCTGGTAGTCAAGGTTAGTACTGCTTGAGTTGATACGAAGGCTTTTACGTCCCTAACTGTCGTCCAGGATACATCGTCATCGAGTGCGAAGAACTCAAACCAAGGGTATCTTGACAATATCAAAGCTATCATAAGTGGCCCTCCAAATCGGTCCCAGTTCAGCTATACTGCCAGAGACGTGATGCTCTACAACATCGGTATCGGTGCAAAGCACACCCAGATGCCATATGTCTAGTACGTATCAAATCCTTTCGTTGTTCATTAAGTCTGCGACCTTTATACTTAGACTGTGCGTCCTGAATAGTGAGAATGCTCCCAACTTTCAAGCGCTTCCAACATTTGGATCAATCATAAATTATTTTACGGGATCGATTGATTTTGCAAAACCTCTTGTGCCGAACTTCGACAAAGCCAAGATGCTGCACGGTGAGCAGTATCTTGAGCTCCTGCAGATTCCCATTCCGACATCCGCTACACTGGTGTCAGAAACTCGGGTGCTGGAGGTGATCGACAAAGGCTCTGCCGCGCTCGTGAAAACAGGAACTACAAGTATCGATCAAGCTACCAACCGTAAAGTCTTCTACAACGAAAGTACCACTTTTCTACGTGGTAGTGGAGGCTTTGGAGGGAACAGGAAAGGCGCTGAGAGAGGAATAGCCACGGCTTCCAACAATATCCCGTCAAGAAACCCGGATCATGTTACAGAAGAGACAGTGAAGGTGGATCAAGCCGTCGTCTACCGTCTAAGCGGTGATTACCAGTATGTTTTATCTGGCCTCGAGTTGGCGTTCTGATATATGAGAACTCGACATGTGGCTTGAATGCTGACGGAAAAACAGCCCTTTACATGTCGACCCAGAGTTTGCGGCAAAAGGCGGGTTCTCCACCCCCATACTCCATGGTCTTTGTACTTTTGGAATGGCAGGGAAGGCTATCCTTGAACGGTGAGATTGTCAAAACTCCATGCTACTCCTCCTACGTGGGTCCCAGTGAATCCAAGAGTTTTGTTAATCCATTTGTCGTACCATAGGTATGGTCAATTCAAGTCCATTAAAGTGCGATTTGCGGGTACAGTCTTGCCAGGTCAAACGATGAGCACCGAGATGTGGAAAGAGAACAACAAAGTTATTTTTCAGACCAGGATCAAAGAGACTGGGAAGCTGGCACTTGCAGCTGCAGCAGTGGAATTGGTGGGTACGAATGGATCTTCTAAGCTTTAGATAGCTGTCATAATGGATGGGGTACAGGTGGAATCTACGCTCTGAGCAGACGGTATTGGAATTGCATTCACGAATTTGCTTGATCTTGAAAGACGTATTAGACTAAAACTTCTGTGAATGGTGCATTTGTCTTGCCAAACCGCCCAAGAAAATTGCAATGATTGCGACTAACCCCTAAATTCAACTGGAACCATTATTTTTACCCTCGGTAGAGAGCTATGGCAGCGACATGAACATTGTGTTCTTTCTCTGTAATATTGGAGATATGATTCAAAAGTGCGCTGCCCCATATCTCCACTCCGGCTATACAAGCGATATGGGCGGCATCGCTGCGAACCACCACGATCAGTCAAAGATTGTTACTGGGCTTAATTCATGTATCATATTACCGGGACCGCCGAGGATACTTTCTGCGACTTCAAGTTCTAAAAGAGTTCGTCTTTTGCATTATTTAAAGTGTCTTTCTCCTTACAAATAAAGCTCTGCCTTTGCTTCGTGCACATTCCCCTTGACACAATGCCTTTTCTCGCACAAGAACATCTACCAATCTCCAACAAAGACATATTATCATGGATTTTCGATGAACGCAAATATGATTTGGACAAGCCAGTGAGTTGCACGGAAGGATCTCTCGCCTCGATGTCTGGATCAAGTAACTGAAGCAGGTCTACATCGATGCTGCCAATACCTCACGATCACTGTCCTCGAATCAATCCCGCACCATAATTCGCAAGTTGGTTGCTGGCTTTCGAGCTGCTGGGTTGAAGAAGGGCGATTGCGTCTGTGTGCAATCTTTCAATGATGTCAGCTCCCATACATTTCACGTCCACTCTATAAAGGAACTGACTAGAACAAGCTCTACTATCCTATGATTTTCCTTGGAATTGTAGCAATTGGAGGCATTTTCACCGGGGTGAACCCTTCGTACACGTCCTTCGAATTGGGTCACCACTTGCGAACGTCAAAAGCCAAGTTCATCATCACAGAGCCTGAGTTGCTCGATAATATCAAGACGGCTGCGAAGGATTGCAAGATAGCAGATTCAAATATCCGCATCTTCGATGTGCATGAACAGGTTATCCCCAATGGCTACCGATCCTGGTCTGAATTGTTGGAGCATGGTGAAGAGGACTGGGTGAGATTTAACGGCAAGGAGATATCCAGCGCCACACCAGCGGCATACCTCTTCAGCTCGGGAACGACAGGGCTTCCCAAGGCGGCAGTAATATCCCATTACAATTTGGTCGCCCAGCATACGTTGGCAGTGGCAGCCAAGCCAGAGGTTTACGAGGTAAGTCAGGACCGAGAATTATCACCGGAAGGCAAGGAGATGGGGCTAAGCTCTCTAGTTAGGTTTCACGTTTGCTGTATATGCCTATGTTTCATGCTGCGGTGGTTCCCCAAGGCCATACTTCAGCGCTGAAAGCCGGTACCACATCATACATCCTACGACGGTTTGACCTCGAGCTCTTCTTCTCTTCGATTCAAAAGTTCAAAATCACGGAGATCGCGGTGATGCCCCCAATCGTGCTCATGGTCCTAGCATCGCCATTAACGAAGAATTATGACTTGACGTCAGTCAAGTCGAGCAAGAGCGGATCTGCGTCGCTGAGTAAAGAAAGCCAGCTAGCGTTTGAAAAATTGCTCGCGCATGACGCTGCCTTCAATCAGGTGTGGGGCATGACGGAGACCAGCTGTGTAGCCTCTCGATTTTGGCACCCTGAGAACGATCAGACGGGAAGTATTGGGCGATTCATCCCAAACTTAGATGTCAAGTAAGTCGACTTTAAAGTCCTGAACTTAAGAAATATCTAACTCAGCCCGTTTTGTAGACTTGTCGATGACGACGACAACGACATTACCGCACTAGGAGCTACAGGCGAACTTCTGATCCGTGGTCCGACGATAATCCGCCAGTACTACGAGAACCCTGTAGCCAATGCAGCCTCCTTCGATTCGGAAGGATACTTTCGAACCGGCGATATCATCACTTGCAAGGACGGCCCAGGAATTACTTCGGCCACTGCAAAGTGGTATATCGTCGATCGCAAGAAAGAGTTGATCAAATGTCGTGGCTTCCAAGTGTCGCCTTCCGAGATCGAAGCCGTGATCCTCCAACATCCAGCCATAATCGACGCTGCGGTGATCGGTGTCAAAGCACAAGATCCGAAGGACGGAGAAAATCCCAAGGCATATGTGGTGCGTCAGACTGAGATCTCGGAAGTCGAGGTTAAGGATTGGTGTGCTCATCGTTTGGCAAAGTATAAATCTCTGACTGGCGGTGTGGTATTTGTCGATGCTATACCGAAGAATGCGGGTGGGAAGATACTAAAACGCATCTTGCGAGAACAAGCTCAGAAGGAGATGAATGGGGCACACTCAAGGCCACACCTCTAGTTCGTAACAGTCCTAAGGAAGGCGGGTAATAATATCAAATAGCTTTTTACTAGGGCCATGGTGTCGAGAAAAATGATTCGTAGTACTCGTGTGATTGCATAATACGCGGGTTCGAGGAACGAGGATCAGGTCAAACTTTCTCAGGTTTAGAATTCATATCAGTGGCGGGCTTTACCTCGTCCAGCGATACCAAGGAGTGTGCTCAGGGAACTCAATGGCTAGACAGGCCAGTCTAACGTAAAGCCCAACTCATTCAAGCTGGCCATACTTACATCCCACAGGCATATATCAGGGTTGTTCAAGTCCCATGTCTCTGCCGTAGGGTTGCTATCAAAGTCCGGAAATCCAAGAATACTATTTAATGCATTCTCTCCAGTTTCGTAGCCGTCAAGATCTAGTCCGTAGGTGAGACCAAAAGAGTTCTCGGATGTTTGGTGCATCCCATGTGAAATCGGGTTCATCATGGGTTTGGGGGCATCCGATGACAATGTTGGTGTCGTCTCCATGACCTGACTCTGTGGTGTTGGCGGTCCTTCATTTGCAGGGTTTTGTCCATGCAAGGTATTGTTTGGCCCCAACTGATCGCAATTGATCTCAAGTTCAAATTCCCTTTGGTATGTAGAATCTTGAGACCAAGGCTGGGTCCGAGAAGGAGACGAAACGAGCTTCGTTTGCAGACGGGTCATGAAGGCATCGACCAGCGACGAGACAAAATCCGCTCCAACGTGAGCATTGCGCAACACTCTGAGCGATGCTAAGAGTTCGCTCAAATTGTCTCGTGCTCTGTTGATATCAGTTCCTTCAGCAGTGGTGAGCCTTCCCGCACCATTACCTGAAGATAATGTTTTGAGAAGGAGCACGTGCCAAATGATACTGGCCATCAACATCGTAATCGTATTAACGGGAAGGTATTTGATGAGGTTCTTTTTGTTGAGGAACGCACAACAGCTTGCCATACCCTCTGAGGCCTCCATGACCTTTGTGGAAGACGCTGGAGAGCGATTCTTCGGTCGGTGTAGGGCTGAGGAAGTTGCGTAATAGCTCATATGCAGAACAACCGATTGAACTGCCACGCTACTGGGTTGTAAAAGTATGTTTTGCGCAGATGGAATGCCTTCATTGCATGGCTCGGGATGTAGGTGCTCACCCTGATAGAAGGCTGTCGATCGCGGACCTGATCGAGGGCGCAGTTCAGGAAAATGGGTAAACTGAGGAAGGGTTTGGAAAAATTCTGTTAAATCCTTGTCTAGAAGAGAAAACGTAGAGTCTCTCATTTGTACAAAGGCACGATCTGATGATTGGTTTGATATTGGATAGAGCATGATCTCAGCGGACGGATTGTTGGAAACCCCATCAAAATGCTGGGAACCCTTCATAAAGGTCGTATATTGTACCGAGAAAATCGAACCAATATTGACGCAAAGTTTGACGTTTGAAACGAATATCTCGGCCAATTTTGTAGATGTCGACTTGTCCAGAAGACTGGGTCGGATGTGGGCATCAGTAGAGTGCTCGCTTGTTCCCGGGTATGCAATGGTTGGAATATCACACTCGAAGTCTTCCACAGTTGGTAAAGGTACGTCGAAATCTCCATCACGAATCCGCATCGGACGGCTCATCCCGAGTGAAAGCAGCCGATCTCGCATGAAACAGCACCACCAGAGCCGTTTACGCAAACTTTTCATTCGTTGCGAAAACCTGAACCCGTCCGGGTTATGGGTCAACCGTGTAGCATGAGCTAAAGAAGTCGCAACTCCGGTCCAGTGCCAATTTTGCTTGGTAGCGTCAGTATTCTCTGCCCACTGACTCATCAGCAGAAGACATTGGACAAGAACTAGATTATCAGACTCGATGTCTGCATCATATAGGGCCTATCGTTGTAAGCAAAGATCTGTCAGGCAAGTACGAGTAGCATACCCTAGCCTTTTGGTAGAAAGACCTCCTCACCGCTTTCAAACTCCTGTTCTCCGTTTCTTCAACCAGCTTTTCATCAACGAAGGCAACTGCAGCAAACATGATGCTTTGAAAGAGAAGTAAGCTATAGTTCCGCTTGCTTGGAGAGTTGAGAGCCGGGTCAAATATTTGGAGAAGCTCCTCCATATCCAGCACTGGCATATAGGGATGCAAGTACTCTACATAGCATCGAATGATCTCAAGTCTCAATGAAGGATGAGGAATTGTAAGAGCCCCTTTGCAACGCAGATAGTCCATATCTAAGGGGGTACAGTGTTTTGGAAATGGCTTGAAAAAGGTAGCCAAGTTTTCATGAGGCGTAGTGTCCGAGATTGGACTTGGGGCCGTTGCTGAACATTTGAGTCTCTCTAGACCTGTCGGAAGATCTCCAAGGGAGATCATCGGGCTCAAAATGGATGCTGCGGTGTTGTGTAGGTCGATGGGCCATGTAGTCCTTTGGTTGGGGTGTTCTGAAGTCTTTCGGTGTGATTCCTCTGTCGAGGTCGCCTCACTGCTTTCACTGCCAATGGGCTTCCCTAAGGACACATCGTTCCAAGAAGCTAGGCCACTTTTTTTTGCTTTCGTGTTTGGTTTCCTGTGTTATCAGTCAGATGTGCTTGGGGTTGGGATGCAGGCGTTGATCCTGCTTACTTTCCACGACGACATCTAGCTATCAGACACTGGGTCGCATTTGCTCGGCAGTTTTGGCAAGGGGTACCGTGCTGCAACACGTCACATTTGATCTTTCTAGCACGACAGCTCAGGCACGCTCGGCCTGCCCTTCGCTGACTGGGCTGCCCCCGAATGCGTGCACGATTGGTTTCATCCCGTGACTGCGGATTAGCCATGATAACTAATCTTGTGAAATATCCTAGTCAGTTTTATTGAACATAAGTCTTACTGCGTCATGACGAGAAATTTCGCGATATCAAATTGGAGCAGGACAGGAACGAAGTTGAAGGAAGGTCCAAGTCCGGAGTTGCGGAGACGAGGCTTTAGGGAGTGTGGGGGGCCTGTAAGCGTTTGCTGTGGCCTGATTATTGGTCGTCATATCATCTTCAACCAAGACTTTTGTATAGCCGTAGCCGCGGGATGCCGAGGTAATTGGACTTAAGCCAGCAAATCAGGTCTCAAGCGGGCGATATATTGTGCAACAAGCGACGTGGATGGCGTTTATACTCTTGCAACTTGATTTAACTGGACAATGGATACTCACACGTTAAGCGTTCTCTCCAATCCCGTGATGATTGGAATTGTTGTCGATCAGGGGGCCTGGCTAATTTGAAAGCTGTAGTTAAGTGGATAGTTTGGCTTACCAAGGTCCAGCTCTGCTACACTGCTGCCACTCGTTCATATGTCTTTGATCTGCCTTGCGATTTTGATACATAAGCAAACACAAAACCCAAAATCAGAAATCTCCAGAGCTGAGTTACCAATAACATTATTTTCCGCCACGATAGATTTTGGGAATGCCTGGCCAGCCCGGATGTCCCCTTGCAATCCCCTTTTGAGTCGTAAACGGCGTTCATGAATCTCACCGTGAAGGCATATTTACAGTATCCAGTCCTGCCCTTTGAAAATTTTAGGGGGCAGAAGAGATCGAAGAGCAATGGCGCAACTATTTCAACGTCGCATGGAATGTCATAATTAACACCGCTCTCTCACTCCATACAGAGAACGAGCGTCGAGCACAGACAAATGACGAGGTAGGAAATAAGTGCGCCAAGAGTCCAAGACTTTGATACGATATTTCTCGTATGCCAACGTTCGAGACCACCACCGGGAGACGATAGCTGATGGACAGCTGACCCGAAGAAACTACGATTTCCGCATTCAAGGCCCTCTGTGGGCAGCCCACGAGAAATCTGGATGTAGTCCCGAAGCATACCTAGGTACTCGGCAGACCATTCGCCTCCCTCAGGACCATCCCAATTGCTTGGATGATCCGTGGCATAGAAGATGTTGCATTCTAATTCAGCCAGTAGAAGCCAAGACTCTGACAAAGAAGTAGTGCGTGATGAGCTGCAAAATTCCCTGGGCCCGGAGGTGGACGGCAGGGGCATTGAGGCTGTGGCATCACAACAAACTACCAACGCCGGGTCGCCCCCTACGTTCTGGAACAAACATCGAACTGCTTTATTGATTGTGGCCACAGTCTGTGTTGTTGGAGGAGTGGTGGGTGGCGCCATTGGTGGAACTGTTGGAAAGGCCCAACATGATACAACAGCCAGTTCATCGGACGGGAATCATCCCTCAGAAACCACGTCCAGTGCTGGGTATGTTCACTAACTAGTCTGTTCGCGTTCGATCCTGTCCAAGTATTTGATCTCTGCCACCCTAGCGAAAAGGCATAGCATGTATCGAAAACAGTTACTAATCGTCGAGGGTTACAGTCTTGCGTCCCCATCCACCGGAGGAATGTCTGGAACTGCCCTTTGGCAGTCAGCTTCCACGTCAGCACCGACAGCGTTGTCTGCGTTTGGCAAAGGAACGGTGGACGTGTTCGTGCAAGGTACTCGGGATCGGGGTGTGTATAGAAAGAGCCTCAGGGAAGGAGAATGGACTCCCTCGGTGTCGACATATGATCCCATCGGTGAACTCTCTACCACCGCCAACATTGCAGCAGTCTCGCGTATTGAGGGAAGAATAGACTTATTCGCTCGAGCTGTTGACTATTCAATTTACCACATTGAATTTACGGAATCTGACTGGCAGTGGAGGTCAACTAACGGAAGCACTCTGGGCGGCATCGAGGCGGCTTCCTGGACAAGCGACAGAGTAGATGCATTTTTGGTTGGATTTGATGGTATAGTGTACAACCAAATCTGGAGGAATTCGTCTGTAAATACATCTACCCTTGATGGGTGGTCTACCTGGGAATGGCTTGGTGAGAATGACAGCATGACACATGATTGGAACGAAGACTCTCTTTCGATTGCATCCTGGGGTCGAAACCGGTACGACCTTTTTGGGGTTCGGAAGGTCGATAATGCTCTATACCACCGCGTTTCCACGGGGGACAGGCAATGGGAAGCTGGCTTTAAACGGCTAGGAGGCTACTGCACGAGTCGGCCTACAGTAGTCTGTCCCCAGGAAGGACAAATTTATTTGTTCGTCCGAGGCGGTGATGAACGCATTTGGTACACCTTGTATGACGACTCAGACCTTAGTTGGTCAGAACTCTCACCTGTTGGGAATCTGACGACTTCAGGAGAACCCCATGCGGTGTCGTGGGGACCAGATCGTGTTGACCTGTTTGCGTGTGGCAATGATGAAAACGCAACTTGGCATATAGCTCTTGATGGAGGCTCATGGACGGAGTGGGAGAGCTTGGGAGGCGACTCTGGCAATCCGCCTATGGCAGTTTCAAAAGAAAACGGTGCTCTTGATGTATTCGTCGTCGGTAATAGTGGAGAGATTATGTGGTCAAGTTTTCAAGAAACAGACGGACAATGGCAGCCTTGGCTGGACTTGGGCATACCTGGAGGCCCATCACCGTAAGAGACCATCAGAATGAGGCAGTGGAAAAGGCGAACCCAACTTTTTGTGAATCTAACGGCAATTCTAATGAAGCGTGTACTGTTCCAGACATTTCTTTCGGATTATTCCATCCACAACCGCCCATGAGAGCGAAGAATGCCATGTCTATCTCACTGACCTTCGTGTACCTGTCGACAATAGATGCAAGGATCTAGCATCATTGTATTCTTGCCACAGGTTCACAAATCTTCAAACAAAGGTGATAAGAATGATTGCACACTCCCTCGAGCAAAGAAAGTTCAGTAATAGGGCCTGCACGTCAGACATTTCACAGCCCCGACGGAAGGATCTACGGGAGATGCACATAAGTGGATTCTGAGTTTCGTTGCAAGTTCATCCTCCACTTCCTCACTTCCTGGCATTCGCGAACCTGACTTCCCAATGTCGAGTGGATTAGTAGTACGCCATAGCCGTGAAGGAGTTGTACAGTTCCCAACCTAGTTACTCGTACGAGTGAATGCTGGTATCATGTACGGAGTAAGGGACCCCAAAGCTTTCTTGCAGGTTGCAGGTAAAAGTCACATTGTGGAGAAGGTTTTACTTAGAGACGGAACAACTTTTGATTTGTCTACTAGTGGAAGATCATTTGAACTGGCAACTTATCTGATGCAAAAGAATCCCACCGGCTACCAGGCATCTACCCGGTAGTTGGTTTCAGTGCAAGCACTTTCGTGAGCTGAGTGCGAGACCTGGCCGTTAGGCCGACCTTGAAGAAGTCCCGTCATGATCTTAGTTAGACTCCTTTGTAGTGGTACGTGCCCAAGGGCCGAAACTGACCAAACCCGGAAAACAGGGGTGGGCTTCTATGGAACATCTGCCAATGGAGCTATTCTTTGGATGCTGACGAACTACAAGGATTCCAGGGTCAGCGCCCGCGAAGCATGAACGTTGAAACCGACGCACTACTACGAGTAGCTTTGTTCTGACCGTAAGAAGGACGCTGATAAGCGTCGAATGAGCCTCCGAAACGAGGCACACGGGTGAAAGGCGTCGAGTGTCGACTTGTTGGATAGTGCGCCGGGTATGTACATCCACTATTGAGTGATGACTAGGTCCCTCACCGTCAGAATCCTCAGGTCGCACATTGCCACAAATCATCGTGTTTCGGGGGCAGGGTAGAGAACACACTGCCCTGAACAGCGATACTTTAAGGAGCACCCTCAGTTCTGGTTCCCAGCCACTTCGGTACCAACAGACGGTATCCACTCTTGTGGGATTTGGCGGTGCCCACTTGCATCCTGGGAGTAGTTCCTAACCCTCTGGGCGGGAGAGTCACCTGGTACTGAAAGCTTACGGTCATATTCAGAAGTTGGACAAACGTGGCGCCAGCATTAGCCATAACTGCAAGCCGACTGAGATCTAGCAATCATGGAAAAGTGGTGTGCTTGAGTCATGACATGCTAGAGATACACGAACAGAGCAGATCGTGAAAAGGGAAGAAAATCGGCCCGTGTGGGTCGTATCGCATTGCGTAGGCTCCCTTACAGATTTGCTGAGAAGCATTCAGAACGCAATATGTGCGGGCAACAGGGACATCTCACGCCCTGAACGATTCAAGTGAAGTGCTCTTTACCATGACCCGCGGCAATTGTAAATAGCGGAATTAAAACGTATTATGATATCTGCAATGCTGAACACTGCACCGAGTTTAGGTGCTATTATTTGTTGTTGCCGTCTGTTGTCTCAGAAGCCCTATAAAATCCAGCTACTAGGAATGCCAATTCGAGTGCCTGCTTCTCATTCAATCTTGGATCGCAGAAGGTTGTATAATTGAGACTCAAGTCCTCCTCAGTCAGTTGTTCTGCCCCGCCAACGCATTCCGTGACTGCTTCGCCCGTAAGCTCCAAGTGGACTCCTCCCAGGTAGCTAGACATTGATCGATGAATCTGTAGCGCTTGGCGAAGCTCTGATAAGATATCTGAGAATCGACGTGTCTTGATGGTTGTTGTGCTTGTGCCAGATGAGTTTGGAACGGAGACAGTAGCGTTTCTTCCGTTACCATGCATAGGGTCACATTGCCATACCACTGTGGCTCGGTGCGGCGACTTCTGCACGGCACGGATATGCCCTGGCAAGTGCGCCGCAATCTTTTCATGGCCATATCTGGTGATGAGAACCATTTTGCCAACCTCATAAGAAGGATTCAATATGTTAAGCAAAGGGACAAGATCTTCAGGAGGCATGCTGGGACCGACTTTGATACCAATCGGATTGGCAATCCCACGGAAGAAGTCGACATGTGCGTGTGTCAATTGTCGTGTCCGGTCGCCGATCCAGATGAAATGCGCGGATGTGTCGTAGTATGCTTCTGTTGGAGGTAAAGGTGGCGGCAACTGAGTGGGTAGGGAAGTCTTGCGAGATTTCGCAGGGCTGGAGGGCCTGGCGATGGGCATGTTCGTCGATAGAGCATTTGAGGGATGCTTGAATCGACGAGTAAGTGTCTGTTCATACTCGAGCAGCAGCCCTTCGTGAGAAGTGAAAAGGTCTACTGTCTCAAGACCACCAGCGGTGTCAAGCCCTATCGTACGCATCATGTCCAAGGTATCTGTGATTCGCTCAACGATCCGTTGATAATCGTCTCGGACCATTGGATCACGGACGTGACCCAAACTCCAATCTAATGGAGCATGCAAATCCGCGAGTCCGGATGATAGAGCTGCACGTAGGTAGTTTTGGGTGGCGGCAGAGTGAAAGTAGGCATCAACTAACCTGTTAGGGTCAGGTATCCGTGCTGCCGGATCAGCCTCAAAGCTGTTCAATATGTCGCCTCGGAAGCTAGCCATGGAGACTCCATCAATTGTTTCCATGGGAGATGATCGCGGCTTCGCATACTGACCAGCCATTCGAGCGATGCGGACAACCTTCTTCTTTCCACCATAGATCAAGACCAGTGACATCTGTAGAAGCAGCTTGACTTTGGCTTCGATCATGTCTTGGTTGCAGTAGTCAAAAAGTTCCGCGCAGTCGCCACCTTGTAACAAGAATGCATTTCCCAATGCTACTTCTCGCAACTCATTCTTCAGCTTGACGATTTCTCGGGGAGTGACAAGGGGTGGGAGAGAGTTCAGCTTTCCAATCGCCTTTGTGAAGGATGCTTGGTCGTCATAGGTAACCCCTTGCACGATAGGCTTGCTCTTCCAGCCTGAAGGCGTCCAGCCAACGATTGGTACCCCATTTGAAGCCATCTCGATTAAGTTCAAGAATCTTCCCTTGACTGGGTTGCAGAGACCTGATTCAAGGGACTGACTTGGACTGGAAGGGCCCCCAGAGCGGTGAAATGAGTGACACTAGTTGGGGACTTGAATTGCGGTTTGGACTGGTTGATGATTCCAGCAGAAACCACACTTTAGCTGTGCGCCAGTAGATCCAACAGATAAATGCCACGGAGTTATTTAGCAAGCATCGTTCTTGACAAAGGCAGACAGTAATTTTGCGAATGAGACACAAAATGTGAGTCTTCACCTCGTGGTCACGTGGAGCTATTCCAATTTCGGATTTTGAGCACTCACTTCCCCAGACTTGTAAGAGGTACGCCCCTCACACAGACTCTTTTCTAGACTCCAGCCTCACTATCTATACGGAAGCCAACCAATTCTACCTACAACAATGGCGGAACCTATACCCTCAGCATCAAATGCAGTTGATGCAGGTGACGATGAAACGACGCAAAACCTCCCCGCGAACGCCGAGGATCGCAAGGCGGCGGCAGCGTTGAACTCGTTGAACGCAAATGAAATGTCCCAAGAGAATGGAGAGACTGCAAATAAACAACCATCGGCCGCGGACCAAGAGGCATTAGGCAAAGCTATGTCGAGATTAGAGATTGCGAGTGGTGTTAGCAAAAAGAAGGAAGATCCTAAGAAAGCAGCAGCAAAAAAAGAGGTGGAGGTCAAGAAGAAGATCAAGGTTGCAGCTGAAGATGTAACCTTCTTGGTATGTACTGGAACTACATCAACTTGAATGACGGCGTTGATGAAATCTAGGTCGATGAACTTGAATTGTCCAAAGCCAAAGCCACGGAACTATTGCGCTCGCATGACGGGAATGCGATGCAGGCTATAAAAGCATACCTTGCTCCAGCTATACGAGGATAGACTACGCATCCACCGATCTGTTAAGTGAATGCCTTTTATACTGGAAGATTAAGTGACCAGAGGGGAGCTCAACGATCTGGATGTCCGGCCCTACCTTATTCGCACTCTGGAACCGCTTTCTGACTATTCCAAAGAGTAGGACCAAGCACTCAGCTCAATTATCCAAGATGCCATTCGTTCTCAGGCTCCCCTTAGTCAACAAGCCTTTGATGTGGCTGTCTTTGGGCCGAGAGCTGAGTTCTAACTTCTGCTCACAAGCGGCAATGCTGAGAGTGAAGTGATTGGGAAGCCTAGTCCAGAAATCCGCGAATGATATCCTAGCGCTTCTTCAACACTCCATACCGTTCATTGCCAAAGCCGAGATATTCACCGTGGCTTTTGGCTCTTGCGACACCGCAGCATATGAAGGTATGCCTGGCCGCTCTGGTATTGTGCAATCTATCAGTTCTGCTGCTCTTCAAACAGTTAGATATGAAGCATTCTAGGCCATCTACTACGAAGGAAGTCAATCAAGCAAGCAAGGTGTCGCAATCCAAATTTGGGATCGGACTACATAGTTCAAAGCTCATAAATCTATGCCGACCATCAAGCCGGCTCAACCTCGGCTATTTAATTACTGAGTTTAGATAACTATAATTTTCTTGCTTTACAATTTGTCTACCAGTGATGGCAATATCCACATCGCCGGTTTCGAGGCGGAACGACAGAGCGGATGTGGCAAGCCAGCGTCGTGCAAATATGACTTGCATCAAACCATAACCCGTCATATCTTGGCATTCCTAGAGCCCATTCAAAACTATAAAGTATTTGCATCAACCCGAATTGCCCAGAAATGGGCAAGAGTGAACATATATTTCCGTTACTAATCTTCGTCTAGCTCCCCATAGCTGGACAATATAGTCGTTGGCAGTTCTTATATTGCAAATTGCCTTTGGCAACACGGTGACTGTAACACAACACAATAATGGGGGTTCAGGAATGGACAGTGACAGAGGTGAGCCTAACAAATGTCAGTGAGGTCCAGCAAGTATTGATGTCCCTAGGCATATATTCCGTCGAGATGTAGCCTTGGTGAAGGACCGTATTACTCAGAGGAACGCCATGAACTCCGCTATATGGTGAGCCTTTGAACACCCGGCTCTGTGGGCTGAAGTTAATCGCAAGCATAGGATATTAACAACAAGAAGTTGTTCATAATTGATTTGGCGAAGGGCCCTCAATCTATTAGAACCATCGACACTAAGATGCCCATCGGTGTCACTGCCAATATTGAGGGCGTTGATTCATCAGAGATGATCTTGGCCGGCGCGAAAGATGGCGTCACCAAGTTTAACCTCAAGACTGGGGAGCATGAGTACGTCGCAAAGTACTGGAACGGTGCCGATGCAGAGGACAAGACGAGAAGGTGAGAATGTTCTCAGAAGCAAATGTGAAATCCCCACTCACAGGAAACAAGGATGAGATCGAATGACGGAGCAGTCGATACTCAAGGCAGATTTTGGGTCGAGGCATTTGTTGACCCCGAGATCAGCGAACTCACAGAGGAAGGTGTGCTCTTCCGACTTGACCACGACGGGACATTGCATACGATGCACGAAAATATGACGATTCCGAACGGCATCACATGGAACTCCAAGGATAATACGATGTTTCTGACCGACTCGCCAGTGCAGAATGTGTACGCGTTCGACTACGATGTCAAGACAGGAGCAATCTCCAACAAGCGAGTGTTCTTTCACTTGGACGAAGAAGGCATACACCCCGATGGCCATGCCATGGACGTGGAGGGTAACATTTGGCATGCTTGTTACGGTGGTTCCAAAGTCATTCGGATCTCTCCCGATGGTGTCATCACCGGCATCATCCACCTGCCAACACGCAATATCACCTGCCCGACGTTCGTAGGAACAGAACTGTTCATTACTAGTGCCAGAGAATCCGAGCCCCAGAAGTATCCAGAATCTGACAAATTCGCAGGAAATTTGTTCAGGGTTGATGTCGGGATCAAGGGTATGCCAAAGTATCGAGTTCGCTTGGGATAGAACATTTTTCAATTTCCTTCTAGAAGGGCGATGGAACATCAACGTGAAATTAAACACCATTATAGGATGGAACAACAAAACCTGACTGGTGGAATTGATGATTAAATCAGGCGAGAATAGCGCAATGGCCGGTCTCAGAATCGCCGATGGATACCAGCAGGGTTGGCTGCGCCTTCGACAAGGCTGCTGAGCCTGGTCGTCGATAGTCCTGCCTAAGTTAAACGAGGGCTGAGTTTTGTAACCACCATGATCCTGTCATCTCAATTCCCAATCAAAACAACCGAGAGACAACCGCCGAAAGAGGTCTTGCTCGGCATGAATCCGTACACTCCTCCACCGAAATGGCTTGGTTGATGGCTTCAGCCCCTCACTATCGCTTTTGATTCCTTGTCGCACGACGGAGTTGCGTTCGCTATTCTAGGTAAAGGCATGGAACATCTTTGGTTTCTCGAACTATTTGACGAAGTCCACCAGGGCACGCTCCAGAGCTTTTTGAATCCAGGACCCCCCTGTAAGGCGCTAATGAAGGACTTCCGGTACTCCGTACACCGACAGCATCAGGCTTCATCTGCCTCCCTAGTTAGTGAAGCAAGTCCGCAGGATCTACTAGGGCTTTCACATCAAAGGGTGAACTGATTCTTGGAGCTATGAAAAGCAGGAACATTGCGGCCCCAGCAGCGCCACATCATTTTCACGAATCCTTGTCCATGTTGAGGAGCTTTGGCCCATCCCTGGTATTCGGTATTGTCATGACCGTTACCAATTGCGTCGATGGTCTCCTGGTCACAATCAGTTCCACAATTGCTGAACGGGAACCAAGGAAACCGGCTGGCTTCGCTAAACTTTCGCCATATAATAGTTATCTGGGAGCAGGCACAGGTTGAGGTGAAAGGACGGGCATCATCCACCTTTCCGTATCAACTGGTAGCCCAGCGCAGAAGACGGAACACCTGACCATATTAGTAACTTACTAACTTAATATCGGCTTTAAGCTGAAACAACCCGCGGAGCCGCAAGTAAAACCCTGCCTCACCACCAAATAGGGTTCAAAGGAGGTATGGTAAGAAAAGGTTTCTAAATAATGTTAGGATAATGGCAAAGTCACCTATGTGATAGAGTGGGATGAGGGCTACCTGATTGTGATTCGTGAGCCTGTGCCTCGTATTTCTTCCAAGGAAAGCGGGAGGCGAACCTCTGCATAACTTATTGCGATTGGTTGGCCCTAGTCTTCGTTTGGGAAATACCATCCTAGTAGCCTTGGAAGTCTTCGATAGCTCGTATTCCGTAACCTATCCGTTGCAATTCTGCACCTGGTTGTTTTGGTCATCGTCAGGAGAGAGATTGGCATCCCTATCCGTATTGTTGAATCTGACTTCGCCTCACTTCGCTTCTCTCTGGCACGCGTGTTACATAGCAGCCTAGTAAGGAATTCGGGCAAAGTGACGTTGGGGTGTCAAAATTATTGTACCAAATCAGAAGGGCAATCATCCCTGAGGGCTGTGTCCCGCGAAGACAGGGAGGGAGTGCAGAAGAATTGCAAGGTTGCGTGCAGCGGGTTCAACACACGTGGCCATCCCTCACCATCTTAGGGCTTCACCCTGAAAAGAGAAACGTCCAGGTATTGTACCAGTTACTCCTGCATTTATGCAGGAGTTTGAGGTATCAGAATATCGAGAGCCGAAATTGTCAGGGAAGAACTGTAGTTTCTAGAACACAAAAATTCCAGGATCAGGGAACAAGTTGGATGGGGGCTGGGGGCGGAGCCAAACACGCTTGGTGGGTATCGACATCCTGCCGTACGCTGTGGTGTCTCTGGAGTTAGCGATCTTGTGGGGGTTAATCGTCGGAAGAAGAGGAGCACCTGGATGGCAAGGTATGCCAATCCAAGAGATACTCAAATCGGTGTCGCAGCATTTGGTCCTGTTCTCATGATACGCATACATACGGAATATGGCATACTCAAGTACTTAGTAAGGAAAATTTGATGACTTGAAACGGCGTCTAACGTGGTCAGTATGGAGATCGTTCCAGGATGAGTTGAGTGAAACGATCCAACACAATTGTGCACGGAGTACTGGTATGACGCCCTCGTCTGGAGAACAGAAAGGCACTCAGTGTAAAACTCGATATACGGATTGTTACTCTCACAGTAAGGATCCGGTACCGTGGGCTTTTGAGAAGCTCAGATGTTGTGGGTTCACATTGGTGATATGTTAGTGGTTGTTGAGGCGGGGTGAAGACCAGATCTGACCTCCTCATCGAACATTGCAAAATATCTGCCTCTAGCAAAGTGCAGATTACGGTATAATGGATAATGCTCAATCACAGGCGTTTTGGGTATGAATGATCTACATCTACATCGCCCTGGTTCTCGTCATCCGAAATGCAGAGGCTCCCGAGCTATATACATGTAACAGTATGCGGAGGGCGGGTTACTGAAGGCAGTATAGAGGGTGAGGAAAGGTCTCTGGCTGTAATGATGGAGTACTATAAGCTTAAGGAGTATCCTGCATTAGCGGGCCAAAGTTCATGCAAGTTCTCAATTGCTCTGTATTTTTTCCTGGGTTCTTGAATTGGTACCAGCACGGACTGCCATGTACGCAGACTAACTTACATCTGCAAAGACCCACACTAGTTATGCAAAGAACCTGCAGCATTTAGTGGCAGGGCTTGAGGAAGAACTCGAGGACAAAGCGTGTGAATTGCCTTTTGCAGCAAGCACATGTAAACACTGTTCGACTCTGATTTGCTGCGCTTCTCTTGCGGTGTGGTTGTCATTTCTAACCTAGATATATTGTCGAGCTAACAGGTTGCAAGAGATGGAGGACATACTGGTAAGATGTGCCGTGGACCTTGTCCCTTCCCAACATGTCAAATGAAGAGGAAGAGCGGGAGGCTACTGGGTTCTACTAGGCCCTGAGAAGACATTGGTTACTTGTTGGACCACCTCTCTGAGATCCGCGGGAAGCGATTGCGACTTCTTCTTTCAGGTTTTATGATTATGACCTAATCCTTAATCTTTTATGATTTGAGTTTTGGAAGAGCGAAGCCAAAAATCGCCGATCCAGACATGCCAAACGAGATGGATCTACTCGTAAATACCATGTAGACAGTACGTCCTCGTGGTCGATGCGGTGGCTTATCCAGAACAAGTCAATGCGAAATTTCGAAGGGGTTCGTCCAGTAACACGACCCCGACAGAAAATTTCCCGATGGCTCATCACATTCTTTGGTGATGAAGTTGTACACGAACGAGGGTGCTGAGGGAGATTGGGAGTCAGTGCGTCATCTGCGCCGTCCCACAGCCTCCCACTCCTTTTACCATTTCCATTACCTCGCAAACCCTCTGGGGGATAAGGCATGTCTAATACAGCCTAGTGTGGAGTAGTCGATGCCAGACTAAGCCCACGCTCTCTCGTGTACGGAGTACGAGTACCGATCACCTCCGTTCAGTATCGGATGCATGAAATCTTTCAGCGGGCGTTCATGTTTATTACCAAGTGGGCAGCTGGATCCAAGTGCCCTTCGAGCTCCGTGCTCGCTTCCCAACACCTAGTTCTGCAGGCACAACCAACTAACTTTTCGTACCAGCTAAACCAAAGGCATCCTCAAGAAGCCATGATCTACGTGATCTTCCCAGGTGGACCCTGGTACCCAGAGACACCTGCCAAGGAGGATGAGAACCAGCGGATTGGTTTTCTGCCGCGTCTCCGCCACTTACGAAGGTCCTTTGCCTCTGTCCTTGTCTGAAGTCAAATCGATCACGTCACCGGCTCCCTTCCGCGGCCCGTCTTGTCCTTCACCCCGTAAAAACAAACAGGAAACGGTGAATCCGGCAAATGTTTAGCACCAAGGAGGACCAACGGTGTCTCGTAGCTGGAAACGTTGCCAACCGTGAGTGGAAGCTAGGACGCCCACCTATTCTCCGTGGCAGACGAGTACGGAAGACTGTCTCTCCTCCATACATACGAGTACTCCGTACCCGTAGAAACACACGACTGAGGATCAGCAGAAATTTAGGTCAGCTTGGCCAAATTTAGAAAACTAGGGCCCGGATGGGTGGGAATCTGATCAAAGTCACAAAATTCGGTCTCGAAGTTCGGTATTACAGGGGTTCCCTCTCTTCTCCTCAGCACCCTCACAAATAATGGGAGAATTTCGTACGAAAGGAGGGAAATATCAGGATCGTTCAATGCGTGAACGGTGTTGCACCCTGGGGGCCCCGGCTGATGGTTAAGGGTCAGGACAAATTGGGATTTCCATGCCCCAAATGTAGACGAGGTCGTTCGCAATGGACAGGGGATGGGATTTTGAAGCCTAAACCCAGGCGAATTGGTATCAGAGCCGCGGACCAATCAACCCCAGGGGAAGCAACGCCCTGTCGCCTTACTTCGCACTTCGAGCATTTCTGGGACGACACTACTTTTGCGATTTCTACCAGGGTCATTGCTCACGGGGGTCGTAACCCGGCGTCGGGTCCAGGCTAAGAGAGGTAGGTTCAATGGCTAAGGCGAAATCCTGTTAGCTTTCATGCCTGACATGCTGCGTGATAAACTTTCGGCCCCTTGTCTGTCAGTGTCATTGTTCTGCCCGCTCCGCTTGGACCGCATTCGGGGGAAGAGTGCTTCACAGGCTGCTCTACCAATTCCAAGCAAGTCACCGACTCCAACTGAAGCGATGGAGCACCTCTAGCACGGGTCAGGGGACCCAAGTGATCTTTTTTCCCAGAGGCTAAGTGGACCAGGTGCAGATATGCTCTACACCATTCTCAGTCAAGGTCCCTGGCTCTAAGCCAAATGGGACCCATGCTGCTCGACGGTTACCATCACCCCAGGCCTCCGTAGCGCCACATCACCGCCATGCCGGCCCAGCTCGCACTATCACGTTGGTGCCCAGGACTGGCATTATCCCGCCTGGTGGTGCCATCACGCGCTTGTTCAAGGCATGCTTGAGCGATGAATTAGTCTCGAGCAGCCCTGGCTTTCTCAAACCTCGCAGATGAGGGTCCGTTGTTTTTCGCCCTCACATCCTGCAGCTCAACCTGGTCGTTATGTCCACCCTCGACGGCGCGACCCACTTCCCTTTCTTATCTGCCCCTGCCCAATACCCACAGATGGAGATGCTTGCCTGCTGGGAGTTGGGCCCAAACATCCCAGTTGTCGAGCGAAGTTCAGATCGTGACGACGCAAGCCTGCAAGCGCTAGAAGCCTAGGAAGCACCTCTCCATCACTTCAACAGACTATGTTTTCCGCTTCCCCGTCCCAGGAATTAAAATCAATGGTACCTCTGCTTACCGTCAACTCCGTACGATGAAATATTACGAGCTGACTGACCTCGAGGCTAGTTGACCAAAGTGATTGCTCTCCCTCTCTTTCGCCTTCGCCGGTCCTGGTCTGCCTGGCTTCAATTTGATGGTTTCGAACGGACCTCTCAGAGCTGGGGTTTAGATTTAATGACTCTCATTTGCCGCCCTTTTTACACCAACAGCGAATTATCTGGACGATCCTCGCAAGCCTTGGAACGCTTGCACAAATGCTCCTTGTCTTGGAATGCGCAATCTTCACTCCGGGTTCTTATCCCTACTTGTACCCCTCGTCTGACTGCACCCAAGTACACCTGACGTCCTTTCGTAAGTCTGAGTTTGGGGCGAAGCAATATCAATGATCAAACCTTCTCTAACTTGCTCAGCATATTAATACATTCAACCTGGCTACCCTAGGCGTCAAACCCTCTCCTCTACCACAGTATCCCAGACCATCTCGCAACCCTGGCTATTACGATCCTGCTTGGGACTACGAGCCTATCGACAACGGTCCTACAACACCTACAGATATTCAGGATCGGTGGAGGAGAGGAAGCGGAGAGGAGCCGCCGGAGGGACGTCCATGGTCGCGATCGGGGTTCCAGCCGCAAGCGGAGGCTCATAAGTTCATGTCACAAACCTCTCCAACGAGCCTACCGACGACGACGTCCCCTGCTACCGCGGGCACATACCAGCCATACTCCTATGCCTCTGGGGCGAGCGCAAGTTCTTCGAGGCCTAGTACAGCAAGTGCCCCCCGGACTGACCCTCATGGAGGGCATAGTGGACCCCCAACGGCAAGACCGTACATGGAGCCCAGTACAACGGGGGCTGGTCGACGACACTCGGCTGAATCAACGATGCAGAAGCCCTCCCGGGCCCTCGGTGTGCAAAGTATCCTCAATCCCCAGGCAGACACTGGGAGTCGGGAAGACGTAACTGGCAGTTTGCCTCCGCCGCCCACCATCAATACCGCCTCACAACCTTTTTGGCCTGCCCCCGCTGAATCTCCGCGAAGTCGCAAGCGGGCGGATTTGAAGTCACCAGTCCAGGATCATGACCATTCACCTTCTGCTCGTTACGGGAGACGGGTCCTGACCCCAAAGTCTCCCGCAATCCGTGCAGCCAGTCTTGGAGCAAGGAGGAACCCATCATTTCATTCTACTATTCAGCCTCTTCAGCATATTCCAGGAACAACCGGAAGAACATACACCGCGGAGCCGGGACCCTATCGATCTTCTGACATTCCTCCTCTTCCGCCCCTTGCGATCGCAACGGGGCCCCAGCCTTCTACCTATACCTCCCAGGACTCTAGGCAACCCCGCTCTGCCGTGGAGAGCACACCTCGGACGGAGACATTAGTCACTCCACAGACTGAATATTCCATGAGCAGCCAGACGCCGTATACGAAGATCGAACAGTCACCACCGACATATCGCTATGGTCCTGGAGGACTAAGATCCCAACCTCCAGGGGCATTGAGGGTATTACCACCGGGAGGTAGCGGTGGCTATGGCCAAGAATCCCTTGTGCATGGGCCCCACGAAGGCTACCAAATGGGCCAAGCTTCGTACCAGATGACTTTGGACACAGACCAAGGGCCGATGGTAGTACCTGTCGAGTTGGACTTACAGCAAGCGTCAAAGGTGGCTGATGAAAAGAGAAAGCGGAACGCGGGTGCTTCCGCCAGATTCCGAGCAAGAAGGAAGGAGAAGGAGAAGGAAGCTTCCTCCACGATATCAGGCCTGCAAGCAGAGCTTCGGGAGTTGATCGAGGAGCGCGACTTCTATCTTACCGAAAGAAACTACTTCCGTGAGCTGGCCAGCAGACACATTCCGGCTTCCCAACTCCAGCCACGCCCACAATCTCCCCAACACAGGCGAATGAATCCTACATCTACCTCTTCAACTTCGGAGAATGCCCCTTTACCGGATGAGATGTACCATGAACATTCAGAGTCCGGATCAACAGCCCAGCGACGGAGAACTGGGGATTACCAGCCGTCATTCATCAGTCGACAAACGCAGTCGCCACCAATGTCTGGGTACCGACCTGGTTTTCCGCCCGCCCCGCCAATCTCCCTTCCACCTCCCCCATCGAGTGCTGCGTACGGAACGCCGAGGCTGCTCCCATCTGGGCCACCGTTGGGACCTCCGATCACACGATCACAGTCATTTGATCCGCTTGGAAGAGAAGGATACGATAGGAATTGGAGTTCAGGTCGATGAATGAGGCGCACACATGAGAACGATAAAGGCATTAATTTACTTACGAGATGGATATTTTCCTAGAGAGACGACGATGAGGGCAACCTCAGATGCAGCATCCCTAGCCCATTGTGGCGGGACATGATTACGAATTTCCGAGATCAGAACGGGATGCTCCAATGTCGTCAGGGGGGCACCAATTTTCGAACGCCCTCTTGCACAGCTTGGGGAGAAAGGAGACGACGATACACTACTTTTCCTTGGATCGGTTTTCCTATTCTTCTCACATAATCAAGATCTGGGTCATTATTTTTCTTTTCCTTTTTGTTGTTGGAGTTTTGAGTTGACTACATTTACATATGCTAGATACCCCCCATCGGCCGAGCACTTGCGCGCGAGACATAATTTGCTACATATATATATATACATATATATACACCACAGGGGGCGTTGGGGTATTCCTTTGAGGGATGGAAATGGGTGGATGGGTGGTTGGATGGATGGATGGATAGGGACGGATGGAGGAGGTAAACGCAGCGCCCGAGAGGTCACCGCCATTACTTACTGATTGCTATACTGCGAAGAGAAGATACCCCATCAAGAGGAGCCGGCTGAGCTGAGGACTATTTTTTTTTGAACAAAAAAATAAAACAGCACTTCTGGCGGAATTTGGAAATACCCCCACCATGATCGTTGCTGGACTGTACTTTTGGATATGTATCGACGAGCGACGACCCCAATACTACTATATCATATGCATTCACACTGGCCACAATACATATATGCTGCCATACATCCCACACCTTTCTTTTCTTCCTTTTCTCCTTTCTCCTTGGCCCTTCCGAAAAATGTTGGACCAAAAACCCCTCGTCTTTGATATTTCATCTCATTTTCTGTCTAATCTGTCCGTTTACAGTACCTTTCCCGCCGTTGTCGGCCTTGCGGTCAGGTCAGCCTGAGAGGGCGTTCTGCTAGAGTCTAGTTCACCTTGATGTCCTCACTCACCGCTTCCTCTGACGCAGAACTACGGATTCACCTCGCACATCAGGGAAGCTAGGTGCGTAGGGCGGTGAGGCTACATATGTATGTATGTACGTATGTATGTATGTATCACGTACGTATCATGGCGAAACGACGCGAGGTATGTATGTAGGTATGTAAGTACCCAGGTAGGTAGGTATGTAGGTAGGTAGCTGGACAGTGTTTTTGTATTTCCTGTTTCCTGTCCCCCCCGCCCAAAAACCACACCTTCACAGATATTTTCAGCATCAGCAGATGATCTCCTCTGTGCAGTTTGACGGTAATAATAATAATACCGCAAGCCAGCAAAAACGCCCTGAGCCTCCTTCCTCCTCCAGACGCCTTCCCTTCTCGTTGCAGCGAACGAGTGAGCGCGTACTCCTGTCCTATGTAAATACCTATTTAACAGCTAATTAGCATTATTTAGTAGCCAACCAATTCCACCATGTGGGACGCGTTTAATAATAATGTACTTTGTCCTCCTGGGCTCGATTAGTTAGTTAGGTTCGATTCGCTCCACAGGGGGAAGGGGGGCACTTTGTTCACTACTACGGAGTACTATTTGTTTTTTCTTCGTTTTTCTTGTTTTATTTACTCGAAGAGGCGATCGGGGCGAACCATTGTTTGGATCCGA
>Ga0105239_10001892_pt1 | contig 27376 bp, 21 predicted proteins | sample KBSC44metaG_FD_92761 | JGI IMG/M metagenome (GOLD analysis project Ga0105239, IMG submission 92761) | Corn rhizosphere microbial communities from Kellogg Biological Station, Michigan, USA - KBS C4-4 metaG | ecosystem: Host-associated > Plants > Roots > Rhizosphere > Soil | place: Michigan, USA...
AATGCCTGTGAACAAGAAGGAAGTAATCCAAACGGAAGAGCCAATAATGATCCAACTAAAAGAAAATCAATCAGTTGAGCATCCAATGATCCATGCTTATACCTCCATTCATCCGAGTGCCCGGCTGGCGCCTGACGTTCGGGTGGATCCTTTCACGATGATCCATGCAAATGTGGAGATCGGAGCGGGTACCTGGATCGGGAGCAATGTGACCATCATGGAGGGCGCCCGTATCGGAAAAAACTGCAGGATCTATCCAGGAGCGGTGGTATCTGCTGATCCTCAAGACCTTAAGTTTGATGGAGAGGAGACTACCGTACAGATAGGCGACAATACCACCATACGTGAATTTGTCACTATTCACCGTGGTACCCGGGATCGCTGGACGACAAAAGTGGGAAAGAATTGTATGATCCTGGCTTATAGCCATATTGCCCATGATTGTATCATCGGGGACAACTGCATCCTCAGCAATAACTCTCAGGTAGCGGGGCATGTGGTCATCGGGGATTGGGTGATCCTGGGCGGGATGTGTGCCATCCACCAGTTTGTCAAGATCGGTCCTCACGTGTTTGTAGGCGGCGGTTCACTCGTAGGAAAGGATATTCCTCCCTATATCAAGGCAGCCCGGCTGCCCCTCAGCTATTCGGGCGTGAATTCAGTGGGTCTTAAGCGCCGCGGGTTTACCATCGACAAGATCAATCATATACTGGAGATCTACCGGGTGATATACAACAAGGGTATGAACACCAGCCAGGCGTTGGAATTCCTCGAGGAAGAGTTCCCCGCCAGCGACGAAAGGGATGAGATCATCGCCTTTATCCGGGAGAGCGGCCGTGGGATTATTAAACGCTTCAGCAAAAGCAGTTTTGATGAAGATTACGCTGATTGATGCAGGCAAACGCTTCAACCGCGACTGGATCTTTCGTCATTTCCATTACGAATTTATTACGAGTCATAGCTACGCTATCACTGGTCCGAATGGATCGGGTAAATCTACTTTATTACAGGCCCTGGCGGGGTCTATTGGTATCAGTGAAGGCAGTATCGCCTATCAGGGGCGACCGGCCGTTGGCGCTCCGGCCGGGGAGATAGCTCCCGACCATGCATTCCAGCATCTCTCTATTGCCGCCCCATACCTGGAGGTCATCGAAGAAATGACGGCTGCCGAATTTTTGCACTTTCACACCTCTTTTAAGCCCTTTCTGGAGGGTTGGACCGTGAAGGATATCCTTATGCGCGTAGGATTGGGAAATGCGACTGACAAGCAGATACGCTATTATTCCTCGGGTATGAAGCAGCGGGTCCGGCTGGCGCAGGCTATTTTTTCTGATGTCCCGCTGGTGCTGCTGGATGAGCCCTGTACGAACCTGGACAAGGATGGGATCGCGCTGTACAGACAATTGATAGAAGAGCTTGGAAGGGGGCGTCTGATCGTTGTCAGCTCCAATGATCCGCAGGAGTATGATTTTTGTGAGAAAATCATTAGTATTATGGACTATAAGTCCTGATCCATGATAAAGAGCAAGTTCGCTTTTGGAAATGTCTATGGCGTCGGTGTTTTTTTGATGGCATTTCTGGCCGTTGGGATCTATTTTCTTCTTCATCCGCACATGCCTGTACGAAACAAATTCGGGACAACCACCGGGGCATGGCTGCCTGGTCTGATCATCGTGGGAGCGGGCCTTTTTCTTTTTTATATCTTCCAGAAAAGAATCACCTTTTTACGTATTTATCCTGACAGGATGGATATTAAGAGCCTGTTCTTCCAGCGGACTGTCTACAAGCAGGATATTATTTTCATCGATGTATGGGGGCGGGAAGATATCGGGTTTGCGGGCGGCAACCGGCCCGTGAGCGCCATTGTCGTTACCTGTAGAGACAACGAAAAGTATATTTTGGCGGATAGATTCTACCGGAATGTTGCTGCATTGAAATTGTCACTGCAGGAAAACTTCCTTCCCGCCACCGGTGGTATTACCATTCCTTCTGGGTATTCGGGGGAGCAGATGCCGGCCGGGGAAGAAGAGAGGGCTGAGAAGTTTGCGGGATATGCGCTGCTGAACTTAAGAGTGATGGTTTTTGTACTGATGTTGGGCAGCGTGGCCATCATCGGTGTGAAGATATGGGGACTGTCCGTCATGATATTGTTCGTGATCTTTTTAGTGTACTATCCTTTGACAGGGCTTTCGCTCTTTTATGTAAAGGTCTCGGACAAATACCTGATCATCCGGAATCACTTCTTCCCGTGGTACAGGCGGGGATACAGGCTGGAAGAGATAGCAGGTGTGGTTTTTGAAGGAGGGGGGCGGGGATCTAATACGTTCCGCATCAATATGCGAAATTTTCATTCCAAAAAATACCAGGCAGGCAGCCTGCGAAGCAGTGACTGGCGTGCTTTGGAGCAACGACTGAAAGATGCCCGTGTGGACGTCTGCAATGAGCTGTGAGCCGGCCTTACCGCTGGCTGGCGATGAGCAAATTCAAGTCCGTATACTTCAGGTCGAAACGCTGGCTGAGATGGAAATTGGTCAGGGCTCCCTTGAAGAGATAGATACCGCTGCGCAGGTGGATCTTATGCCAGACCAGGTTCTCGAATCCGCCCTCTTCACCGGCCTCCAGGAGCAGCGGCATCAGGACATTGCTGATGGCATGACTCGCTGTGCGGGCAAATCCGGAAGGGATATTCGGCACGCAGTAGTGGATGACACCGTACTTCATAAAAATAGGGTGTTCATGGGTGGTGATCTCCGAGGTTTCGAAGCAGCCGCCCCTATCGATGCTGACGTCGATGATGACGCTGCCCGGGCGCATATTGCTTACCATCTCGTCGGTGACTACTACGGGAGTGCGTCCTGTCTGGGAGGAGAGGGCGCCGACAGCGATCTCACAGGTCTTTAGCTGCTTGGCCAGGATGCGCGGTTCCATTACGGAGGTCCACATACGCTGACCGATGTTGTTCTGCAGGCGTTTGAGTCTGTAGACGCTGTTGTCAAAGACCTTTACGGAGGCGCCCAATGCCAGGGCCGCTCGGGCTGCGAATTCCCCTACGATGCCTGCTCCCAGGATAATGACCTTGGTGGGCGGGATGCCGGATATACCGCCTAACAACACGCCTTTACCATGATTGGCCGAGCTGAGATACTGACCCGCGATAAGCATGACTGCGCTGCCCGCGATCTCGCTCATGCTCCGTACGATGGGATAGGTTCCGCTGTCATCCTTGAGGTTTTCGAAAGAGATGCCTGTTATCCGCTTGTCCATCATCTTCTGGAGAAGTTCCGCCTTCATGGCTGACAGATGGATGGGGGAAATAACGATCTGGTTCAATTGCAGCAGGGGCAGGTCCCCTTCAATGACCGGGGCGCTTTTTACCAGGATAGGGGCCTTGAAGACCTCAGATTTGTCATACACGATCCTGGCGCCCGCCTCGCTGTAATCCTTATCTCTATAGTGGGATGCCTCACCGGCATTGTGTTCGATGATCACTTCATGTCCGTTGCTGACCAATACGCCTACCGCGTCTGGTGTAAGGGCTATACGGTTTTCCTGAAAAGCGACTTCCTTGGGAATGCCTATATGCAAGGGCACGCCTTTCGGCTTCACATCCAAAGTCTCTTCCAAGGTTTCATAACTGAAGGAGGTGCTGATTATTGGTTTTTGTTGGGACATGTACCCGTCAAATTACAATTTAAAATTGGATTTTACGTGTCAGGGGATCGATGGCTTCGATCTTTATCTCTATTGTTTCCGGCGGAAAGATACGGGGGGCTCTCTCCGGCCATTCTACCAGGCAAAGCTGTCCACTGTAAAGAACGTCCTCCACTCCGGCCCGGAGCGCTTCTTCCTCATCCCGCAGTCGATAAAGGTCGATATGGAAGATATTACCCTCCGGATAGCTGTACTCATTGATAATGGAAAAAGTGGGGCTGCCTACTGTGCCGGTGACCCCTTTGATGGAACACAATGCATGGATAAAGGTCGTCTTGCCTGCCCCCATGCTACCATGAAAGGCGAAGACTTTTTGCGAGGGCCACTGCTGCCAGAACTTCACAGCCGCAGGCAGGATGTCCTGCAAACTAAAACAAATCTCCATGCTGTAAATTTAGCTTAGTTTGCGGTATGGCCCAACAATCCATGAACAGGCATCTACGATTTTTTCTGATCTGTCTGCCCTTTACAGTTTTGCTCATGGTGACGGGCTGGTTGGGATATCCGGTATTGAGGAGTCCGCTCGTACAGTTGGTCCTTTGCCTGCCCGTTTATCTGGTCGGCATGCATTTCTTTGGGCGTAGCGCTCTGAAAAGCATCCGAAAGGGCCGGCCGAATATGAATGTACTTATTGCCATAGGGGCGACGGCTGCCTTTGTATATAGTCTTATCAACACGATCAGGGGGAATGAAGGTATTTTTTATGAGACGGCCGCGGCTGTTATCACCCTGGTATTATTAGGATATTACCTGGAAGATGTTTCTGTCCGACGGACAGAGATGGCGCTTGACAGGCTTGTCCGGAGTGAAAAGACCATGGCCTATATGGTGGCCTATGACGAGCATCAGCAGGAGATGGTCTTCCCCGTGGAAAATACCGAGCTACGCGGCGGGGACCTGATCCTGATCCGGGAGGGAGAGCGGGTGCCTGCCGATGCCAAGGTGCTTTGGGGCGAGGCTACTGCCAATGAGGCTATCCTGACGGGAGAAAGTCTTCCCGTAGAAAAGAGGGCGAAGGACTTCCTCGTGGGAGGCAGCATCCTGGCATCCGGTGCTGTAAGAGCCCAGGTGATGGCGGATGCCGGGGACTCCGTATTGGCGGGCATTGTGGCAATGGTGCGAAAGGCGCAGGCGGAAAAACCCCCTGTTCAGCGGCTGGCGGACAGGATCAGCAGCGTATTTGTGCCGGTGGTATTGGGGTTGGCCCTGCTGACATTGGTCGTGAGCTATATTATTCTGCGGGACGTTACTCCTTCCCTCATGCGGGCCATTGCCGTGCTGGTCATTGCCTGTCCGTGTGCCATGGGACTTGCTACTCCTGCCGCCATTGCGGTGGGGCTGGGGCGCGCTGCCCGCCGGGGCATTCTTTTTCGCCGGGCGGCGGGTCTGGAATCTTTTAAAGACATCCGTCAGATAGTATTTGACAAGACGGGGACATTGACGACGGGTGAATTTTCTATTGTAAGGTGGGAGGTAATGGCCGGGATCAGTTTTGAGGAATTCAGGAGGATCGTCTTTTCACTGGAGAAATATTCGAACCATCCTATTGCGCGGAGTATTACCAGCGCCTGGAAGGTAAAAGGGGATATCCGGTGGGCCCGGATAGAAGAAATAAAGGGGGTGGGTATGAGAGCCGAAACTAAGACAGGGGATGTATATGAAGCGGGGCGCGGTGAGGCCCATAACGTATATATTGTTCGCAACGGGGTCCAATTGGGCTGGATCGACGTAGAAGATACAGTTCGTCCCGAGGCCGCCGGGGTCATCCGCTGGCTTCACCAGAAAGGTATCCGGACCATCCTGCTCAGCGGGGATAAAAAAGAGTCCTGTCTTCGGTTGGCCGAAGCTTTACACATCGATGAGGTCTTCGCGGAACAATCTCCGGCGGACAAGCTGGAAAAGATCATGACGTTGAGCGCTTCCGTGCCTACCGCCCTGGTGGGAGATGGGATCAATGACGCCCCCGCGCTGGCCAAAGCTACTGTCGGCATCGCCATGGGAGACGCCTCTCAGCTGGCATTACAGACTGCTGATGTGGTGTTGATGAGCCATGGTCTTCGCCGCCTGCCCGCTGCCCTGGAACTGGGGCGGTATACGTTCTCCACCATCCGTCAGAATCTTTTCTGGGCCTTTTTTTATAATATAGTGGCAATCCCTCTGGCTGCCTTGGGTTGGCTGACCCCTGCCGTGGCCGCTGCGGCAATGGGATTTAGCGATGTGGCGCTTGCCGCCAATTCTTTACGTCTCTTTGTAAAAAAACTCTCTTAGCTTAGGGTTATGGGTCAGACACCAAGGGAAATATTAAAGCAATACTGGAATCATGATGCCTTCCGGCCTTTGCAAGAAGACATTATCCAATCCGTGTTGGAGGGAAAGGACGCGGTGGCCCTTTTGCCTACCGGCGGGGGAAAATCGCTTTGCTTCCAGGTGCCTGCCATGGCAAAGCCGGGTCTTTGCCTGGTGGTGAGCCCCCTTATCTCCCTGATGAAGGACCAGACCGACCGTCTGCGCCGCAAAGGTATCACCGCCTTTGCCCTGTATGCCGGCATGTCCCGGAAGGACGTCCTTAATATCCTCCGGGTGGCGGGCGACAGCAACTGTAAATTTCTCTATGTATCGCCTGAGCGACTGGAGACGGGCTTGTTCCTGGAATATCTTCCTTCGCTGTCCATCAACCTCATTGCCGTCGACGAAGCGCATTGCGTTTCACAGTGGGGGTATGATTTTCGTCCGCCTTATTTACGTATTGCCGCCTTGCGGGAAGTGGTGGATGCGCCAGTATTGGCGTTGACTGCCTCGGCCACCCCGGAAGTAATGGAGGATATTACCGGCAAGCTGCAGCTGAAACAGCCCGCTGTATTCCACGGTCCCTTCACCCGCGCCAATCTTTCCTACAGCTATTTTACAACCGATGCTAAAGTCCAAAAGGCAGCGGATATCCTGCAGAAAGTACCCGGCAGCAGTATCATCTACTGCAATACCCGCAAAGCTTCCCGGGAAATCGCCGAACAGCTCAACAGACTGAGCATCCCTGCCGGCGCCTATCATGCGGGTCTTTCCCGGGAGGAAAGGAGCGCCCTGCAGGATGCATGGGTAAAAGACCGTCAGCGCGTCATAGTGGCTACCAATGCATTTGGAATGGGCATCGACAAGCCGGATGTAAAGACCGTCATCCATTTTCATCCTCCCGAGTCGGTGGAGAATTATTACCAGGAGGCCGGCCGTGCCGGGCGGGATGGCGCCAAGGCCTATGCTATCCTGCTGTGCGACGGACTGGATCGTACCCGGCTAAAGACATTGCCCGATGCCCGTTATCCCCCGATAGAGAAGATACGACCTGTGTACCAGCAATTGATGAATTTTTTGCAATTGCCTGTGGACAGCGGCGAAGGAAATTATTATGATTTTGACCTGGGACGATTTACGGAAGCTTTTTCCATCGACACCACCACTACCTTGAATGTGATAAAAACATTGGAGCAGGAAGGATTGGTGAGCTATCAGCAGCAGGTGTTTCTGCCATCCTCTTTGAGGTTCACTACTGCCAAGCAGGCGCTTTATGATTTCGAGCATGATCATCCTGCTTTGCAGCCATTGATCCACGCGCTGCTGCGCACGTATGAGGGCGTATTCGACAGACCGACGTCTATCAAAGAAAAGCAGCTTGCTTTTCTTACGGGTAAGGATGTATCGCAGGTGGCAAAGGAGCTGCTACAGCTACAGTCTTTTCATCTCATCGATTATACGCCGCAGAAAGATACGCCGCAACTGTATTTCTCGCGCGGACGTCCGGCGGCGGAAGTGCTGTATATCGACCCTGTGGGCCACCGGCTGCGAAAAGAGCAGTATTCGGCAAGGATAAGCTCCATTATGCGATATATGGATCTCTCGCTGGAATGCAGGAGCCGCTGGCTTGCTGGCTACTTTGGGGACAAGGAGGCGAAGGATTGTGGTATTTGTGATAATTGCAGGAAGGGGGGGAGAAAGGCCGGATAGGGAGCTATCGCGGGGCCGCTCTAAAACAAGCTGTTCTTTTTCCGGGTGGTGCGTCCACCCAATCCCAGAGCGCCTAAGAGACTGCGGGTAATGACGCTGGCGGCCGTCCGGCCTACCTGCCGGGCCGCGGGACTGTCGAGGAGCTTTTCCAAGGTGCTTTTTTCCTGCTTCGCAGGTTTTGAGCTGCCGCCCGTATCGTCGCCGGCAGCGCCGCCTCCTTTTTCAGCAGCTTCTTCCAACTTGGCTGTGAGGATCTCGTAGGCGCTGTCGCTGTCGAGGGTCTCATTGTATTTCGCTACCATTTTGGACTTTCCCGTAATGGCATCGATCTCAGCCGGCTGCAGCACATCCATACGGCTTCGGGGCGAGCAAAGCATGCAATGCACGAGGGGGGTGGGAACGCCCTTTTCGTTGAGCAGCGTTACAAATGCCTCGCCGATGCCCAATTGTGTAATGAGGTCTTCGGTCTTATAAAAATCAGATTCGGGATAGTTTTCCGCGGCCTGTTTGATCGCCTTTCTGTCAGCCGCTGTGAAGGCGCGCAGCGCATGCTGTACTTTCAGACCCAATTGTGAGAGTACACCGGCGGGTATATCCGTAGGATTTTGTGTACAGAAAAAGACGCCCACTCCCTTGCTTCGGATGAGCTTGATGATAGTAAGTATCTGTTGCAGGAGGGCGTCCCCTGCTTCCTGGAATACAAGGTGCGCTTCGTCGATGAAGAGGACCAGCTTGGGTTTCTCGGGATCGCCTTCTTCCGGGCAGGCGGCATACAATTCCGCCAGCATCTGCAGCATGAAAGTGGAGAAGAGTTTGGGTCTGTCCTGGAGGTCTGTCACCCGGAGAATGTTGATCATACCCCTGCCGTCGTCCGAAATATGCATGAGATCGTCCACTTCAAAGCTTTTCTCTCCAAAAAATGGATCGGCGCCCTGCTGTTGCAGCTCAATCACTTTTCTTAAAATGGTGCCTGTGGAGCTGGTGGCGATCTTTCCATATGCCTTTTCGATCTGGGCCTTTCCCTCATTGCTGACATACTGCAATACCTTGATGAAGTCCTTCAGATCGAGCAGGGGCAGCTTGTTGTCGTCACAGAATTTAAATACCAGCGCAACGACGCTTTCCTGTGTGTCATTGAGACCCAAGATCCTCGAGAGCAGCACCGGCCCGAATTCGCTGACCGTGGCGCGCAGGTGGACGCCTTTCTCCTTGCTCAGGGAAAGGAACTCTACCGGATAGGCGGCCGGCTTGTATTCGGTGTTCATGAGCTTATAGCGTTCCGCTATCTTATCATTGGAAGTTCCGGCTGCCGCCAGACCGCTGAGGTCGCCCTTGATGTCCATCAGGAGGACAGGAATACTGGCGTCGCTCAGTGCTTCGCTGATCATCTGCAGGGTCTTGGTCTTACCGGTACCCGTGGCTCCCGCGATCAGGCCATGACGGTTCATCGTCCGGAGGGGAAGATATACATCGGCGCCGGTGACAGCATGACCATCCAGCATGCCAATGCCCAGATGGATCGATTCACCTTTAAAGGTATAGCCGTCCTTGATAGCTTGTTGGAAAGTATCGGTATTTGTCATAGGTGTATACTATTACCTTGTAAGGTAGTACATTACACCTTTTCCGCCAATAATTGTCTGACGAGCTCTTCGAGCTCTTTTAGTCTTTTTTCCAGTTCGGGAAGATTGCGGCTGAGCGCCTGGCTGCGGAGCGCGCTGGTATATTCAAAGGCGGGTGTGCCGGTGACGGCTCCGCCGGGAGTCTTGATGGATTTTGTAACGCCGCTTTGTGCATTGATCTTTGCGCCGTCGGCGATCTGGAGGTGACCGACGATGCCTGCCTGGCCGCCTATCATCACCTGGCTGCCGATCTTGGTACTGCCGCTGATCCCTGCCTGGGCGGCAATCACCGTGTGATGACCGATCTCAACATTATGGGCTATTTGTATAAGGTTGTCCAGCTTGGCGCCCGTCCTGATGATGGTGGAGCCGATGGTGGCTCTGTCGATGGTGACATTGGCGCCTATCTCTACATAATCCTCCACTACGACATTGCCTATCTGCGGCACTTTTTTAAAGCTCCCATCCGTCTGCGGCGCAAAGCCAAAACCATCGCTGCCAATGACAGAGCCCGCGTGTATCGTCACACCCGAGCCAATGCTGCAATCGTGGTAGATCTTTACACCTGGATGAAGGATGGTATTGTCTCCGACCTTGACATTGTTGCCGAGGTAGACCTGTGGATATATCTTGACATTGTTGCCGACGACAACGCCCTCGCTCAGGTAAGCAAAGGCGCCTATAAATGCTTTCTCCCCCACCTTAGCGGTTTTGGAGATATAAGAAGGTTCCTGGATGCCCGTGAGCTGCTGCTTTTCTATTTCCTGGTATTTCGCCAGCAGCACTGCAAAGGCGCTATAGGCATCGGGAACCCGGATCAGTGTCGCTCCGATGGGCTGTTTCAATTCCAGGCTGTCATTTATGATAATGACGGAGGCCGCTGTGGTATATAAATGCTCTTCGTATTTCGGATTCGCGAGAAATGCCAGCTGGCCCTTTACCGCCTCTTCGATCCTTCCAAATGATCCTACAGTAGTGTTGGGGTCTCCTTCCACTGTACCACTGATGAGCATAGCTATTTGTGCGGCAGAAAAAGTCATGGTGTCTTAATGGTGTTTTAAAGTATCCGATAAACGCATTTTGTTACATGTAACGCGTTTATCGGAAGTGATCTAATGTCTGTCCTTCCGACGACGGGGCTGTGCCCCGTAGGTAGCAAATATAAAATTTTTTTACAGGGCTGGCCAGGGTTTGCTGAATTAATGCGTTGTCTACCTGGGAAATATCTCTTACTTCTCCATTCTTAAAGAGGATATTTATCTTCTCGTCCGAAGGGTCATAAGTCGTATTCACAGCCTGGCCGGTGAAGACGAAATAACCTGCTTCTTCCATGGATATCGATTCCTGGCGGCTGACCTGTCTTCTCAATTCCGTTACGTACTCGTCTCCGAAGGGGGTTGCCTGCAATCGAACTTTTAACAGCCGCCGGTCGATAAGACAGCGGCACAACAGGGACAGGACCTTGTCGGAGTGAAAGGCCCAATGTTTAATAGCACCCATGACATCGAAATCATCCAACAGGCAAAATTTGTCCAGATTTTTTTCAATAAAGGTCCGGTTGTCCGCACGGCCCAGAAAAAGATCCAGCACCGGGGAGGATGAATCAACCTGCTGGCCTTTTCCCAGCAGCTCCTTAGCTCTTTCCAAAATCCTGACCAGCATTCTTTCGGCGCTGAGCACCGTCTTGTGAAGATATACCTGCCAGTACATCAGCCGGCGGGATACAAGGAATTTTTCGATGGAGTAGATAGCTTTTTCTTCTACCATCAGTTCCCCATTATGGACCGCCAGCATTTTCAATATCCGATCGTACCCGATAACTCCTTCCGAAACACCTGTAAAAAAGCTATCTCTTGTCAGGTAATCCATTCTGTCTGTATCCAGCTGACCGGACACCAGCTGATGCAAATAGCGTTTGGGGTGGTCATTGGTAAATATACGGATGGCCGTCTCCAGCTGCCCTTTGAACTGTTTGTTCAGGTCGTGCATGATGAGTATGGATATTTCTTCATGAGGCAGGTCCCGGATCAGGACATTTTCCAAAGCGTGGGAAAAAGGGCTATGTCCTATGTCATGCAATAATATGGCCACTTTGGCGCCCAGGTCTTCCTCCTGGGAGATGGAAATGCCTTTTCGCCGCAATTCGTCGAGGGCCGAGCACATGAGGTGATAAGCTCCCAGGGAGTGATGCAGCCGGGTATGTACCGCACCCGGGTAGACCAGGTGGGCAAAAGCCATCTGGTGTATGCGGCGGAGGCGTTGGTAATAGGGGTGGGCAATAATTGCCAGCAACAGGGGGTCGTCCAGGGTAATAAAACCATATACAGGATCGTTGATGATCTTGCGTGACAATTGAGCCATTCTTGTTTGCGTTTTGTTAAAACAGTCTTAAACAATCTTCAAAGCTACAAATACGGTGCGGATAATATAAATTTACCTTTATCGGCCCCTTGGCTGGCACTTGGTTTGCTTTAAAAGGGGGCGCGTTTAGGCTAACCAAAAAAGAAACTATGTCTCTGGCAAAGATCCTCTGGGTTGACGATGAAATAGAAAGCCTGCATTCCCAGGTCCTGTTCCTGGAAAATAAAGGATATGAAGTAAAGGAAATGACCAATGGTTTCGATGCCATCGACTATGTAAAGGAAAATCCTGTCGATGTAGTGCTTTTGGACGAGACCATGCCTGGTATTACGGGCCTGGAGACCCTGGCCAAGATAAAGGAGGTCAACCAGCAGATACCCGTCGTGCTGATCACAAAGAATGAAACGGAGAACCTGATGGATGACGCCATCGGCAGCCAGATCACCGATTACCTGATCAAGCCTGTCAACCCCAACCAGGTCCTCCTCAGCCTGAAAAAGATCATCGACAATAAGAGACTGGTGGCGGAAAAGACGACCACCGCCTATCAGCAAGAGTTTCGGAGCCTTTTCATGGCCCTCAACAGCAATCCCAACTACAACGAGTGGATGGACATTTATAAAAAGCTGGTATACTGGGAGCTGGAGATGGAGAAATCAGACAGCCCTGAGATGAGGGAAGTGTTCCAGACCCAGAAGCAGGAGGCGAATACGGAGTTTTTTAAATTCATTTCCAAGAATTACGCACGCTGGGTCCATCCCAAGGCGGACGAAGGGCCCATCATGTCCCACACGCTGTTCCGCTTCAAAGTGCTGCCCCATGTCGAAAAGGGGACGCCTACTTTCTTCTTGCTGCTGGATAATCTGCGTATCGATCAGTGGAAGGCCATCCAACCCATTTTTGCAGAGAACTTTCGCATCGCAGAGGAAGACAGTTTTTACAGCATACTTCCCACGGCTACCCAATACAGCCGCAACGCCATCTTTTCCGGCCTGATGCCCATCGATATTGAAAAGCAATTTCCCAACCAGTGGAAGAATGACGATGAGGAGGGGGGTAAGAACCTGCATGAGGAAGATTTTTTCCGGGGCCAGCTCCGCCGCCTGAAAAAAGACAATTTGAAATTCTCCTATACGAAGGTGCTGAATTATCAGGCCGGTCAGGATCTGGTGAACAATATTCACAATCTCCTGAACAACGACATCAATGTCATCGTCTATAATTTTGTGGACATGCTGAGCCATGCGCGTACGGAAATGGAAGTGCTGAAGGAGCTGGCTAGCGACGAGACCAGCTACCGTAGTATCACTGCGAGCTGGTTCGAACATTCGCCGTTGCATCAGGCGCTGAAGAAAATAGCCGATAAAAAAATCAACCTTATTTTGGCTACCGATCACGGCAGCGTACGGGTAAAAACCCCTTTTAAGGTCATTGGCGACAAACAAACCACTACCAATCTCCGTTATAAGCACGGCCGTAATCTCAATTATGAGGCCAAGGAGGTGCTGGCATTTCGTGATCCCAAGGAGGCAGGCCTGCCTGTACCCACGGTGAACAGCTCTTTTATATTCGCCAGGGGGGACGGTTTCCTCTGCTATCCCAACAACTACAATTATTACGTCAATTATTACCGTAATACCTTCCAGCATGGTGGTATCAGCCTGGAAGAAATGATCATTCCCGTGATCCGTATGACCAGCAAAAATGCCTGATAACCCTGTATCTTGTCCACATTTGGCTCCTGCCTGTGGATAAAATAGAAACACCCAATTGGACCGTAGGACCAGTATTTAGTACCTTTACATCCAATGAAGTATACACAAACGACGCTGGATAAGATCGAGAGAGTGCTGGATGAGGCGGAGTACATCGTTCGCTATGAAAGAGGCAACTTCCAGAGCGGATATTGTATCCTTGAGCAGAAAAAGGTGGTAGTGCTCAACAAATTCCTCCAGCTGGAGGGCCGTATCAATACCCTTGTCGACATTATTCCTCAGCTAAAGATCACTCCGGAGGCCCTGACCCCCGAGGTCAAAAAAATATACGACGACATCATCGCGATGCATCATTCCGTTGATAATTAAGTAACTGCATTGTCGTAACTTTAACCAGTGAGTTACCCACTTTTAAAGATCACATTCCTGGGCACCGGCACGAGCACGGGTGTTCCCATGGTCGCCTGCCCTTGTGCTATATGCGCCTCTACCGATAAGAAAGACAAACGACTTCGCAGCAGCATTCTGGTTCAGTCACCTACTACCACTGTCCTGGTGGACACCACCCCCGACTTCCGCTACCAGATGCTCCGGGAGCATGTTACAAAGCTGGACGCCGTCATTTTCACCCATCCCCATAAGGATCATATTGCCGGACTCGATGATGTGCGGGCCTTCAATTATTTTCAGGGGCGGGCAATGGATGTTTATGCCAATGAAATGACGCAGGAGACCATCGTCCGCGAATTCCCCTATGTCTTTGCCGAGATGAAGTATCCGGGGATACCGGACATCCGCCTCAATAGAATAGAGAACGATCCCTTCACCGTGGGTGATATCACCATTCAGCCGATACAGGTCTGGCATCTGAAGATGCCCGTGCTGGGTTTCCGTTTTGGGAATTTTACCTATATCACCGATGCGAATCGTATCGACGAAGAGGAAAAAGAAAAGATCAGAGGCAGCAGCGTCATCGTATTGAATGCATTGCGTCATGAGAAGCATATTTCTCATTATACCTTACAGGAAGCCATCGACCTGGTCAATGAGCTATGCATACCCCGGGGTTATTTCACGCATATCAGTCATCAATTAGGCTTTCATGAGGAGGTCTGCGCTACCCTTCCACCAGGGATGGAGCTGGCGTATGATGGATTGGTGGTAAATGTTTGACAGGCCCGTGGCCGTCCTTGCCGGCCTAGTGCCCGAACAGTTTCAGGAACTCTTCCTTTTTTCTTCTGGCCACATCGATGATATCTCCATTCTGCATGACGACCTGGCCGCCGTCCCCCCGTATATAGCGTTTGATATATTTCAGGTTCACCAGGTGGGAATGATGTATGCGGAAGAAATGATAAGGATAGAGCATGCTCTCAAAATCCTTTAGAAGCCGGGTGACCACGAAGCTTCTGCCGTCCGTCAGAAAAAGCTTGGAATAATTGGAGCTGGATTCCAGCCGGGAAATAAGATGGATAGGGATAAATTCGAGTCCGTCGCCCGTGGGAACCGCGATCCTGTCTTCCTGACTTTTGGCTTCGGCAAGGGACTGTCTTAGCAGCTCGAACTTTTTACGGGTATGCGACTCATGATGTCCGACGAGGCGCTCCACCGCATTTTGCAGGTCCTTGATGGCAATGGGCTTGGTGAGATAATCGAAAGCGCTGATGCGGATAGCGTCGACTGCATAGTGATTATAGGCTGTGGTGAACACGATGTCGAAGTCGTATTCGTCCAGCTCGTCCAGCATGCGAAAGCCGTTCATTCTCGGCATTTCGATGTCCAGGAAGATGACATCCGGATTGTGCTGGCGGATGAGTACAATGGCTTCTTCCGGACTTTGTGTCGTAGCCTGGACCTTGATATCAGGGCAGAACTCGGAGAGCTTCTGCTGTAAATTCTGCAGACTATTGTAATTGTCGTCGACGATGATGGCGTTCAGCGGCGTCATGTCACATAGCTTTTATGGTGATCTCAACCCGGGTGCCAACGGCCCTCTTCTCTTCATCATACAGGTCCGTGATAATTACCGACCCGTTGCTTTTACTCCGGCGATTGAAGATATTTATTCTTTCTTCTGTGATCTTCAAACCTACGCTTTTATGGTGAGGTTTGTTGCGGACCTTGTATAGCAGCGCCTGCTCGCGTCCGATGCCATTGTCCTGGATCACGTAACGGATGCTGTCTCCATCCAGCCGGGCTGCTACTGTCAGCACCAGGTCTTCCGATCGGCTGGGCATGAGCCCGTGTACGATGGCGTTTTCCACATAGGGCTGGATCAGCAGCGGGGGGACGGCATAGTCCTCATTCAGCAGCACCGGATCGATAATGGCCTTGTACGTAAACTTATTGTTACAGGAGATCTGTTCCAGATCGATGTACAGCTGAAGGGCTTCCATGTCCTTTGCCACCGACATGAGCTCGTTACGGCTGCTGTCGAGGATCATGCGTATCAGCCGGGCAAATTTATTGAGATAGTCGCTGGCCAGCCTTTTTTCATTCTGCATGATAAAGTTCTCAATGCTGCTGAGGCTGTTGAAAATAAAATGGGGGTCCATCTGGGCGCGGAGGGCCTGCATTTCCGTCTCCAGCACTTTTTGGCGGAGGGCGGATCCCTTTTGAATGGAAGAGATGCGTCGTTTGACCAGGAAGATGGCCAGGGCTGCCAGCATCATCAACGCCGAGGTCCTGAACCACCAGGACTGATACCAGAACGGCGCTATCACAATGTCCATCTTATCTTCCCGTGCATTCAGATCGCCCGTCTTGTCCTCGCCCTTTACATACAGCGTGTAGCGGCCAGGCATGAGCCCGTTGAAATTGATATGTCCGTTGTCATTGGCCCTGAATTCATTCATCAGGGGTTCGAGCTTATAAAAATAGGAGACCGAATTGTAATTGCCTGGTATGGCAAAGTCCACGGAAAAGGAGTTCCGGCCTGCCGGAAGCAACAGGTTTTTTTGCTGTCCGCTGGTTAGAGGGAACAGCAGCGTCTTATCGCCGGCCGCTGCTTCTGTAATGATAGCAGGAGGCTGGTTGCTGGCGGAATTCAACTTTTCCGGGTGGAATGCCGCGATGGCTCCTTCGAGTCCTGCGATGATGTTCCCTTTCCTGTCCGCGCTGATAATTCCGGCGAAGTCACTACCCGGGAGACCGTCCCGGCCATTGAAGTTGATCCATTTTTTCTTTGACGAGATGTAACACCATACGCCGGAATTGCCGTTGGCCCAGGCATTCTGCGCCGTGTCGAAACAGATCCGGAACATAGCGCCCATTCTGCCGTCTGCGCTGAAATGTTCTTCTATTTTATTTTCTGATGGGTTGTAAATAAAGATCCCGTTACTGGCGGCCAGCCATAATCTGCCTTGTCTGTCTTCTGCCATGCCATAGATACCCATTGACAGGAAGTGGTAGACGGAATCATTTGATGGTGTTATGGGGGCACAGCGCTCTTCTCCCGGCAAATATCTTAAGAGATTCCTGCCATCGTTACCGCTAAGGAACAGATCTCCCTTCGATGTCTTTAGAAGGTAGTTCAATCTTCCCGGCAATTCACCGGCAGCAGTATCCTGGGGAGAAAGGTGCTTTGTAAAAGTCCTGGCGGTCGTATTGAATATAAACAGCCCTTTGGTCACCGTGCGTATGAGTATTTGGCTGTCGTTCAGCGGAATGATGGTGCGGAAGCTGCCGTCATTACCTGCTTCGGGAGGGAGGTACAGTTTTGTCGAGCCCTGATTATACATGACCAGGCCGCTGTCCGTGCTGATATACAGATCCGATCCTCTTCGGAAGAAATAATAGGCATTCCGGGACCATCGATTAATGGTGGAGGATAATGGGTACAGGCTTGTAAAGCCTTTCTTCAATTGCATGTTCTTATCATAGAGGAACGTTGCCTTATATCTTGTAGTGAGCCAGGTGTTGCTGCTGTCTTCGAAAAAGCTGAAGACAATACCTGTCGATGTCCGTTCATAGTCGGGCCGGCCAGGCAGGGTGACGGGAAGGATATCGAAGATCTTTTCGGAGGCCTGCACATAATGTACGCCGCGGTTGGTGCAGATCCATAAATTCCGGTGACTGTCTGTGTATAAGGAGATGAACAAGGTCCCTTCGAGCGAATGAGGGTCAGCGGGATTCCATTCCAGTTTTTTCATGGAATCGCCTTTCTGGTCGAAAAGATACACCCCCGAATAAATGCCTTCAGCTACCAGCCAGTTCTGATCATTGTAGCGCCATTCCACCATATCTGTTATGGGCAGTGTATGGGCTGTCCTTAATGATCCGGTGGCTGGTTCGAAGAACCATAATGATCGTCCCCAGGTGCAGACCCAATAGCGTCCTTGCTGGTCTTCCAGGATATGGCGTATGGATGCATGGGTCAACTGGCGGGAAAACTCGAATGTCTGCACAGGTTGCCATGTAGAAGGATCCAGGAGGTAAAGCCGGTTGGCACAATAAGCCCAATGTTTCCCGTTATGGTCTATCATGACCCCATCGTAACCTACTTTGAAGATGTTCTCAAAGGGAAAGGGTTTTGTATGAATCACTATCTCCCGGAGACTCATGTCTTTTTGTACCTGGTAGATGACATTTTTTTGATTGGTAAGATAGATCGTCCCATTTTTTTCTTCCACTACCGAGACCGTGTTATTGTTCTTTAATCGGCGGTACGGCGGCATATCTGTGGAATAGTTCACAAAGACATTTCTGTCCGGCAGAAAGCAGCTGACGCCTCCGCCAGTTGTGATCCAGATGCGTCCTTTTCTGTCGCAATGAAGGGTTTGGATGTCGCTAAACACCAATGAATTACTATCTGTATCGTGATGGAAATACTGTTTTACGCGATAGCCATCGCAGCGATTAAGCCCATTGTCTGTGCCGATCCAGATAAAACCCTGTTGATCCTCTGTGACGCAGGTGGCAGTATTGCTGCTCAGACCGCCGTCTGTGGTGATATGATTGAATGGAAGCCCTGGAAAAGTTTGTGCCGTTGTACCCACGCCCGTCATGAGCATCGATAGCATTAGCAAATATCCCAGGAAGTTACTCATGTGCAGGTTGTTGAAGTTCCGGAAAAATAGTAAAAAGCCCTGATAAAATGCCTGGATGAGGGCAGGGAGGTGGAAGTATTGCGCAGGAGGCGGTTTTGGCTATGCCGCCGGCGCCTTGCCTTGGCATGCCAGTTACGCAAAATGCGCGTCCGCCGGCGCAGGGAGTGTTGCAGGGCGGTGTATGACGGATTAGTTTTACTGCCGCGACAAATAAAATATCAACTATGCATAAATTTACTTTATTAATGGTCCTCTTTGGAGCGATGACCTTTCTCTCCTGTCATAAGAGCAGCGAACATCCTGCCAGCAGCTCCTGTAAGCTGACCGGGCTGCAGGTGAAGGGTAGCAATTTTACAGAGAATTATGTCATGACCTATGGCAGTGACGGCAAGCTCAGCACGGTGCAATATTCCGATGGGGGCACCTCCTTTACGAGGAGCTTTACCTACTCTGGCAGCATGATCATCATCAATGTGACTGGGAGCTCGCCTGCTGTCGACACTGTCTTTTTAAATGCCAATGGCGACGCCGACCATATTGTTATGCATTATGGGGCCAATATGTATTCGGTATACAGCTTTACGTATGATGCGAACCGGCAATTGACAAAGTCTACGGCGTATACTGCCGGCGGAGGGACTATAACAGCCACCTACCAATACAGCGATGGGGATATCACCGAAGTGGACGAGCCCGGCGGGAGCTTCAGCTATGCGTATTATACGGATAAGGCATCTTCGATGGGTGATCTGGAAGTATTTGGGCAGATGGTTCAATTCGGCGTGGTTTACCAGAAGGTGCGGCATCTCACCAAGTCGAACACTGCCGGTAATGTCACTGAAACATTGACCTATACATTCGATGCGAGCGGCAAGATCACGGGTGCGAGCGAAAGTTCCGGCCCCGGTGATATCACTACTTTTGCGTATACATATGACTGTTACTGAGTTTTTTTCACGGGTGGATTTAATATGCCTTTTCGAGGTGGTGATCGGGCCGGCAGGCCCGATCAGCTTTTACACGGACGCTAATGATGGCCTGCCTGACGGCAGGCTTTTTTCGGCCGGTGGCCACCGGCCCGAAAAAGTAAGGGCCGTATAGAAATACAGCCCCGTCTAACGATTGCTTGCCATATGAAAGAGTTCGACGGTCACGCCGAATATTTTTTCTTCTCAGGTATTACAAATACGAGGCCATAAAAATACAGTACTGTTATTAGTCTACCAAATTAGTAGACAAGTATTTTTTCGAAACCGGTTTCACTGTCGCAATTGCCCACTTTCAACCCCGGTTTGTATCGATGTTATCGGTGACGGTGGGAAAGTTCCCTGCCGACGGACGCAAATTGTTTGCAATTGATTAACAATTATTGTGCTTCTAATCTTCCTCTCTCTTTAAACCTTTTAACATTCAGGTCGTCTATCTCATCGTAAACTTTAACATATGCGGAAAATTGCGATGATCCTGCCTCTGGCTATCTTGTTGGCCCTGCATTCGTTTGCGCAGACGCAGGTGGAACTGATCCCCAATGCGGGGTATACTTTCCCAAGCCGTACCGATTTCTATGACGTATATGGCCGCATCAATGGCGGACTTAACCTGGGAGGCTCTCTGAAGTTCAATCTCAACAGAAGTCTTGGCCTTGAAGTGCTGTATAATCATATGAATACGCAATCCGGTGTTTACCAATATGGTTATGATGGCCAAAAACTGGCGGGTGGTGATCTTACCCTTGATTATATCATGTTGGGCATGGTGCCGTCTTTCAATATTCCCGGCTCTACTGTCCGGCCTTTTATCGGAGCTTTTTTAGGCGCTGCTGTGCTTACCCCTGGAGCCAATTCAGCTTATTCCAGCGACACGAAGTTTGCCATGGGGCTTCAACTGGGGACAAATATCTACTGTAGTCCCCGGGTAGGCATTCAGCTCAAGGCGCAGCTGCTGTCGCCCGTGGACGGGGCGGGCGGCGGTTTTTATTTCAGCAATTACGGAGTTGGCAGCGATATCTCAGGTTATTCCAGTATTTACCAGTTCAGCCTGAATGCAGGCCTGATCATAGGACTCGGGCAAGTCCTTCCTGAGCAGGTTTATCACAGGAGCAGCAGGCCCCGTGCCCGTCCAAGGCCCTATCGATACTACTATTAGTGCTGAGGTCTGTCATTCGGACGAGTCGCTTCCAGCGACTCAAAGAGAGGAGAACGTTAATCCGTATTATCTTAAGGGTCAGCATTTTATGCTGGCCTTTTTCTTTTTGGCGTCCGCAGCTCAGGAAAATACTAACAAACGTTAGTTTTTGATAAAAAATTATTACCTTTATATATATAAATACCTGCCTAGGTATTCGTTCTGATAATGATTGTTTGCCAAGTGTTACCAGGCAATGGCCATCAGGTTGTTGCCTGGTTCTTTTAAACAATCATCCCAGCAAGGGTTCAGGAGCTGACGTCCAAAAAATAAACGTATACATGGAATTTTCAAGAGACGAGATCACAGAACAGGTGGCCTACACGGCCCGGGATTTTGCCAATCAATATATCAAGCCGCATGTTATGGAATGGGATGAGACGCAGGAGTTTCCCCGTCAGCTGTTCAAAGAGCTGGGGAACCTGGGCATGATGGGTGTGCTTGTCCCGGAAGAGTATGGCGGATCGGGTCTTTCCTATATTGAATATGTCACCATCATCCAGGAGATAGCCAGGGTCTGTGGCTCCATCGGGTTGAGCCTGGCTGCACACAATTCACTTTGTACGGGGCATATCCTCGCTTTTGGCAATGAGGAGCAGAAGAGAAAATATTTACCCTGTCTGGCTTCGGGACAGTCTCTGGGCGCATGGGGTCTGACAGAGGCGGGCACCGGCAGCGATGCCGGCAATATGCGTTGTGTTGCCGTAAAGGATGGGGATGATTGGGTGATCAATGGCACCAAATGCTGGATAACTCATGGACGCAGCGGCGACATTGCCGTAGTAATAGCCAGGACAGGCGAGCCGCGGACAAAGGACAACGCTACTGCTTTTGTCGTGGAAAGAGGAACAAAGGGATTCAGCGGCGGCAAGAAGGAAAACAAGCTGGGTATGCGCGCCAGCGAGACGGCCGAAATGATCTTTGACAATTGCAGGGTATCGGATGCTCACCGGCTTGGAAAAGTAGGTGAAGGCTTCAAACAGTCGCTGAAGGTGCTGGACGGAGGCCGTATCTCCATCGCAGCTCTTTCCCTGGGCATTGCCAAGGGGGCGCTGGATGCAGCTCTGCAATATTCAAAAGAGAGATATCAGTTCGATCAACCTATCTCCAATTTCCAGGGCATCTCTTTTAAGCTGGCAGACATGGCTACTGAGATCGCCGCTGCGGAATTGCTTACCCTGCAGGCTGCCGATAAAAAGAACAAACATCTCCCCATGACAAAGGAAGCTGCTATGGCTAAATACTATGCCAGTGAAGTAGCGGTCCGTACTGCTACGGAGGCGGTCCAGATATTTGGGGGTTATGGATACACAAAAGATTTCCCGGTGGAGAAATATTACCGCGACAGCAAACTTTGCACCATCGGGGAAGGTACTTCCGAGATACAAAAGCTGGTCATTGCCAGAGAAGTATTAAAGTAAGCTTTTTCTGCTCAAAAACGGCGACTTGTTAAGCGTATACTAATACATGACCCGGCATGCCGTTAGGCTTATTTTTGGATAGGTCATCCTTAAAAAGCTCTTATGTCGCGTACGGCGCCTGTAATAGTGATCTTACTATTTGTTGCATCCTGTCAAAAAACATCAACACCCAATCCGAATTCGCATCCTGATGCGGGGGATGTGGAGGTCAGCTACTCCATTGACCTGACAAAGCCTGGAGCGCTTATTCCCGCGGATTTTTCCGGACTGAGCTTTGAAGCAGGCTCGATCCCTAATCCTGCTTATTTCAATGATACGAATACGACGTTTGTAAATCTTATAAAAGAGCTGGGACAGGGTGTGATCCGCATCGGCGGCAATACCGTAGATCGAAGCCCCTGGGTGGCTGTTGCAGCTTCCGGTGTGAACCTGAGCAAGGTCATCACCAACCAGGATATCGACCGGCTGTTCAAATTCACGGGAGCTACGGGCTGGAAAGTAATGTATGGACTCAATCTCGGCACGGGTACGCCAGGATATGCCGCGATGGAGGCCGCCTATGTATACAGCCATTATCATGATCAGCTGCTCTCCTTCGAGATAGGGAATGAGCCCGACTTTTATTACGCAAATGGGCTTCGTACGCCAGGTTATTCCAATGCTGATTTCGAAAAGGAGTTTGCCGTATATTATGATAGTATCCGAGGCAGGATACCGGATGCTGTATTTACGGGTCCCACCACGGCAACACATACCATGACCTGGCTCGAACCTTTTGTCAGGGATGAGCACAGCCGTATCCGGCTGGCGACACAGCATTATTATAAAATGGGGCCGGCCACCGATCCCAGGCTGACCATTGCCCAGCTGTTGAATGAGAATTCATCCATCATCAGCCAAGCCAGGACCATGGCTGCCTCGGGAGAACCTTATCATCTGCCCTATCGTATATCCGAATGCAATTCCGTATATGACGGAGGCAAGTCCGGTATCAGCAATACCCTGGCTTCTGCCTTGTGGGGACTGGATCTTATGTTTGTCCTGGCTGAACAGGGAGCCGCAGGTGTCAACTTCCATGGGGGCGGGGCGGGGCCCTATACGCCGATTGCTTTCTCTAAGGGGCAGTTCAATGCCCGACCTTTGTATTATGGGATGCTGCTCTTCTCCAAGGCGGCAGACGGCAATCTGCTGCCCGTATCGGGTGATACATCCCGGCTGTCAGATGGTTTGAACCTGGCTGTGCATGCCGTCAAAAGACAAGACGGCGCCGTCCTGGTAACCCTGATCAATAAGGATCTGTCCCATCAGGCATTTGTTACCTTGACATTACATCATCCCGGATGGCACGACGCCAGCCTGTTGCGACTGGTCGGTGCGTCGCCCGCAGATAGTTCCGTCATGCTGGGCGGCACCGCTGTGGATGCAGAAGGACATTGGTCGCCCCGACAAGTGGAAAATGCTACCCTGACAAAAAATGGGTGCACCGTGAAAATACCCCCTTACAGCGCGGCGCTGTTGCTGCTACAGTAGATACCCTTACGGAGCATGTGCGGGTATGATTTTCGCTGTAGTGTATAAAAAAATTTTTATCCCATGCAAATCAAGCTAGCTGCTTTTGCAGCAGGAGCCATCCTTTTTGTCTCCTCCTGTACGAAACCTACTCCTATTCCTGATACAGGCAATCAAGTTCCTTCAGCGGGGGATATAGCCGTGGCCGTTACTGTTGACCCTTCCCAGCAGGTGGGACAGATACCTGACGCCTTCACCGGGCTTAGTTTTGAGAAGACAACGCTGATCAATTCCAGCGGATATTTCGGCCCTTACAATATTCCGCTTAACAATATGGTACATGCGCTGGGTCAGGGTTATCTGCGCGCCGGCGGAGCCAGTGTAAACAAGGTGTATTTTTTGAACGGTATATACCCGGCCGATTCTTTGAGCCTTATTCCTTACGATCAGGGCCAATTCATACAATTCGCAGAGGCCAATGGCTGGCCGATGATCTACGGTGTTGCCGGTAATCCGGCGCAGAACGGATGGGTCCAGCCGGAAGTCCACTATCTGGCGGAGACGTATTTCAGCAATAGCAATACTACCTTTGAAGTTGGCAATGAGCCGGACCTGTACAGCCTCAATGGGATGCGTCCTTCGACATACAGCTACGAAGATTTTAAGAACGAGTGGTCCTCCACGCTTGTTATTGTCCATGAGCAATTCGCGGATGCACCTTTCGAAGGGCCGGGTACGTCTTCCAATACCTGGGTGGCTGCTTTTGCCCGGGACAGGCATAGCTCCATCAAATGGCTGACAGAGCATTATTATAAATTGGGCACAGGTAATGATACTACGGAGGGCATACAAAGATTGCTGGATGGTAATGACGAGATACTTTCCCGGGTGGCTATTTTGAAGGCTGCTGCAGCCCCTTACGATCTGCCTGTTCGCATCACTGAATGCAATTCAGTGGCGGGTGACAAGGAAGGCGTGAGCAATACATTCGCGTCTGCGCTTTGGGGACTGGATTTTATGTTTACGCTGGCGCAGCATGGCGTTGCCGGTGTCAATTTCCATGCGGGGAATGCTCCCAGCACGCCCATTGCTTTTCTCGGCGGACCTGCCAAACCCAATCCTCTCTACTATGGAATGTTGCTCTTTGCGCAAGCCACCACAGGGAAAAAAATGCTTGCGGTGACATCAACACCACAAAGCCCGATCAACCTGACAGCCTATGCGACGCAACAAACAAATGGGGTAGTGAAGGTGACGCTGATCAATAAAGACCTGTCGAAAGAAGCTTTTGTAACCCTGTCTGCTATCAATACGAACTTGTCCTTTGAGCTGGCATCCGCCATGCGTCTGAGCGCTCCTTCCCTCAGCTCGACCACCGATGTCCTTTTGGGTGGAAGCGCTGTGGCTGCGGATGGTACCTGGTCTGCCAGTAAAACAGAAGATCTGGTCATTACGGCGAATGCTACTACGGTGAAAGTGCCGGCCGGAAGCGCTGTAGAGGTGACTTTGTACAAGGTCAGGAGCAAGGCCTAGGATTAAGGCATGAAGTCGTCTTCTTGTCTTTTATCATATTTGTCGAACAGCTTGTCGATGGCGCCGGCGAAGATGGGGAATTTTTCTTTGGAGAACTCTTTGATGACTTCGATGGCGTTATAAGCCTGCTCTTCCGTAAGCCCGATGGCTTTCATTCTATCGATCAATTCCTGCATAATTATAAGATTCGGGGACCTGCGTTAGCGGGTCCCCGTTTTATTTAAGCTACTTTCAGCAGATTCATCTTACTCTTGTCAAACTTCTTCCGCGCATATTCCAGGTCGAGATGGAACTTGCTTTCCTTGCCGGATGGAAGCTCGAACATGGCATCCGTAAGAATGCTTTCACAGATGCTGCGCAGGCCTCTGGCGCCTAATTTATATTCGATGGCCTTGTCTACCATAAAGTCCAGCACATCCAATTCAAAGCTCAGCAGTATGCCTTCCAGCTCGAACAATTTCTTGTACTGCCGGATGAGCGAGTTCTTGGGCTCCGTAAGGATGGAACGCAGTGTGGTCTTATCCAGCGGATCGAGGTGTGTGACGACGGGCAGACGACCCAGCAATTCGGGTATCAGGCCAAAAGACTTCAGGTCGGGGGCATTCACATATTGCAGGAGGTTCTTTTTCGCATGCTCCTGTTGTTCTTTATTCACGTTGAAGCCTATCGCATTTGTATTGATCCTGCGGGCGATGATCTTGTCCACTCCGTCGAAGGCGCCGCCACAGATGAAGAGGATGTTTTGCGTATTGATCTTTATCAGCTTCTGTTCCGGATGTTTTCTTCCGCCCTGAGGAGGTACCAGGACATCCGTGCCTTCCAGCAGTTTCAGCAAACCTTGTTGTACGCCTTCGCCGCTGACATCACGGGTGATGGAAGGATTGTCGCCTTTACGGGCTATCTTATCAATCTCGTCGATGTAGACGATGCCTCTTTCGGCCGCCGCCACATCATAGTTGCATACCTGCAACAGACGGGTAAGGATGCTTTCCACGTCTTCACCCACATAGCCGGCTTCTGTAAATACCGTGGCGTCGACAATGGCGAAGGGCACGTTCAGCAATTTGGCGATGGTCTTGGCCAGCAGGGTCTTGCCTGTACCGGTCTCTCCCACCATGATGATATTGCTCTTCTCGATCTCCACTTCGTTTTCCACCACCTTCTGCTGCAGACGCTTATAGTGATTGTATACGGCTACGGACAGCACTTTCTTGGCATCATCCTGGCCAATGACATATTCGTCCAGGATACGCTTAATTTCAATAGGTTTCTTTACCGTGAGCTTGAAGGAACTGCCGCCCGGTGTGTCCTCTCGGATCATAAGCTCCTGCTGAATGATCTCCTGGGCATGCTCCACACAGTTCTCACAAATATGTCCTTCCTGTCCTGCAATGAGGATCTTTACCTCATCTCTGTTACGCCCGCAAAAGGAACAATGTAAGGTGTTTTTTGCCATTTCTCTAAGTATTCAGATTGACTACAAAGTTACCCAACTTATTGGATTATGCCAGTATGTGGGAAAAAAGACCGCCCCGTGCTAAACGAAAGCGGCTTTTTTAGTTATTTGATTATTAGCTAATTATCTGGACTAGATCTTTTCGATGACCTGATCCACGATGCCATATTCAATGGCTTCTTTCGCATCCATCCAGTAATCCCTGTCAAAATCCTTCATTACCTGTTCAATTTTCTTGCCGCAATTCTCGGCCAGGATCCTGGCGCTGATGTCTTTTACTCTCCGTGTCTGCTTGGCGGTGATCTCGAGGTCAACGCTCACTCCCTGCATATAGCCCCCCAGGCTGGGCTGGTGGATCATGATCTCGGAATGAGGGAAGACGAAACGACGGCCTTTTACCCCTCCGCTCAGGAGAATAGAGCCCATGGAAGCAGCCAGCCCCATACAGATAGTGCTTACCGGGCTTTTCAACAGCTTCATCGTATCGTAAATAACCATACCTGAGGAGACTACTCCTCCAGGACTATTGATAAAAAAGCGGATCTCTTCTCCAGGCTTGTCGGCATCCAGCAACCGCAATTTGGTCACTACTTCCTTAGCGCTACGGTCATCGACCGGTCCCCATAGCTCCACGGTCCTGTTCTCAAAGAAATATTTCTCCATCTTTTTGGCCAGCATTCCAAGCTCAGGGCCTTTGTCATCCTTAGGTTCCTTCTCATCCGGCTCGTCATCTAAATAAGTAGGTTTCAGCAGATATTTCGAATAATTCATTATTGTGTGATTTAATAGTTCTCGTAATTGGATCTGTCGATGGGGATTA
>Ga0105239_10001893_pt1 | contig 27361 bp, 15 predicted proteins | sample KBSC44metaG_FD_92761 | JGI IMG/M metagenome (GOLD analysis project Ga0105239, IMG submission 92761) | Corn rhizosphere microbial communities from Kellogg Biological Station, Michigan, USA - KBS C4-4 metaG | ecosystem: Host-associated > Plants > Roots > Rhizosphere > Soil | place: Michigan, USA...
GCGGACCCAATGTTTTTTATAACTGCACGGCCAAACAAACACATGCCGATATTGGCCCGCATCACCGCTGGGCTTCGGGCACGTTGTACGATAATATTGTAACTGATGGCGAAATAAACATCCAGGACCGTGGTAACTGGGGCAGTGGTCATGGCTGGGCAGGGGTTACCCAGGTATTATGGAATTGCACGGCGAAACGTGCTGCGGTTCAAAGCCCATATGTGAATGGCAAGAACTATTGCATTGGATTGATCGGTGGCAAGTATGAAGGCCGTTTACCCGGCCGCCCCGATGGAGAATGGGAAGGACAAAATAAAAAAGGATTACAACCGGGCTCTTTGTATATGGCGCAGTTGAAGAATAGGCAGTAGGCAGTTGGCAAATCAATGTCGTTTAGCTTAGATCTTAAATAATTTTGAGGTGATGTTATTTACAACCCACCCCTTTTGATCATTGTTCATGTTTAACACCCTGTGGCCCCTCCCATGGAGGGGATGGAGTCTCTGTTTTGCATTCTAACTAAACGACATTGAATTGCTTATTGATCTTACGCTGCTCTCACTTTAATCACAATCTTCTTCACTACTTTATTTCCACCGGGCGTAATGTTGGGGCGGTGTGCATCGGTTGGGAAAAAGATAATAAACGTGCCGGCAGGTATGTTATAGAATTTTCCGGGCGCTGTATAATTGGCTACATCTTTTGCTTCATCGTAGGGTTTTGTAACGGTAGTAACGTTGGCAACAGGCCATTTACCCATTCTTTCTTCACCGGTAATAACACACTGTACGTCTATATACTTGCGGTGCGATTCCCAGCCGGTTTTATCAAAGTCTTTGGTGGGGTCTTCGGTTACTGATGCAAATACATTATCGCCATCAATAGGATATTTGCCTTTAGCGAGTGTTTTGAGATCGTGTTCCTTTAAAAAAGCGAAGGCTTTATCCCAGTATGTTTTATTGGCCTGATACTGCCTGTAGAACTCCTGTTTGTCAATTGATTTGTGTGGTGTAAGCGGAGCGCCATTCAACCATTCTTTTTTCTTAAACCATTTTGCGGCCTGTGATTTGGTTGGGGTATTCTGAGCAGTTGATTGCCCGCTTACATAGAATACAGAAATCATCAGCAGAGAACATAATACAAATACTTTTTTCATACATGCGGAGTTAAGTGTAAATATAGTTGATAAGTTGACAGGTTGATAAGTTAACAGGTTGATGAGTTGATAGGAAAAAAACTGTCTTATTAACTTATCAACTTGTTAACCTATCAACCTATAATTCAAAAGCGTGACAGAAATCTGCCACGCCTTTATTATTGTCTGCGTAACAATAATTTAAGAATATTATTTAGCGGTGCCGGCGGTAAACCCTTTAACGGGTACTATGCCTTTTACCTGTACTTTGATTACAGATGCAATGGTATCGGGGGCCTTTTCAGGAAGGGTAATTACCAGTCCGTCGTTTGTACCAGACGTAGAAACTGTTTTACCGGTTGCAAGCAATTTGGCTGAAATTACAGGTTGTTGTAAACCGGGCACTACGAGCTTTCCATCTTTAGGCCAATCAAATACCGACAGATATAAAGTGGTATTTCCGTTTTCTTCTTTCCTTGTGCAACGTCCCCATGTGAGCGGCGCGAGCGGGCTTCCCTTTGTATCGTAAATGGATTCGCCGTTTACTTTCATCCATGCACCCACCTGTTTTAATCTTTCAATGCTTTCTTCAGGAAAGGTACCGTCTGATTTTGGTCCGACGTTCAATAAATAGTTACCGTTTTTCGAAGCAATATCAATGAGATTTCTGATGAGCGTTTCAGTGCTTTTCCAGTTGTGGTCATCTTTTTTGTATCCCCAGGTACCGTTCATGGTCATACAGGTTTCCCAGTCGGAGTTGTCGAGTTCGCCGAGTTTTGGAATACGCTGTTCGGGTGTTTTATAATCACCGGGAAAGTTGGGGCGTTTTAACCGGTCGTTAGTTATGATATTGGGTTGAAGCGCGAGTGCATCATTGAGTTTTTGAGCAAATTCGTCTGTCATACCGGTTGGTGTGTCCCACCATATTACAGCTACATCGCCATAATTGGTAAGCAATTCTTTTACCTGCGGTACTGCTACTTCATCGATGTACTGCGCCATGGTTTTGGTAGTTTGAGCGGGATCCCAATGGCCTTCATGCGCCGCCGTGTAGGCGTCAATTTTTGCAGAATCGGGATTGGCCCATCCTTCACTGGCTACTTTACGGGCAGCAGCGCCGCCGGGGTTATTCCAGTCCTGCGCCTGTGAATAATAAAAGCCGAGCTTCATACCATATTTGCGACAGGCTTCGGCCAAAGGTTTGAGCACATCTTTGCCATAAGGTGTTGCATCTGCGATATTCCATTTGCTGGCATTTGATTTAAACATGGCGAAACCATCGTGGTGCTTGGCAGTAATAACAATATATTTCATACCGGCTTCTTTGGCCAGCTTTACCCATGCATCGGCATCGTATTTTACGGGATTAAATTCTTTTGCGAAAGCCTGATAATCTGCCACTGGTATTTTACCACGGTTCATTATCCATTCACCAATGCGGTTAATGGGGTGACCATTATAATAACCAGCGGGTACAGAATATACGCCCCAGTGAATGAACATACCAAAGCGTGCTTCGCGCCACCATTCCATACGCTTATCGCGATCGGTACTTTTTACAGAAGTTTGTGCAGAGACTTCACACAACAGGCAGGAAAACATCAATACAATGGAAAGAAGTTTTTTCATATATGCATTTATTATCCTTATTATTATTTAAGTGCAACTAACCAATTATTGCAATCTGTTTTTCCAAAAGAAGCTGCATTCTATTCAACTATTTTGGCAAGGTTTTTTTGGCTGAAATGCACCACACACAGAAAAGACGTTATTAATACACTTTTGGTTGACAATGTGTGAGAATAATAATGAGAATAATAAAATTGTTGCTACTCTAAACGCTGTTTCAACATCGCCAGCTCGGCTTCGATATTGACAAGCCTTTTGTAGATTTCACCGGGGCCGGGCAATTGTCTTGTCCAGCGTTCTACTACATACCATATTTCGGCTATTTCATTAATATCCAATACGAGGGTAGGAAACTCACCTGTTTGATTATTATCGCTTTTAACGATCATCTTTCCTTCGCTATACCTGTTTATTAACCGCTTGATCAATACGCCTTCGGTACGGGTGACGAGCACATATACGCGATCGTCGCGAACGTCTGCAATATCTGCCCAGCGTGAGATTACGCGGTCGCCATCCTGCAGCGTCGGGAACATAGAATGACCTTCTACTTCAAATATTCTGAAGGTGCCGTTGGTATAGCCGGGCAGGCGGTAAGCGGGCAGGCTTTGCATGAATTGCGCATCACCGTATCCGAGTAAGTAGCCGGCACGGGCACGAACAGGGACAAAGATAATGTTCTCTTCTCCTCTGCTATCTATGGTTATGATCTTAGGCGCCTGAAAACGGTTATAGGACACCAGTTTATCATTCCCTGTTACCGGTTGGCGTAACTCATCATCGGCAGGAAGTAAATATGGGCGCTTTGCGGCTGTAAGATTGCCAGATAAGTTGGTTTTAGGGTTATTTTTTTGCTTCTCCGCCTGGTCGTCTTTGTTTTCGCCGTATTCGATCAGGTTTTCTTTTGTAAGGTCTGCATTGACCAGTTGATCTATTGAAATGTCGAAAAATGAGGCAATTTTTCCTAATGTATCCAAATCGGGTTCTGAATGGGTAGTTTCATAATTTGAAAAGGTATTTCTCTTCAAATTCAATGAATTAGCTACTTCCGCCTGAGTCATTCCTCTTTTCTTTCTTAAAAAAGCCAGATTGTTTGCAAAGAAAATTGACATGTGATTTAATATTTTGGCTTCAATATTTGGCATTGTCGAAAAATGAGGCGTATATTTGTTCTGTCAACACGCGATACTAGGTTTCACGCCTCAAAAATAGGCAAAATCCTTTGACTTCGCTCAGAATTATAGCAAAACCATAAAAACGAATAGATTATGAGCATCTACAGCAGACAGGAAATGACGGTGATCCATCACATCATCAGCCAGGCACAAAGCGAGATACATCAGAAAGCGGGAATTGAAATAATGCTGATGCCACGTTTTTCGAACAAACTGGTTGAAGAAGACATCAAACAAACCTTTGAAGATATGTGCGCCTGCTGGGGTGTAAACCTGAGATGGGTAAGCGATAAAAGCAGGGCTAACGACAGACCGATTATGCGTAAGCTGTTATGGATGGTTGGAAAAAGAAAACACCCTAATGCTTCTTATTGCTTTCTGGGTCACCTGACGGGCACGAATGATCATGCCGGTGTAATAAAAGGCATTCGCAACGGATACAACTGGCTGCAGGTGCAGGATGAAAAGTTTTTAAAATATTATGAACCTGTAAAAGATTATTTCGAGGAACACTTATACCAATAAAGACAGGCGTGTTATTCGTATAACACGCCTGCATCCTAAAATTCTTGTTTCGTAGCTATTGTAAGTTTTACCCGTTCTGTTTCTACAGAACGGTTTATAACCGGGTACCGGAATGGAGGTTGCAACATTTTACATCCTTATTCCCCTTTGCACACCTTATCCTATGTGTGTTAACCCACCATTAAAGTGCTGCATACCTTGTCCTATATGTGAATATCCCCCATGTTGCAGCTTCCATGCAGGTTCGAATCCTGCCCCGGTTACTGATTAATTTGAAAATTTGAAAATGAAATACAGAATAAGCATTTCACATTGGTGCATTTTCAAATTATCACATTTTCAATTTGGCTTTTCTCATGATGGCTTCGAGATAATAATAGTCGCCATAATTGATAGGCACATCTACTTCGGAATTGGTAGGCTTTGTTCCGGTGCTGTGCAGCAAAATAAAGCCTTTGTTCTCCCCTATCGGCGAGCGGTAGCTATTGGTTAAATTGTCAACGATGGTATTGGCGGCTGCCAGGTATTCCTTTTTATTGGCGCTGTATTGAGCGAGTTCGTATAAGGCGGAAGCAATAACTGCTCCTGCAGAAGCATCGCGTGGTTCATTAGGAATATTAGGGGCATTGAAATCCCAGTAAGGCACTTTGTCTTTGGGCAGGTTGGGATGATGCAATATAAATGAAGCAATATTTTGAGCGTGTTGCAGGTATCTTTTATCTTTTGTAAACCGGTAGCACATAGTAAAGCCATATAAGCCCCATGATTGCCCACGTGCCCAGGCCGATTCATCGGCATATCCCTGATGTGTTTGTCTTTTTACCACTTTGCCGGTTGCGGTATCGTAATCTACTACATGGTAGGAACTGTAATCGGGCCTGAAATGATTTTTCATAGTGGTATTGGCATGGCTTACGGCAATTTTATAAAAAGAAGAATCACCGCTTAACTGTGTTGCAGCAAACAACAATTCGAGATTCATCATATTGTCGATGATAACGGGATAACCCCATTGCTCTTTATGATGGTCCCACGAACGAATGCAGCCGACTTTGGGATTGAACCTTGTTGATAAGGTTTTAGCCGCCTGTATGATGACATCCTTATAAGCAGGATCTTTGGTTATTTTATAACCGGTTCCATAGCTGCAGTAAATTTTAAAACCCATATCATGGGTGCCGCCATTCATTTTTTCTTTCTCTTCGAGGGCTGTAAATTCCTCCGCCTTTGTTTTCCATTCCTGCTTATGGGTGAAGTCGTATAACATCCATAATTCACCGGCAAAAAAGCCGCTGGTCCAGTCTTTGGCAGGAACGAGTTTGAGTTTCCCGTTTTCCAGTGTACGTGGAGATACGAGGTCGGTACTGCTACCTTTAGCTTCGGTAATGCTGGTTAACATGAACTGCGTTTGCTTTTCGGCATCAGCAATTACCTGCGATACTTTTATGGATTGTGAAAGAACCGTGAATCCTAATAAAAGAATGGAAGCTTTTGTATATAATTTTTTGTTCATCGCCTTTATTTAGCTTGTAACTGTAATTCCAATAATTTCATCAATTCGCCTTTATCGATCGACACGGGTTTAATAGTGAGCGTATGCGTACCGGCGGGTAGTGTAATGGTATCGATCTCCTGCGTTGATACTTTTGTATCAGACCCGCTGCCGGTTATTTTTATTTCTTTTGAATGATCGCCGGTTTGCAGCACGAAGGTACCGCCATTGCCTTCTCCTGCAATATACTTCATAGCAATATTAAATGTTACAGGCTGTGTGGTGCGGAAGGTCCAACTTAACCACTGATCATTCGATTTCCAGTTTTGTACATAATACTTATCGGCTTTTCCATCGCCATAACCAAATCCCTTTCCATGCAGTTGCGCATCAAATGCGAGTAACCGGTGTGATGAAATATTTGGTGACAAAACCTGCACGGAGTCTGTTTTTAATGGCCCCTTCAATTCAATGGCAATAACGGTAGTGAGCGTATCGGGCATTTGAGCAGGCAGATTGATAACGACATCATTTTCATTCACGCGGTTTGCTGTTAACGGTTTATTATCAGCGAGCAGATATACTTTGCCCGGTGTGCTTTTTAATCCGCCTACATACAATTTATGGTCTGATGGCCAGGTGAACACATGCAGATAAAGCATATTGCCTTTTATGGTAGATACGCCCCAGCTTTGCAAAGGAAGCGGGCTGGCGGAAGAACCATAAATGCTTTGTCCGTTTTTCTGCATCCACGCGCCAATGCCTTTTAAAATGGTGAGGTCTTTGGTATCGAATGTACCATCACCTTTGGGACCGATATTCATTAGCAGGTTTCCACCGCGAGAGGAGGCTTTAGCTAATAGGTGAATAAACGCGCTGACCGGTTTGTGACTGCTGTCGAATTTGGAATAGCCGTATGATTCGTTTGTTGTTGGAATAGCTTCCCAGTCGCCGGTGACGGGATAAAACTCGAGCGGACGGTCGGCTGTATTTTTATAATCTCCGAAGCTGATCTCATTGCTTCTTGCAAGCCTTCCGTTTACTACAACATGATTATCGACTTCACGAATGGCTTTTAATATTTTGATGTTTTCTGATAATGGCAATTTGGAAGGCGTATCGAACCACAGTATGTCAGGGTGATATTTCGCAATGAGCTCTTTTATTTGCGGGATGGCTTTTTCATTTACATATTTCTGCGCTTTGGGTAATAATTCAGGATGAATATTAAACCAGTTTACGCCACCATATAAACCTTTGTCACCGCCGGGATTATTATATTCCCAGTCATTGCCCGGCGCATCGGGATGTTCCCAGTCAAAGGCATGCGAATAATAAAAACCGAATTTGATACCATATTTATGGCAGGCAGCCGAGAGCTCTGCCATAGGATCGCGTTTGAAGGGCGTTTGTTTTACGATATTGTAGTCAGTTACTTTTGAATCGAACATGGCAAATCCATCATGGTGTTTTGAAGTAATGATCATATACTTCATACCTGCTTCTTTTGCATGGCGTGCCCATTCATCGGCATTAAATAATACCGGGTTAAAGTGATGCGCGAGTTCAAGATATTCCGCGCGTGGAATCTTTTCTTTGCGCATGAGGTGTTCAGCATAGCCATCTACTTTTTTTCCTTTCCATTCGCCACCGGGTAATGAGTAAATGCCCCAGTGAATGAACATGCCGAAACGTGCCTGTTGCCACCATTTTATACGCTCGTCGTGGTTTTTCATAGAGGCGGTCCACCAGCCATTTACAGCTTCGTCAATTGCCTGCTGATCGCGTTGTCTGCCACGGTTAAACATTTCCTTGTCTTCATCGCCCTGAGCAATGGCAAATGAAGTATACAGGCAGCATGCGAGTATTAATATCTTTTGTTTTATCATTTTATAAAGATGTTAGAGCCATATCAATGGATGGCGGATCGGTAAATTTCTTATTACTTCTTCAACAGTGGGTGCATGGTCGAGACCTTTCCATGTTTTGAACCAGTCGGGATTGTCGTAGGCGCTGGCACCGAAAAGCAGGAAGGGTTGTGCAACGGGCCAGTTATCCCAATACATTACATCAGGTTTTTTAGGCCATTTGCTTTTATCGGCAATAAAAGGATATAAATATTCAATGCCTTTGCGCATGCTTCTTCCGTCGGGTGTTTTATACTCCCACAGATCATCTTCTTTTGTTGATAAGATCTGGCACATGGTGCACAGGGCATCTAAATTAAAAATAGAATAGCCATAAGGTTTTGTTCTTCTAAGCTCCTGTGGAAAGCTGCCATCGGGGGCCATTTGGTTGGGCAGTAATACGTTTTTAAACCTGTCGCGGCAAAAGTTCATCAGTTGTTCATTATGGGTGAATCTTGCAAAAGCAGCGGTTTGCATAGCCCAACAGGTGCCATGGTTGTTGGCGGCATTCATTTCATCTTTGCCATTGGGAGCGGTAGTTAACCATTGCAGGTATTTTTCAAACCAGCTTCTGATGGCTTCCAACAACTGGTGATCCATATTTTTTGCATTCTCCATTACCATTAAGCCCTGTACAACTTCCATGAGTTGAATGGTATCTATGATGCCAATACCACGACCGGTAAATCTTCCTTTGATTGCCTGTGCATACTGCAGGTTGGGGTTCATCATAGTTGCGGTATCAACAAACCAGGCTTTACATTGCTTTAATGCCTGGGTTACATATTTATCATCACCGGTAAGTTCATAAGCTGAAGCCAGCGCACCAACGATCTGGCTTAAACGGATCATTGCCTTGCGATGCTCTACGAAGTTGTCGGGATTGCTCATGCCATCGCGCTGTATATACGGACTATCGGGAGACTGCGGGTTAGGCCACCAGTAATCTCCTTCGGAGAAGAAATCGTGTTTGCCACCGGCGCTTCGGGGCGACATGTGCGCGGTTACTGTAATGGGCTGCTGTTGCATGGCCCAACCTGCCTGTTCGAGAATTTGTTTGCGAAGGATCTTCATGACTTCGCTTTTGTAAGCGGTTTTTGAAAAAGCAATGGTATCTTTTTCATCAGCCGCAGCAGGCCAGTGATGTATGTTTGCTGTAACAGCAAATAACAACCAGCAAATCGTTAGTTTTTTGAAGTCCATAATATAAAATTTTGGCTAAGAGCTTAAAGAGCAAAAAGAGATAAAGAGATTTTTTACTTCGCATCTTCAACTCTTAGTTCCCATAAATTGAAATGACACATTGCCTACTGTATTGGGTTTTCCTTTTACAGGGGCAGATATAGTTCCTTTAAATTTTCCGTTCTTATCTTTTTCTACTTTTATTTCACGCCAGCTATAGTCGCCTTTTTCGTAGTTGTAGGTTTCGCCATCATCATCGTACAACATATATTTTCCGGGCTTTTCTCCATAATAGCGAATGGTGAGATCAACCTTTTCTGTTGCGGCGGGTGCATGCATCATAGGTTTCATCATGGGTATGATGCCGCCGTCTTTTACGTACACAGGGATTTTATCAAGGCCGGGTGTTACAGTTATCACTTGTCCGTCGCCAACAAATTCACCAGTATAGAAGTCGTACCATTTGCCTTTTGGCAATACCACTTTTCGTGTTTGTTGTCCGGTAAATAAAGGAGCTACCAGCAGGTAATCACCGGCAATGTACTGATCTTTGATCTCTTTTGAAACGGCTTCTGCATATGGATTGTCTTCAAGGTTAGCGCTGCCGTTCTCTTTTTTTGCTTCGGGTACGAAACCTTCTTCGAGGTTCATTGCCCTGAAGGGCGGAATGCCTTCGAAATGATAACGGGCAAAAGCGGTGTACCAGTAAGGCATCATCTGCATGCGTAACAAAGCGAGTTGTTTTATTGGTTCTGCCACATCCTCATACGACCAGGGTTTGGTACCGCTGGCCCATGCATTGATCATAGCCATAGGCGAAAACACGACGGTTTGAAAACGGCGCAGCCATTCTTCAGATGTTTTGGAAGCTCTTACTTCGGGCGTCCACAATACACCGGCAAAACCACTGTTGATGAGCGCAGTGATAAAATCTTCATGGTTATAATAATCATTATAGATAACATAAGGGAAAGAAGCGCCGCCGGCATTGGAGCCGCGAACCAGCCCGAACGTTCTTTTATTTTGCTGACGGAACATTTCTTCGCTGTACCGCTGTAACAGCATGGCAAAGGTTTGACGCATTTGTTCTGCGGATATGCCTGAAGGAAATGTAGCTACATCTGGCCACAAATAATAATCATATCCATCTACTTCATCTATTTTGTAACCACTTACACCGGCAGCGACCTGATTATTTTTGAGCTGATTGAAGAATAGCTCTCTTGCCTGCGGCATAATTAAATCCGGCACGAGTCCATTCCATACAGTATGAGAACCGCTGTAGGGAACGATGGATTTATAAAACGGTGCTTCGGGTGAAACGTAGGGATTGGTCCAGAGATTGATACGGATGTTATCTTTTAGCAGGTCCTGTACAAAATCCGTTGGATTTGGATAGCGGGCACTATCCCATGCAAAGGTACAGGGATAGCTTTTGCTTTGCCAGCCGGGTTCGAGTCCGATAAAGTCGAGCGGAAATCCTTTATCACGAAAAGCCGCTACTTCTTTTTTTACTTCGTCTGCTGTATACAATGATTTAACGCGTTGTGTAAAACCAAGTCCCCAGCGTGGCGGTAAGCAACCTCCTCCGTTAAAGAGATTGAAGCGGCGTACGGCATCGAGCGGTGTTGGTCCGCCGAATACATATATTTCTACTCCGGCAGCGGGCACGAGAATTTCCACGGCGTCTGAATAAGGCCGGGCACTCCATGTTTTATCGGTATTGCGGTCTTTGGCAACAGGCGCATTTTTACTGTCTTTACGAACAGCTGTTCCTGCATATACTTCAAGGTATCTGGCCGAATTGATAAATACGCCATATCCGTTTGAAGAAACATAGAAGGGTGATGGTGCATGGGTTCTTCCATTATCTTTTCCGCCATAATGATCGACATGCAGTGTGAGGATCTTTCCGCGCTGGTGTACGGTTTGAAAATTCAATCCGAAACCATACAACTGCTCTTCTTTTTGCAGAGGGAAACGGAGATAAGTTTTACCATCTATCACCTTACAAACAATATCGGTTTGTGGTAATGGAAAAGAAGCGGATGTGATGGCCTGCAGTGCTTCTTTATTGGGTTTTGCACCGGATGCTTTTAACAGATCATATTTTTCGGGAACACCTACAACGGCTTTCCATATGCCGGGCGCTGTTTCTGTCCATGACAGGTCCTGCGCATGCAGCATACATACTTCAAACAATAAAAAACAAATAACAAATGCTCTCTTTAGGTACATACTTTTCTTTTTATCGGCAATCGGGATCGTGAATCGGCAGTCGGCAATCGGCAATTCCTTTATTTATTAATTTTCAACTTAGTACTCTCCTACGGGAATGATGGTATACGTTTTTCCTTTCTCTGTGTCGAAATCTATAGTGTATCTGTCTGGTATTTTTAGTTCTGTGAGTTTTGATTGATGGTCCTGTTCATAAGGAGGTTGTCCGTATGAAGTATTGAGCACATTGGTATTATCGCCTGCTGCCACTTTTGAATATACTTCTCTTACTTTCACCGGTATTGGTGCACTGACTCTGCAAAGCCCTCCTGATCCGGCGTAAATAGTGGCGTTTACCATTTTACCATTCTTCCAGTTAATGGTTACCTTAAAATTGCCACGGGCTTTAATGCCGCTGATGGAACCGTCTTTCCAGGCATCGGGCAGAGCCGGTAATAAAGCGAGTGAACCATTATGGCTTTGCAATAACATTTCGGTGATACCTGCTGAAGCGCCAAAGTTGCCATCTATCTGAAAGGGTGGATGTGCATCAAATAAATTGGGATATGTACCGCCGCCACTCATAGCGTCACGAGTTACTGTGGGATCGATATACGTGAAAGCGTCGCTGAGAATTTTATAGGCGTGATTGCCGTCCTGCAAACGGGCCCACCAGTTTATTTTCCATGCCATGGACCATCCGGTACTTACATCGCCTCTGAAAATGAGCGATTGTTTAGCAGCCGCAGCAAGTTCGGGCGTTGTGGAGGGATTGATCTGACTACCGGGATACAAACCAAACAAATGCGACAAATGCCGGTGTTTGTCATTGGGATCGTCCCAGTCTTTAAACCATTCCTGCAACTGACCGTACTGACCGATATGAAACGGATATAGTTTTTCTTTTGCTTTTATCAATTCATTACGAAATGCTTCATCTGTTTTTAACTGGCTGCTGCTTTTAATGCATGCGGTAAACAGCTCACGAATAATACTCATATCCATGGTAGTGGCCATGCTGAGCTGATATTCTTTGCCTTTTATCTTAATGGTGTTTTCGGGCGAGGTAGAAGGGTTGGTAACTAAGAACCCGCTTGTGGGATCATTTATCAACCAGTGCAACATAAACTGTGCGGCGCCTTTCATGAGCGGATAAGCGGTTTTTAAAAAATCCTTATCGCCGGTATATAAGTAATGTTCCCACAAATGCGTACATAACCAGGCGCCGGCCATAGGCCAGCAACTCCAGCGGGGCATGCCTTTGGGGTCCCATTCGTATCCACCGGGGGGTGATGTTTTTGCCCACAGGTCTGAGTTATGATGCACTACCCAACCTTCCTGTATATTATAATTTACTTTGGCTGTTTGCGCGCCGTTAACAGCGAGTTCTTTGAGAAAGCTGAACAAGGGCAAATGGCATTCAGATAAATTGGTATTTTCTGCCAGCCAGTAGTTCATTTCTGTATTGATGTTGGTAGTGTAGTTACTGCCCCATGGCGGTTGCACCTGATCGTTCCAGATGCCCTGCAGATTGGCAGGCCGTGAACCGGGGCGTGAACTGGCGATTAACAGATAGCGGCCAAACTGATAATACAATACCTGCAACTGATGATCTGTAGGTTCTGATGCAAATTTTTTCAATCGCTCATCGGTAGGCAGTGTGGCTGTACTGGAATCGGCATCGAGTTTTAATTCAACCCGCTTAAATAAATTCTGATAGTCCTGTATGTGCGTTGCTTTTAACTGCGCGAAAGGAATCTTTAATGCGTGTTGCAGATTAGCTTTTGCTTCAATGGATGGGTCTTTTCCTTCGAGCCCCGGCGATTTATTAAATCCGTTAAAGCTGGTAGCGTCTGACAGATATATTGTTACAGTATTGGCGCCGGTTACCGACAATTCGTTATTGGCCTGTTGTACTTTACCGCCGTCTGTTACGATCTGAACATGCACTTCGAAGTTCATGCCTTCGCCTTTTACGGTATCATATTCTACCTGTTTGGGTTCGTACTCGCGATTGGCTACAAATTTGGGTGCTTTGCCACGCAATACCAGATAATTGCCTGCCGTGGTCTTTACGGTATATTTCAGTTTACTGGTTAAAGAAAGATCCCCATTGATGGCGCCTTTTTTATCGGCAGTGATGCGCATGACCAGTATTTTTGAAGGATAGCTGATGAATGTTTCACGCTGATAAGTAACATCGCCCACTTTATATTTAACTGTGGCAATGGCATTGTTGAGATCGAGATCGCGATAATAGGTAGCGGGCAGGGAATCATTGACATTGAGATGCCACCATAGATCAGCGAGTGGAAGATAGCGGGCAGAATAGGGCCCCTGCATCTTTTTCCATAACTCCGCGGCTTTTTCATAATCGCCATCGAACACCGCCTGACGCACCTGTGGCAAGATGGTGGGGCCATTTGGATTATTACCCGCTTCAGGATAACCCGACCACAAGGTGTTATCATTTAACTGCAACCGTTCGGTAACGACGCCACCAAATACCATAGCGCCTGTTTTACCATTGCCCAATGGCAATGCTTCTTCCCAGGCAACGGCGGGTTTATTATACCACAGTTTTAAGTTGGGGTCGTTTCCCGTTTGTGCATGCAGGGAAGTGACAGTAAAAAGAAAGAAAGATATGTTGAATATTGATCTCATGTATTGTTCTTTATGCAAGCTGTTACAGCTCTTTGAATACAGTTGTTAACCCCTCACTCTTTACACTGACCACCGATTTGCCACCATTGGTTTGAACACGAATAATGGCGCGGCCATTGTATGCCTGTACATAGCGCGAACCACTGCTGGTTCCCAGATTGTCGATGAGTTTGCCATCGCCGGCCAAACCAAAGCGGACCCAGTTGGCAGCATCAAGACAAGTTGTACCTTTTTCATCGAGTAATTTGACCTGCATGGTGGCAATGCCATTTTCTTCACTGATCTTTTCGAGTTGCAGCTTAGTGGGTTTACCCCATTTATCTGACTGATATTCAAAACTGATCGAATCCTGCACAACCACTTTTCCATTATGTGCAATTACTTTTACCTGATAATGGCCTTTATTCAGTGGCACATTCCAGCGCAGACCGGCTGCGGGAAAATCCTGACTGTTGCGTTTCTTTATGCCATAGCTTTTTCCGTTTACAAATAACTCGGCTTCGGGGCAGTTGGAATATACCTTAATCATTTTTTCTTCGCCTTCAGATCCCCACCGTACCGGCCAGGAATGTCCGTAAACATGCACCATGGGCTGAGTTGTCCAATATGACTGAAATACGTAATAGGCTTCTTTTTTAGTGAGGTCCCTTTCTACTACTCCCTTCTGATTCATGTAGGGAATAGGATTGTCGGGACGTACAGGCGTTGAAAAATCTTTGAAAGGCCATTGGGCGGCGCCTGTTAGCCAGGGCATGGTTTCCTGTTCTTTTAAATGCCAGTCTACGAGGTTGCAGAGATAGGTTTCGCTCCAGTCACCGTCTTTTGAAACACGGGCAGCGCCACCGTATAAGCTGGCATCGCCTGCACGTTCATCGGCGCCATTGCCTGCTTTTACCGTTTGCAGTGCTTTATCGGGATTTTCTGAATGACGGCCTGCATGGCTATCGCCGCCCCACTCTACATGCAGAAAATGATTTACTTTTTTAAACTCTTCTTCTGTTACCTGTTTATATTCGGTGAAAATGCCTCTGTACCATCCGGCCCAGATAGAGGGCGAATACACATCAACAATATCTTTACAGAAATCACAGCGGCGAATGGCTGTTTTGCGGGAGCTATCCAACTGGTGAGCCAGATCATTTTGGCTTTTCATAAAGCTGCGGATCTTCTCTTTATCAAATTCAGGGAAATCGCCGGGCCAGTCGTTTTCATTACCGAGCCCCCAGATGATACAGGCAGGATGATTGTAATGCTGTTCGATCATATTGGTGAGCATGCGACGAGCCTGCGCCTGATATGTTTCACCACCCAAACCACCACGGCACCAGGGAATTTCTTCCCAGGTCATAATGCCCAAACTATCGCAGAGATGTAAAATAATGCGTGATTGCTGATAGTGACCAAGCCTGATAAAGTTCACGCCCATTTCTTTCATCATAATCATTTCGCGCCGCATCATGTCTTCTGTCATAGCAGCAGCTACTCCGGCATGGTCTTCATGACGATGTGTGCCACGTAATAACAACCGCTGACCATTGAGGTAAAACGGTCCGTGATCGGCAAATTCAAAATGACGGAAACCAATTTTTTCTGTCTGAACATAATTGCCATCCGGTGACGTGAGTGTTGCTTCTACAGTATATAAAACCGGTTTGGAAGGTGACCAAAGCTGTGGGGTTTTTACCGAAAAATCTGCAAGATGAATATCGCCCTGTAAACTGGCTGATTGTATTTCTTTTTGTTGTAGCAGTTTTCCATTGGGATCAATGAGTTTTACGAGCACGTGTGCGTTGGTTGCTGATAATGGATTGTACAGGCGAGTGCTAACTTGTACATTACCACTTTTACCGGCTTTATCTGTTTCGGCTTTTGCAAATAATTTATCTATTGAAATGGAAGGCGTGTATACGAGGTTCAGATAACGGTACAGGCCGCCATACACGTTAAAATCCGACAGGTTCGAAGGGATCATTTGGAGGTCCCTTGAATTGTCGGTGCGAATGGCAATGGGTATTTTACCATTGAATTGTTTCTTACATACATCTGTTTTACGAAATGCTTCCACAGCATCGGTAATGTCTACCGTCCATTCGTCGTAACCACCGGTATGTGAGCCTACTTTGGTTGTGTATACGTATACATCGGTTTTTTGACCGGCGCCTTCAAAAAAAAGGAGGGTACGGCCGTTGTTATATGGGTTGTGGATCTCAAGCTGTGTGCGGTACCAGGCGGGTCCCTGGTAGTAGTTTACATCGGGATCAACGGCATCTTCGGCATTTACACAATGTGGTAACTTTACCGTTTGCCATAGGGGAACACTTTCGGGATTTCCTTTGCCAACGGGACGAACAATTTCCCAGATACCTCCTACATCCTGTTTTAAAAATTCCCAGTTATCAGTTAAACGGACAGATTGCTGGGCCTTGAGTTGCCCACAAAAAACAAGCGCTAAAAACAACAATCGTATTATTCGCATTACATTCTCTGATTATAGATGCCGGTTTAATTTTTTGACTTGATTAAGATCGAACAAACGTGTTTACTGGTTGCATCGGGAAGTCAGAAGTCGGAAGTTGGAGGTCTGAAGCCGGACGATTTTCAGATATCTGACTTCTGACATCGGACTTCCGACTTCAGGGCGGCAAATTAAGCCCCGGGCCAGTTATAAAAATATCACGTTTTGGCGTTGCAATATGCTATTTTAACTTGTTTGAGAATACTTTAATTACGGAATCGTTTGCAAAATAAAGAGGCCGGTGCTTGACCGGCCTCTGCTTCTCTCTGCGTTACTGCTGCCCTCTGCGCAAGAGTTCCTTTAGGGATATTGGATTTGAAACTATTTATTTAATTCCGTATTCAACCACCCGGTCTATGACATGGATAGGGCCATTATCGCTAATGAGGCCGGCCGTACGGGCAGTGGTTACGCGAACGCTATTGGTAAAGTCGTTGATAGTTAATTTTGAATTTCTGTCGTTAACAACCCTGAATGTTATTACACTGCGCGGGTTAGCAGGATCAGTTCCCTCAGGCATAAGCGTTTTAACTTCTACATTGTCGGGGGTAATGTTATCAAAATTGTATTCACCCTGAGCTATTAAATACAACAACCAGTTTTTAACCTGTTGTTTTGAATAGTCGGACCATTTGGTAGCTGCAGCACTACCTACTTTATAGCGGCCGAAATAACTGTCGGTTGGGGTAGGCGTACCTGTTCTCCAAACAGCATCATTATGCAGGAAGATAAAGGTTCTGCCAGCCTGCAGGTATTCAGCTGTATCGATGCCTGAATAAATAATAGCATCGTACATGCGTTTGAAAATGGTATCGGGCTGATTTAAAATGCTGCGTTCTTTCAGATACTGCCAGGCTGTTTTATAAATGTGTGCGTCAACGGTGCTGGTAGTATGATCTGTATCCTGCTGCAAATGCAATCCGGCTATTTTTTTACAACTTCCTAAGCTTATAACCAGCAGCGCGATAAAAACAGTGCTGTATATAATTCGTTGATTGAACTTTATCGATTTCATATAGCAAAAGAGTTTATTCTGAGTAAGGAGGGTTTTGCTCAAGTTGTGGATTTCTTGTTAATGCATCTCTTGAAATAGGCCATAGAATTTTGCGATCATCTGTAAATCCTGTCTGGCTAATGTTCAGTGATTTTTGGCGATTGCGGATCAGCGGGTCCATTACTTCAAGAACGCGCCCTGTTCTTTCCAGATCAAACCAGCGTTTTCCTTCTGCAAACAACTCCAGTTGTCTTTCATCGAGTATGGCTTTTTCGACATCCCGGTCGGTTGGATAGTCTGTTGCCACTAGTGGTGTAGCTTTCCGGAGGGTACGGATCCTGTTTACAATTGCGAATACTGCGGTTTTATCAGCACTTGTTTTGTTGAGTGCTTCTGCACGCAATAACAGTATATCGGCCATGCGGTACAACGTGAGCTTGGCTTCGTTTTGCGCATTGATGGGGAATACGGGTTTGCCGGTTGTAGCATCAAGCGGATAGAACTTGGCAATTTGTATTACCCTTTGCAATGCACCTACTACCGCTGTATCATACGTTACGGACCGGCGGATGTCGTTTTTGTTACTTTCAAAGCGCAGGAATACCGAACTATCGATATAGTAGTTAGATGTATTACCACCCGAACCAATTTTTGAAATACCGTTTCCGCCATCTGTTAAATAACTCCAGTTGAGGCTCCAGATAGCTTCTTTGGTACTTGCAGGATCGAGGAATATTTTTTTCCAGTCGGCGGAAGTAGTAGCAGAAACATCATATTTATACGGAAGATTGATAAGGTTTTGAGAAGCAGTGAGTGCAGAAGGATAATCTTTCTTCCACATATATACTTCTGTTTGCATTGCGAGGATGCCAGCGGCATTACATTCCCAAACCGTTGTACGTGATTTATCAACCAGACTGTAAGCTGTAACCAGGTCGGGGATAATAACATTGTTCAACACAGAATCTGCTGATGAACGTGGTGTTGTGGGATCCTGCGTGATATCTTCATAAGGTTCAAGCCGCACGGGTACTGCTCCCCACACACGAATGGCATAGAAATACATGAATGCTCTAATACCATAGGCCTGCGCCAGATAATCGTTGCGTTGCACTGCACTGAGGGTGCTGATATTAGGCAGGTATTTAATGGCGGTATTAGCACGACCGATGGTTAGATACAGGTTATTCCAGTTGGCAGCAGGCGTTAAAGAGTTCAAACCATTTAACGATACATTGATCTGGTTTTCACCGGTACCACCATACGTAAAATTGTCTGACCTGGCATCGCCCCAGTCGGTATAACTTCCGTTTCCACTAAGGGTTTTCTGTATGCCATCGTAGATAGCGGCAACGCCCAGTTTGGCATCGTCGCTGGTTTTCCAGAAGCTCTGCGTTGAGAGTGAGGAAATAGGTTCCTGATCGAGATATTTTTTACATCCTGTTGCTCCGAACAGGCTCAGGAGTAATATATAGTATAATGATTTTTTCATGAAGTGCCGATTTTAAAAGTTCAGATTGATACCTGCTCCAACTTCTCTTTCTCTTGGGTAGCGGCCATTATCCTGGCCCATTTGCAAAGGATTGGAAAATGAAATTTCAGGATCGTACCAGAAGTAGTTGGTCCAGGTAAGCAGGTTGTTGCCATACACGTATACCGAAGCGCCCTTCATTTTAATTTTGGACATAAGGTTCCTCGGCAATCCGTAAGTAAAACGTACGTTGCGCAGGCGAATAAATGAAGCATCTTCGAGATACTGGCTGCTTAATTCACGGGCATTACCCATACCATTGTTCTTTGCAACAGCCCATTTGGTAATGTCACCCTGATGCCACCATGAATCGCGGATGTATTCAGGATCTGGTGTAACGTTGGTAGTAGCGTTTGTATTTAACTGCTGACGACCGCGATCGTAGATCAAACCGCCCCAGCTTACATAAATATTAAATGACAGACTGAAGTTTTTATAGGTAAACATGTTTGACAATCCGGCAATCCATTTAGGTTGTGCATTACCTAATATAATACGGTCGTTATCATCTATGACGCTGTCTCGATTGGTATTCTGCCAGATCATATCACCGCCTTTGAGCACGTTACCCTGTGTTTTTAACCTGTTGACATTGCCGCTGTATGCTTTGCCATTTAAAGTGTAACCGTTAAAGGTGCCGCTGTTATCAAATACAGGTGTTAACTGTTGCCAGTCGTCGGTATAGGCGTTTGATTCATCGTACTGATATACACCGAGCGCCTTCCAGCCATAGAAGTTACCAATACGCTGACCTACCTCAGTTTTCCAGTTGCTTGTTGCAATGGGAATATTACCATAGAGTTCTTTGATGATGGCATTGTTGAACGACATGTTATACATCACATTCCACTGAAAATTATTATTACGCACGGGATAGCCGCCAACTATAAATTCAAGCCCTTTGTTTTGAATAGAACCGATGTTCACATTGACGTTATTAAATCCGGTTTCGTAAGCGAGCGGCGCCTGATACAACAATTTGCTGGTTGTTTTATCGTAATAATCTGCAGTAAAGGTTAAACGGCCACGTAATAAAGTAAGGTCGATACCAAAGTTTAACTGTTTTGTTTGTTCCCAGCTTAAGTGGGCATTACCAAAGGTTGTAGAAGGAGCTATACCTGATACACCATTGTAATAATTGTCGCCAAAGGTGTATTGCATAGTGGCATCATAGGCGCCGATACGGTCATTACCGGTGATGCCCCAACTTGCGCGCAGCTTACCATCATCGAGGTATTTATACGCCCATTTCATGAAAGGCTCTTCTGAAAAGCGCCATCCCACAGAAGCAGAAGGGAAATAACCCCAGCGGTTATCTTTACCAAACTTTGAAGAAGCGTCTGCTCTGAAGTTACTGTTGAAAAGATATTTTCCTTTATAACTATAACCAAGGCGACCGAAAGCAGAAACGGAAGTATATCTACTCTCTGTATTTGTAGGAATTGGGTTATATACCTGAGCAGAATTAAGTGTAATTACCGATTCAGTAGCATAGTTAATACCACTTATTTGTGCTGCACGGCTAAAATTACGATCGGCACTTACACCCAACATACCGGTAAAAGTATGGTCGCCATTGAATGTTTTATTATAGTTCAGGTACGATTGCAGCATCCAATATGTTTTCCAGTCCTGCTCGTCGTTACCGTCATTATCAATACCGGTATTGCTGAGTAGTTTGGGCTCAAACAGAACGTTGTGCGTGTAGTTTACGCTCACATTGGCATCGACAGTCAATTTCAGCTCGGGTAGAAAATTATAACTGACATAGTTATAAAAGTTTCCATCGAGAATGTCGAATTCATTTTTACGCAAGAGGGCTTCCGCTACAGGATTTTTGCGGCCACCGAGGTTACCAGCCAATGTTCCATCGGGCAGATATACACGGAAGTTTGGCGGACGTTGTATGGCCTGATTTAAGGTGTTACCCTCATTAATACGGTTTTCTGTTGAATAGGAGAACTGAATACGGTTACCATAGGCAAACTTGCTGTTGGGGCGGTAATCGATATTAAATCTGCCGCGCATGATATTGGCCCAGCTATTGAGAATGATACCTTCATCTTTCAGATAGCCTAGACTGCCATAATAATTGAGTATGGGAGAAGCTCCACCTAAACTTAAATCAACCTGCTGACGCAACGCAGTTCTTGTAAGCTCATCCTGATAATCATTGTCAGCATTTATAGAAGGGTTGATCGAGTCGGTATTTAAACCTGCAGCGCCACCGCGTTTGAAATCGAGCAAACGGCGGTCTGCAGCATTGGCCTGTGGAATTTTATGCGACAGCTTGCTTAAGCCTGAGAGATAGCGAAGGTCTAAAGTTGGTTTGCCTTCACGGCCTTTTTTGGTGGTAATGATCACTACACCATTGGCAGAGCGTGAACCGTAAATAGCGGCAGAAGCAGCATCTTTTAATATTTCAATAGATTCAATGTCGTTGGGATTGATACCATCGATGTTTACGCCCTGCGCACCATCAACGATATATAAGGGATCAACACCACCCTGAAAAGTTCCGATACCACGGATACGAACAGAGGCACCTGCTCCGGGACGGCCGGATTCCTGTGCGATCTGAAGACCGGGCGCCTGACCCTGCAATGCATCAAGCACATCAACAGCCTGGCGTTCCTGAATCTGTTTGGCGCTTACAGACGAAATAGCGCCTGTAACATCTTTTTTACGCTGGGTACCGTACCCGATAACAACTACTTCATCCATCGAGCTGTTGCCTGCAGTTAATACAATGTCGATGGTTGACTGGTTTCCTACAGGTACATCTTTACTGCCATATCCTATGGAAGAAAAAGTAAGTATTGCCTTTCTGTCTGGAACGGCCAGGGTAAATTTTCCCTGTGTATTGGTAGTAGTGCCAATAGAAGTTCCTTTAACAGTTACAGTAACAGCATTTAATGCAGCGCCATTACCATCTTTTACAGTTCCATGAACTGTAGTGGTTTGGGCATTGAGAGATACATACTGTAAGCAGGATAATAGAATAAGAAGAAGAATAACAGGAGCACGCAATGGGACAAAGGGGTGCCTCCATGAAAAATGGTGTTTTTTCATACAGCAGTCAGTTTTTTTACTAATCAAAGCCGCTTAACAAATGCAGCCAGACAAGTCGTTAGAGTTTAATAAATAGAGTCAAGGCTTAATATGTGCAAGTACGCAACATTTTTATATATTTAATTTTATCCAATTGACATTGTGTTAAGCTATTTTAACATCCGTTATTAAATTGCTAATTTGAGGGATACAGAGGTTAATAGGTGAGTCTGTTAAAGTTATAGCTGCGTTAATTTGTTTATAAGTTGATAGGTTGATAAGTTAACGAGTAGCTTGTTAACTTATCAACCTATCAACTTATTAACTTATAAACTATTAAACCTACTTTACGGTAACAGTTTTTTGTAATCGAATGTCTTTTGAGGAGCTTCCGATAAGAAAATCGAAATCGCCTGGTTCAACGAGGAAGTTCATATTCTTATCCAATATAGACAGGTCATCGGGTACGATGGTGAAGTGAATGGTTTTCTTTTCCTGCGGTTGCAGATGTACCCGTTCAAAACCACGTAATACAGTTTCATACGTGGTTACGCTGCTGAGTTTGTCTTTGACATATAACTGCGCTATTTCATCACCAGCCACTTTACCGGTATTCTGTACATCTACTGATATTTCAAATTGTCCCTTTGGTCCCTGTGTTTCAGGCGTTACAACCATATTGCTGTATTCAAAGGAAGTATAGCTAAGTCCGTAACCAAAACAATATAAAGGTCCGTTTACACTTGTTTTACCATAGCCATTGGGGCCATCTGTTGGCTGATCGGCCTGTGAGCCTGGTTTAAAGGGGAAATTAAATTCAATCTGTCCTGTTGTTTTGGGAAAAGTGATAGACAGTTTGCCACCGGGGTTATAATCGCCGAATAAGGTTTCTGCCACTACCTGTCCTGAAGAAGGTCCGGGGAACCATGCTTCCAGAATAGCAGGTACAAAACGATCGGCCCAGTTGATGGTAAGGGGTTGTCCGTTGATGAGTACGAGTACTACGGGTTTACCTGTTTCACATAATGCCTGCAACAATTGTTGCTGACGACCGGGTAAATCGAGCGACGTACGCGACAAACTTTCACCAACACATTTTTCATCTTCACCGAGAACGGCAATGATTACATCACTTTGTTTTGCTTTGGCAACTGCTTCATTAATGCCTGCCTGTTCTTTTTCATTTAATGGTGTGGGAATGATCTCTGTTTCGGGCCAGCCTTCATTGACTACGTCACAACCTTTGGCATAATCAACATGAACATTTTTTCCTGCGAGTTGGGTAATGCCTTTTAAGATAGATGTAGCCGGGTTGTTATTGGGACCGTACCGGCTCATTGTATAATTGGTTGCATCTGCCATGGGGCCTGTTACGAATATGTTCTTAAGATTATTTCTGTTCAATGGTAACAGGTTGTTTTTATTTTTTAACAGCACCATCGATTCGCGATTGATCTGAACGCTGAGTGCTGAGTCACTGGCGGTGTGTACGAGTTTATCTGATTGGGCCGTATTAGTAACATAAGGATGATCAAATAAACCTATCCAGAATTTTACACGCAGTACATCACGCACTCTTTGATTAACGGTTTCAATGGAAAGTCTTCCTTCTTTGACGAGTTCGCGGATGTTTTTAATGTAAACTTCTGGTGGGTCGAAGTTGGTCCATACATTCAATCCTGCGTCAACTGCCTGCCGGGTGGCGTCTTTAAAATCTGTAGCAACGTGGTGTTTGCTGTAAATAAATTCTACTGCTTTACTGTCGGATACTACATAGCCGTTAAATCCGAATTTTTGCCGCAACAGTTCAGTGAGGAAATAATGACTGCCGGTAATGGGTTCACCATCCCAGTCGTTATAGCTGCTCATAATGCCCATAGCATTGGCTTCTTTAATGACACGCCGAAAAGGATACAGATATAACTGATACATTTCGCGGGGCGCCACATGTGGGTCGGTGCGGGCATTACCATCGCGACCGCCTTTTGGCATACTGTAAACAGCAAAGTGTTTTAGTGTAGATACAATATTATTGCTTTGAATACCCAATGCCATTTGTTTACCTAATTCCGCAATTAAAAAAGGATCTTCCCCATAACATTCCACAACACGGCCCCAGCGCGGATCACGTGCAGGATCAAGAATGGGCGCATATATGTTGGTATAGCCTAATGCCTTTGCTTCGCGGCCTACGATTTCGCCGGCTTTACGCACGAGTTCGCGGTCCCATGTATTGCCGATTGAAATAGGCGCGGGAAGCGGCGTAGCCCTATCGTGACATAAACCATGAATACCTTCATTGGTAAAATCTACGGGGATGCCGAGCCTTGTTTCTTCAACAAACCATTTCTGAACGGTATTAATAGCTTCGGCATGTTTACTGAACGGATATGAATACTCAGTTTTTGCTTTGGCATTAAATGGCAGACTATTGAGTTCTTCATCAATATTGGCAATGCCATCTTTCCATACTTCATTTTTCCATTCGGGTGTAGGCATTTCATCTTTTAGTACCCGTTTGTATCCATACAGGGTGGCCATCTGGCAGCTTTTTTCTTCGAGTGTCATTTGCGACAGCAGATCATCGATCCGCTTTTCGACAGATTGCTGCGGGTCTTCAAAGACATCCTTTCTGCCATTTTTATTGAAGTCGATCCAGCTGCCGTGATAAATAGAAGGCTTGTTTTGTGCGGAGGCCTGCAAAAAAATAACTGTTGCCAGCAGGGAAGAAACAGATCTTAATAAACAGGACTTTTTCATCAAACGGGATGTTACCATGTTACTATTTTCAATAAATAAATCAATCGTTATAAATGCTTAATAAAGGAAAGATGGAAAATTAACATGAAACGAGGTACGCTACTCATTAAAAGAATTAATCTTTTTTGGCAAAAAGTTAAGTTGAGTATTCACCAGCCAATGATCAATAAACAATTGGCAACAGATTTATTATTCCTTGCCCAATTGTCTACTGCCTATTGACTTTCTGGCAGTTACATCGTTATTTCCACGGCATAGTTTTTTTATGATTATCATAAAATCTCCGTTATGGCACGAACAAAAACTCCGAGCAAAAAGAAAACAGATAACAATCGGGACGATATTAATACGGGATCAGGCATAGAGCAAAAAGCTAAAGATTCGAGCGCAAGCCGAAGCAAGGAAGATGAATTAAAACAGGATGATGAAACTTATATCGAACTGCCCGATGTGAAGGATATTCCCGGCCAGGAAAATATAGTAAGCGCGGGTATACCTGCCGAAATGAGTGATGAAACCATTGCATCTGATGACGAGGAAGGTATTCTTGAAGGCAAGGATATATTCGAGGAAGACGACGATACGAAAATAGTAATGGGCACCGATGCAGATATAACTGCAGACGATCTCACACTCTTAGGCGATCCCGATCAGGACCAGGATATGAACGAAGATGAGCTGATAAGAAAAGAAGGACTGGACGATACAGACGCAGACGGCGATCTGTTAAACGAAGCAACCTCCAATGAAGACAGTACCGGCGACGACCTTGATATTCCTGATGCCGATAACAGCGAACCTGATTCGGATGCTATGGGTCAGGGTGATGAGGAAAATAATTACTACAGCCTGGGCGGTCCCGATAATGATGCGCTGAATGAGGGGAAACAGAACGAGTAAAATAGTCGGAAAGTCAGAAAAGTCCGGAAGTCCGAAAGAATTGCGCTGCAAAGGTGTTTTTCTTTCGGACTTCCGGACTTTCCGTCTTTCGGACTTGTTAATATAATTTAATAAATAGACAACCTCCCCTACCCCCAGACTGTCTTCCTTACTTTCCTTTGTACAAACGAACCGTATTTATTTCATTTATAGTATTTTCATAGCAACTATTTCAGGCTATAATCTTTCAATCGGTTCACATTAGTCATATGATAAAATATCTGTTGTTATTTTGTATGAATTGGGTAGCACTTTCAATACTGGCCCAATCACAGGCTCCTATTGTGCTGGAAACAAAAAATACCAGCCTGGTACTTACGGTTGGCAGTAATAAAAGACTGTATCAGTCGTACCTCGGCCCCAAACTGGCTACGCCGGCTGATTATGCAACACTTTCCGGCGGACGTGAAGTGTACCTCACATCTGGTATGGAAAACCAGTTTGAACCGGCCATCCGCATCGTACATGCAGATGGCAATCCGTCGCTGGAATTAGATTATGCATCCAGTAACACGGAGAAAAAAGACAATGTAACTACTACGCGCATTGTATTGAAAGATTCCGTTTACCCGGTGGAAGTAGCCCTGCAATACACTGTTTATTATAATGAAGACGTAATTACCTGCAGCTCGGTTATACAACACCATGAAAAGAAACCGGTTCAGCTTACACAGTATGCATCGAACATGTTGCACTTTAATGCCGACTCATACTGGCTTACACAGTTTCACGGCGACTGGGCACGCGAGGTGAATATGGTAGAAGAAAAATTAACCAACGGTATTAAAAGCATCGATAGCAAACTGGGCACCCGCGCCAACTTTTATCAGACACCGGCATTTTTTCTTTCGCTGAATGAACCCTCTACAGAAACGAGCGGAGAGCTGATTGCCGGCACACTGGCATGGACAGGCAATTTTCAGTTTACTTTCGAAATTGACCAGCGTAATGAGCTCCGGGTACGTTCAGGCATCAATCCGTTTGCATCGGAATATACCCTGCAACCCGGTGAACAATTTACCACACCTGAATTTATTTTCACTTACTCCAATCATGGTAAAGGACAAGCGAGCCGTAACCTTCATCGCTGGGCGCGCAACCATGTAGTGCTCGACGGACATGGGCCACGCCTTACCCTGCTGAACAACTGGGAAGCTACTTATTTCAATTTCGATCAAAATAAACTGGTAAACTTATTTGATGGCGCCAAAGAACTGGGCGTTGATATGTTTTTACTCGACGACGGCTGGTTTGGAAATGCATATCCCCGGAATGATGATAAAGCAGGTCTTGGCGACTGGCAGGAAAACAAAGCGAAGCTGCCTGATGGCATTGGCTATCTGGTAAAAGAAGCAGAAAAAAGAGGTATTAAATTCGGTATATGGCTGGAACCAGAAATGGTAAACCCGAAAAGCGAACTGTATCAGAAACATCCCGACTGGATCTTACGACTGCCCAACCGGGCCGAAAACCTCGCACGCAATCAACTGGTGCTTGACCTTACCAATCCCAAAGTGCAGGATTTTGTTTTTTCTATTGTCGATGAAATGCTTACAAAAAATCCCGGCGTGGCTTTTATCAAATGGGATTGCAACCGCAGCATGACGAATGCTTATTCTGCTTATCTGAAAGAAAAACAATCGCA
>Ga0105239_10001894_pt1 | contig 27360 bp, 15 predicted proteins | sample KBSC44metaG_FD_92761 | JGI IMG/M metagenome (GOLD analysis project Ga0105239, IMG submission 92761) | Corn rhizosphere microbial communities from Kellogg Biological Station, Michigan, USA - KBS C4-4 metaG | ecosystem: Host-associated > Plants > Roots > Rhizosphere > Soil | place: Michigan, USA...
ACACAAAACAACAATAATCCCGGTGGTATTCGTCAGGGCCGACTGGCCAATCCGCTGCTCACCTGGGAAAAAGCACGCAAGGCCAATTTGGGAATCGACCTTGAACTGATGCACCGCCGCCTTACGATCACTATTGATCTGTTTCGTGAACACAGATATGATATTATTACCGACCTGAGCGGTTCAGACAAACAAGGTTACCCATCACTTGTAGGAACCAGTTCACCTTTACTGAATGTAGGTATTGTAGATAACAAAGGATTGGATTTTGAAGTTTCATGGAGCGATAAAATAGGGAACAATTTCACGTACTCTGTGCGGCCTAATTTTTCCTATGCCCGCAATAAGATCATCTATCAGCGTGAAGTAATGCGCCAATTCTCATGGCAAAATCGCACCGGGTTACCCGTTGGGCAACCATTTGTTTATACGTTTGATGGTTTTATTAATAATCAGAAAGAAGCTGATGATCTGAATAAAATGAACAACGGTACCGGTTTTCAGAAATGGGGCACTGTAATGCCCGGCGATGTAAAATATAAAGACATCGATGGCGACGGACAAATTACCGATCTGAACGACCGCGTATCTATGGGATATCCACGTGTGCCTGAAATTCAGTTTGGGTTACCTATCAGTTTACGATATAAATCTTTCGACCTGAGTATTCTGTTCCAGGGCGCCAAGCATACCTCGTTATTACTGGGCGGCCCCGCTACTTATGATTTCCCCATTTATCAGAATGATGAAATAGGCAAGGTAAAACCCATGCACCTGCAACGATGGACGCCAGCAACGGCTGCCACAGCCAAATATCCCGCGTTGCATTATGGCAAATACGACAACAACAAGCAATACTACAGCAGTCTGTTCTTATATAATGCGCAATACCTGCGGCTCAAAAACTTTGAGCTGGGTTATTATCTGCCTTCTAAATGGATGAAACGCGTGGGTCTGCAACGTACCAGATTATACATTCAGGGTATGAATATGCTCACCTTCGATAAACTAAAAACGGTAGACGTAGATCCCGAAACCAATGATGCCAATGGCAACTGGTATCCTATTATGAAGGTGGTGAATTTCGGGATAGATATTACGCTTTAAATAACGAACACTCAATATTGAACACCGAATATTTGAATTATGAAAACGATCACTTTCTATATATTACTTCTAACGATCATTTGCAGTTCCTGCAAAAAAGATTTTCTCAATAGAAAACCTGATGATCAGATGACCGAGCAGCAGGTATTTGCTGATTATGAAAAAGTAAATAAGCTCGTTACCGATCTGTATGGCGATCTGCATAGCCGTTCAAGAGGTTTGGCTTTTCTGCAAAACTTTTCATTAAGCTCTATTACCGATGAGTGCCGCGGCTCTACGGTTGAAAACGGTGAGTCGAGAACTTTTAATACCGGTGGATGGAATCCCAGCGGTCAGCCGGGCGGCGGGTATAAATGGGCTGACATTTATTCTACCATAAGAGTAGCCAACCTGATCCTGACCGGTGTACGAACTTATGAAACACCCGACAATCCGCTGAACAAAGGTGACTTAGCTATACGACTGGGTGAAACTTATTTTATGCGCGCGTATTATCATTATCTCGCTGCCCGATTGTATGGTGAAATACCGTATATCGATTATCTGATAGACCCTAATGGTGACATGAACATCAAGCAAAACACTTTTCATGAATTGGTAGCAAAAATTTGCGCTGACTGTGATTCTGCCATTGCTCTTTTGCCAACAAATCAAACTGATCCTCAATTCGCGAGAGCTGAAAAAGGATCTGCGCTGGCCCTGAAAGCCATTGTACGCTGGATGGCCGCTACCCCACTCTATAACGGCGGTGTTCTGCCCAACGACACCCGGCTGGGCAAAGCAAGTTATATAGCCCGTGATAACAACCGGTGGATTGCAGCCCGTGATGCAGCTAAAGCGGTGCTTGATCTGAAAACCGATAATGGCCAGCCGCGCTACTCGTTGTATAATGCGTATGGCCCTACCGATTTTGTATCGGGCAGCAATAACAAGGTATATACGCGCTTGTTCCAGATGTACTACGACTTCAACGCTTTTAAAACGGAAGGTATTTTCATGAACATGAACGACAAATACGAAGCGTGGGAAGGAGATAATTATCCTCCCTCTGAAGGTGGCGGCTCCCGGCAGCAACCGGTACAGGAACAGGTTGATGAATACGAATATATTTCGCCAAACGGATATGGTTACCCTGTTTATAATCCGCGCGCAGTTGGCGATGGTTATGATGATACCAATCCCTATGAAGGTGTAAAACGCGATCCGCGCTTTTACAGAGATGTGATTTATGATGGCGCTACATTTCGCGGTTCTGTTAAGAATACAGCTACGGGCGCTGATAAGATCGGCGCCACTAATTCAACTACTACAGGATATTTTCTGCGGAAATTTTATCGTGAAGATTACCGGCCGGGTAATGGCGTTTCCTTTCAGATCCATTTCCCGCTGATACGGTTGCCCGAGATCATGCTTATTTACGCAGAAGCACTGAATGAAACAGGTGGTTCTGCCGATGACATTATCAATATGCTCAACACCATCAGGCAGCGGTCGTTTATGGCGCCTGTGCCGCCGGAGATCAAAGGCGATAAAGTGAAAATGAATGAATATATTCAACGCGAACGCCGCATAGAACTGTTTTATGAAAACAAACGCTGGTTTACATCACGATTATATCTTGAGCCAAGCAGTACTACAGAGTTGACAAAAGAACAGGCATGGCAGTCGGCGGGTAGTGATAACGACACGCGTTCTCAAAACTTCTGGCCCTATCCCAAATGTCAGCGCATGGTAAATGGTATGAAGCCTGTAGAAGACCCCAATGGCAAAATAGTTATTGGAGGGAAAAAATACAGCATGCAGCGCTTTTTTGTAGCGCAATGGGTGTTTGTATCGCCCACGCATTACTTCTTCCCGATTATGCAGGATGAACTGGTAAAAGACCCGGCTTTACAGCAAGCGCCGGGATGGTAATGCAGACATAGAACAGAAGATTCAGGCGTCAGATTCAAGTTTAGACTTCAACCTGGCGCCTGAATCTTTTGCATTATACTTTCACCCACAAATTTTCCCCATTTACATACAGCTCCCCGCTGTTCACTTACATTTCATCTGTAATATGTTCATTTAGTTACAAATTTGCGCCACATTTCAGGAACAAACATGGTGTTATCCTGACCCCCTCTGTCCTTGGCAAGACTATACTAATAATTTAACCTTCAGATGAAAAAACTTTTACCCCTGCTTCTGGCCATGGGTGTGATTGCCTGTGCCTGGACCAACCCTGTTAAAACACAAACTCCGGTTCGTGCGATGTCGTTTACCGACAGCACGCCCACCGCAAAAAAATATCACTACCAGCTTTTTACCCGCTCCGATGGTGCTTTTGGGTACGATGTATTTTCCGGCAACAAAAAATATATCCATCAGGAATCTATTCCCGGTATACCGGGCAATAAAGGATTTACGTCTAAGAAAGATGCAACAAAAGTAGCAGCACTTGTAGTGAACAAGCTGCAGCAAAATATATTTCCTCCAACTATTACTACTGAAGAACTGAAACAATTGCATGTGCTGTAGATGGCATAAACCATTCACAAAGTAAAACCTTCATTAACCCCAACCAGTTCATGAAAACATTTTGTAAGCTTCTGTGTGCCTTGTGCATAATGCCTGTTGCATGTATAAACGTAGCATTGGCGCAATGCGCTAAACCTGTTGTCATCAGCAACGCCGCCACCATTTGTTCCGGCGGATCAACTACACTGACAACCGGCGTGGTTGCCGGCGCCAGCTATGCATGGTCAAACGGTGCATCAGGTAACACCTGTATAGTGGGAGCCGGATCATATACAGTTACGGTTACCTATTCCGGTGGATGTTCCAATACTTCTGATCCGGTAATAATAAAAGAAAAAACTTTTGGAGCGGTAGTACCTTCTGCCAACCCTGCTCTTTGTCCGGGCCAAAGCCTTACTCTATATGCCGATACCGGTAACATATGGCGGCGTGCAACTGATAATCCCGGAGTAGCCCGTATTGCGCCGGTATCATTCACTATCGGTTCAAAGGGATATATAGGCACTGGCGCCTGGGCGTCTCAGTACTCTGACTGGTGGGAATATGATGAAGCTACTGAAACCTGGACGCAAAAAGCCGACGTGCCCGGTGGCGGACGTAGCTATGGTGTTGCTTTCTCTATCGGCACAAAAGGATATGTTGGTTTGGGCAATGGCCCCACTGCAGCACAAAGCGACTTTTATGAATTTGATCCGTTTGCCAATACATGGACGGCCAAAGCTAACTATCCCGGAGGCGGCACCGTTGGGGCTAACAGTTTCGCCATAGGATCATTAGGATATGTGTGCCTTGGAAATTCAGCTGCCGGCGCCCCGCAAACAGGCTGGTCGTTTGATCCTGCCACTGACACATGGACACCCATCGCAAACTTTCCCGGTGCAGGACGGCGCGAAGGCATGAGCTTCAGCTTAAATAATAAAGGATACGTTACCTGCGGCTGGCTGATAACTACACCAGGACAACCCGATGCCAATGATTGCTGGCAATATGATCCGGCTACCAATAGCTGGACGGCGCAGCCTTCATTGCCCGGATATAATCGCCGCACCGGTTCATCTTTCACCATTCAGGATCATGGATACATTGTATGCGGATATGACAACACACCCGGCAATATAGGCGAACTGTGGGAATTTTATAACGGCAACTGGACGAAAAAAACAAGTTATCCCGGCCTTGCGCAATGGGGCATTGGCAGCTTTGGTTTACACGATAAAGCCATGGTAGTATTTGGTGTATCAGGTAGTACGCAGGCATGGATGTACTATCCTAATAATACCGTTCAATGGCCGGGAGGTTCTACTGCCACATCTCATACTATCAATTCACCCGGTTCTTATTCAGCAACTATACACGATATAGAAGGTTGTTCTGTTACCACTACTCCACTTACCGTAACATCACAAAGCTTAACGGCAGTAATAACTTCTTCAGGGCCTACCACCTTTTGCGATGGAATTACTGATACACTCTACGCCAATGGCGACACATGGACGCAAAAGCAGGATTATCCCAATCCGGATGCCTATTCCAGCGGATTTGCTATTGGAGCATACGGCTATTATTGTGGCGGTAACTCACTCGCAGAGAACTGGAGATACGATCCGGTTTCCAACACCTGGTCGCAGAGAGCTAAAATGCCCACTAATTTATATTCAACACCCTGTATTAGCTGGAACGGCAAAGTATATTTTACAAGCAACACCGATAAAACGATGTGGGAGTATGATCCCGAAAATGATGCCTGGGCACGAAAAGCAATCTTTCCCGGTGCTGCAGGAGCGCCTAATATGATGCAGGGATTCCTGATTAACAACCAATATATTCTTGCCGGCGGTATTAACACCTCCAATGCGGCTGTTGCCGAAGTATGGTCCTATGACCTTCTAAATGATAAATGGACGCGAAAGAACGATATGCCATATGCAATGGCTTATGCCGCCGCTTTTTCGTTAAATGGCAAAGGATATATGTGCACCGGTAATTCAACGCGTGATGGAGCTGCCGGACCGCAATCAGCCAGCTTCCTTCAGTATGATCCCACTACCGATAGCTGGACGAGCCTGCCCGATTTCCCCGGCGGGGCACGGAGCGCAGCTATTGCTTTTACAGATGGTAAAAAAGCGTATGTGGGTATGGGTAACCATGGCCCCGTGCTTAGCGACTTGTGGCAATATGATCCGGGCGCCCAAACATGGACCCGTATGCGGGACATTCCCAAAGGACGGTATGGTGCATCTTGCTTTGTAATAGGTCACTATGCATATGTTGCAGCAGGCATCGGCAGCAGCGGCTATCTTAAAGACCTGTGGCAATATGAATTGCCATATAATTATACATGGTCAACCGGAGCGACCAGCCACTTTATAAAAGTTACTACAACCGGCGATTACAGTGTAACAGTCAGCAGCGATGAAGGATGTTCGTCTGCCAGTACACCTGTACATATTACAGTGCAGCCTAAAACAGTGATCAATACGCCGCCTCAGAATGTTACCATATGCGATGCCTTATCAACCGGCTTTACCACAAGTGCGTCAGGAACAAGTATCACCTATCAGTGGCAATTGAATGGCAGCGACGTGACCGATGGAGGCGTGTACAGTGGCGCTACTACCAATGCATTAGCTGTTTCGAATGTAACAGGATTAGGCGCAGGCTTGTTTAGATGTATCGTTACCGGCACCTGCGGTAAAGACACTACTGCAACGGCAACGCTTACGGTAAATCCCCTGCCTGCAAAACCGGTTATAGCTGCCGGCGGACCAACAACATTCTGCATAGGCAGTTCTGTTGCGCTCAACAGTCCGGTTGCAACAACCTATGCCTGGTCAACCGGTGACGCCACACAGGGCATCAATGTATCAACAGCAGGTTCATACACAGTGAAAGTTACTGATGGCAATGGTTGTACTTCGCCACTCAGTGATCCCGTAACAGTAATCGTAAATGCATTACCAGCCAAACCGGTTATAGCTGCAGGCGGACCAACAACATTCTGTGCAGGTGGCTCTGTTACACTTAACAGTCCGCCTTCAACAACTTATACATGGTCAACCGGTGATGCTACACAAAATATCAATGTTTCATCATCCGGCTCCTATACAGTAAAGGTAACTGATGCCAATGGTTGTACATCACCCCTCAGTGATCCGGTAGCGGTTACCGTGAATGCATTACCGGCCAAACCGGTAATAACACCAGGCGGACCAACAACATTCTGTGCAGGCGGTTCCGTTATGTTGAATAGTCCGGCCGCTTCCCTGTATACCTGGTCAACAGGTGCTGCTACACAAAGCATTCCGGTTAATACATCCGGCTCTTATACTGTTAAAACAACAGATGCCAATGGTTGCGTTTCACCATCGAGTGATCCGGTAACAGTTACTGTAAACGCATTGCCTGCCAAACCTGTAATAACACCGGGCGGACCAACAACATTCTGCTCAGGTGGTTCTGTTGCTTTGAACAGTTCCGCGGCTTTAGGCAATACATGGTCTACTGCGGCTACTACACAAGGGATAACTATCAATAGTACAGGTTCCTATACAGTGCGGGTAACTGATGGCAACGGTTGCGTGTCACCCATCAGTGATGCCATAACAGTTACAGTAAACGGCCTACCCGCAAAGCCAGCTATTACAGCTTCCGGCGCTACCACATTCTGTCAGGGAGGCTCAGTAACACTAAGCAGCCCTGCCGCAGCAGTTTATACATGGTCTAATGGTGGCGCTACACAAAAGGTAACCATTAATCAGTCGGGCACCTATACATTGCAGATAACAGATGGCAACGGATGTCATTCACCAATCAGCGATGGAATAGCGGTTACAGTAAATCCATTACCTGCCGCACCTGTTATTAATGCTTCGGGCCCGCTTTCATTTTGTGATGGAAATTCAGTGATGTTGGCATCTCCTGCAGCATCTGCTTATCAATGGTCTACAGGCAGCCATAATCAGACTATAACTGTAAGTCGCAGCGGTAATTTCTATGTTCAGGTTACTGACGCCAATGGCTGTACATCGCCGCCCAGCAGTTCAGTTACTGTACAGGTCAATCAGCTTCCTTCAGGCAGCATTTATTCCGTTGGACCGATGGTATCAGGCAATACCCATTATATACAGCTTACTGCTCCGCAAACAACAGCCGGTCAGTATGCATGGAGTACCGGCGACAATACTTCTGTAGTGCAGGTAACCCAGTCAGGTACGTATAGTGTGATTGTTACAACAGCGCAGGGTTGCAAACAAACATTTCAAACCAATGTGCAGTTGATCGACCTGAGCCAGATACCGAATACATTTTCACCCAATCACGACGGTATCAATGACTACTGGTATGTAAAAGCGATGGATGCATTCCCCAATGCTTCGGTTATGGTATTTAACCGTAACGGAAACAAAGTATGGGAAGGCAAAGGAACCGGCATCAGATGGGACGGCACCAGCAATGGCCATGAACTTCCTGCCGGCGTTTATTTCTATGTACTGGACCTGAAAGATGGCAGCAAACCTGTTAACGGATGGGTCAACCTGCTGCGATAAAATAAATTTTCATGCACCACATAGTCACATAGGGCATGTAGGCATCACATAGCTTTTGCATCGATTTCTATGTGAAATTCTATGGTTACTATATGCCTATGTGGTGCAATTAAGCCGAAATCTAAAAACGAGTAGTATGTTCCAAATAAATAATTACATAAAAGGAATAGCAGCTTTAATGCTGCTGTTCCTGATTACGGAAAGATTAAAAGCCCAAAGCCGGCCGCAAACAACGCAGTACGTGCTGAACTATTTTCTGTCCAATCCTGCTATGACCGGACTGGAAAATTTTGCAGATATACGTGTTGGCCATCGTCGTCAATGGAGTGGTATTAACGGTGCACCTGTTACAACCTGGGTCACAGCCAATCTGCCGCTGGGTTTTACAGTTGATCAGGCGCCACCCAATTCACTGCCGGAGGAAGATGACCGTGAAGAGTTCTTCCGTTTACTGCCGGTGCAAAGGCATCATGGTATTGGGGTTATTGCATATCAGGACAAGATCGGTCCCTATGTGTCAACCTGTTTTGATCTGTCTTATGCATGGCACGTACCGCTTACCGATGAAATAGCCATGTCTGCGGGTTTGTCGGCCGGATTGCAGCAAATGCGGTACGACCCCACCAAAAACATTTATCCCGATCAGCCACTTGATCCTGCGGTTCTGAATGAGTTTGGCACTACCACTACGCCTGATCTGAATATGGGTTTGATGATCTATTCTTCCCGCTTCTTTGCAGGGGCTTCCATCCAGCAGATCATTCCATCGAAGTTTATCAATACCAGGAACTCGCTTTCCACCTATACCAAACAATACAATCTTTCAGGCGGCTATAATTTTTTGCTCGATGAAGATGAGGATATCCGTTTACTGGTATCAAGTATGGTGCGTGCTGATTTTAAAAATCCGCTGGCATGGGATCTCAATGCCAAATGTACTTTTGCTAATACCTGGTGGCTGGGAACTTCTTATCGTCATCAGGATGCTGTTGCCGGTATGGTGGGTCTTCATATTGCACGCAACTTTAACCTGTCGTATGCGTATGATTATACATTATCGCCTTTGGGAAAATTCAGCAATGGTTCTCACGAAATAATGCTGGCCTTTCAGTTCTTCAAGTTTGATGAACGCGTTAATCCGCGTGTGAACTGGTAAACATACAGGCCAACAGCACCAGTATCAAAGCTATAAAGTTGGCAATCGTGCGAATGCTATGTAATCTGTTCCAGGGCATTTCAAACTGAACACGAAAACGAGCCATTTCTTCAGCCGAAGCTGAATGAATATTAAAACTGTCCAGCGCATCATTTAATGGTACATTGCCTGCTACGGTAACGCCAAAAGAACCAAACACATATAAAAGTGTAGCGGCTAATAGCAGATAAAACCGCAATGAAACCGGTTTACTGTAATGAACCCAGGTACAAACAGGCAACAACAGCAGCGCGCCCATAAAACTCATATAAAATAAAGGATTCAGAATTTCACGGTTGAGCGACTGCATGGCGGCCAGATAACCTGCATCCGGCAATTTCCCCAGTCCTGTAATTACTGAACAGGACCAGGCGTAATACAATCCTGCTATAAGCGCTGTGGTGGTTGCCGTTGCCAGCAGAATAATATTTGCAAATGTCATTTTACGGGTGTTTTGTGTGACGGGTATTTTATTCATATAAGGTTGTTTTAAGATGGTAAGTGTGCTGCACTTACTTTAGTGTTTTAAGGTATGTTGTAATAAGCGCCACCGCTTCTTCATCAATAATAGTAGTACCGATCCTGGGCATTCTTCCTTTTGACAGCATATTGATAATTCGGTTTGTGTTTCCGGCTATGCGGGTATCTTCAAACGGAACGTCCCAGCCAAATCGTAATCGCGATTGTGAGCAGCTGCCCTTATCATTATGACAATGCGCGCAATTAACATCGAGATAAGCACGCACTCTTTCTTCTAATGTCAATGTAGTGTTTTGCCAGGCGGGCAGTTGGGCGAAATTTGCAGGATCGGCAGGCTTCATGATGCCGGTCTGCTGAAAATAACGCAACTGGTTAATAGTATCATGATCTCTCACTACATTAATATTCAGGTTCCTGATTTTAATACCAACCGGCATTAATGAATTACCGGTATTATGACAGGTGCCGCAATCCTTAGGAGAAGGAATATGATATGAAATGTTTCTGGCAGTACCTTCTTTATTGGTCCATGTAACAGGTGTGTTGGAACTGCCTGTTGCCAGCGTGGCCTCTGTTTGTTCTTTATTCCATACATAGGTACCGGCATTCCATTGTCCGTTGCTTTTAACCAGCAGCCTTGTTTCGATCAGTCTTTTTCCTTTTGAAGTGTCTCTTTTATCATTATAATAATAGAATGTTTTAACCAGTATGGCGCCATCCGGAAAATCAGGCAGGCCATTATCTGTTGCTGTGATAGTAGCGCCTTCAGGAACATTTATCAAACGTTGCTTTTCGGCATAATCGGTAAACAAACCGGTGCTTAATTCATAAAGATGATAACCATTTGCGGGTGTAAGCGATGTAGGATTACCCTGAAAAATATGATAGTCAGAAATATGGGGTAACAGAGAAGCAAAGCGACCAGCAGCCGCATTTGCATCACACCCCTGCATATAAACGGCGGCAACTGTTGCGAGAATTAATAATACCATAACAATGATGAGATGTTTCATATCATCAAAATTATGAGCACCACTACCCGGTAAAATAGAACAAAACCGACAAAGAACTGCTATAAGAGCTATAGCAGATTAGACATTTCCAAACATACAGACTGATTACTAGCGGCTTAGTGATACACTAACACTTGTAAGCGGATAAATGGCAGAATATTTGTCTTACAGGGAATAGTTTTTGCAGCTTTATACCAACAAAAATACTTTTAGCATGAGTACACAAAATCTTTCTGCAGGTGCGTTACGAACTGTAGTGATCCATGAAATGAGAAAGTATGCGCTGGCCCTTGAATATGGTTCAACCATATCTGAGCTGGAAGAAATGCGTGGGCATATTAATTCTATGGCAGATGAATTGAAAATGAAGGAACAGGAAGAAGAAGTATCCGGCAACTAATATTATTTTAACTGTTTATTTTACCTTAATCACGCCTTCTGTTGCAAGAGGGAACCTTGAAAACAGGGAGGCATCCTGTCCGTCAGGAATGAATTTCACATCGAATACAAGATTTTTCATCATTTGCATATCCTGTATATAACTACCGGCATTAAATGCGCCATAAGTGGGCGGAGCCGTATGGTCAAGATTGTAATAAAGCCATACATTATCTGAACCGAGGAAGATATTAGCTGAAGCAGATTTTACAACCAGGTATTGAGGGCTGAATTTTTCGCCTGCTGTAATATACAATTTAATACCAGGTATTATTTCCTTACCTGCTTCATCTGAAAAGGTTAATCTTCCTGTATTATTTAATTCAATTAGATTCTGTACGCTCTTTCTGTTATATGCGGCGTTCTGTCCTCCCTTCTGCCATGACGTTTGAGTAAAATAAGTGTAGTCGTATTTCTGGATCCAGATGTGCGCATTGGGGAATACATTTTTATAATCGAAATCTTCAACGTGGTGATAGCTTAAAATAATATCAGTAATATCCTGCGGTTGTATAGCCGTGCTTTGCATGGCAGAATCCGGCTTCAGATAATTTATACCATTAAAATCGTTTGCTTCATCAACGCCATACAGAAAGCCTGCGTCTGTTAATATATTTTTACCGTTATTGCCTTTCAGGAGCCATACCATAAAATCAACATGCATACTATCTTTCACAGATGTGGCCTTTGCCTGTTCTGAAGCAGTTGAAGGATGCGCCAGCGAAGTATACTTCAATACATATACTTCATAATTTACAGTTTGGGAAGATGCCAACAAAGAGATGAATAAGCCGGATAGAATAAGAGATATTACTTTCATAGGTTATGATAAATCGTAATATAAAGAGAATGGTAAACCCTGTTATTACAATGGGGCAAATGTACTAATAAACGTCAATTTATATAAAAAGATTGCGGAATTGGCCTATCAATAAATTTGTCCTGAATCAATATCGGGGTAAAAATGGTGTTGAATCAAATCACAAATAAATAATTTTTTGTAGTTCTTGCATAGTTGTAATTTCTACCTTAACTTTGAAATACAAAGTGCTTTTTAGTATTAATATTCAGCGTGTTTAAAGGCTATCGCTGAGGTACGCTCAATCGCGGGCATCTTTAAACTTCTGTTGTGCCAGTTTGAACAGGCATTATGGCATACTTGTGTGTTTTCAGGAAGCTTATATAGATTATAATAGTGAAGATCGGTAGACGGTAATCTTTTTTTTATCCATATACTTTGAATTTCAAAGCCCTTTTTAAAAACAAATAATAGATGAAAATAGATTTTATCATAGCGTATATACAGAGATATGAATTCGGGCATGAAAGGGATTTTGTGCCGCCTATTACGGGTATTCATTTAGCAGCCATTACTCCGGCGAAATATAAAATGAGGGTATTTCACCAGCAGGTTGATAAAATAGAACTGAACACCGATGCAACCGTAATAGCCATCTCCTTCTTTAGTGGTTTTGCCATGGCGGCTTATAGCCTTGCCGTGGAATTTCGGAAAAGAGGGAAAATAGTGGTGGCGGGTGGCCCGCACGTTACCTACTGCCAGTCAGAAGCGCTCACTTGTTTTGACGCTATTGTAACGGGTGAAGCAGAAAACGTTTGGTTAACCCTGCTACAGGATATCGAGCTTGGCCAGTTACAACGAGTATATGCCGGAACACCCTGCGACATGATGGACTTACCTACACCAAGATATGACCTGCTATCTGAAAGGTTCTTCATTAAAAAGGTTATTCAGGCTACAAGGGGCTGTCCTTTCTCCTGTTCCTTTTGTACTGTTCCTTCATTGAACCCTGGCTTTAGATTACGACCAGTTAAAGACGTAATACGGGATGCATCATTCGATAAATTTAAGCACTGGTGGCAAAGAAAAATTGTTTGGTTCTGGGATGATAACCTAACTATTAACAGGCCTTACATCAAACAGCTTCTTCGTGAAATGATCCCGCTGAAAAAGTGGTGGTTAACCCAGGCCAGCATGGACATCGCTAAAGACGCGGAACTGCTGGACTTAATGAAAGCCTCTGGTTGTATAGGCGTTTTTTTAGGCATTGAATCGTTTGGCATTGATTCCCTGGTTGATGCCAATAAGAAACAAAACAAAATAGCAGATTATCAGGGAGCAGTAAAAGAGATCAGGAAACGGGGAATTGCCGTAATGGCTGGCTTTATTGCCGGATTTGACCATGATGATGAACACAGTATCAGGAATATGGCTGACCAGTTAATGGAAATAGGTATAGATGTTCCGTTTCTAAGCATCATGACTCCTTTCAGGGGAACCCCCATTTATACCAAACTAAACCATGAAGGCCGGATTATACAAGAAAGAAATTGGAATTTTTACAATGGTTATAACGTAGCATTCAAGCCTAAAAAAATAAATGAGATCCAATTGCTACATGCACATCGGGCGCTGTGGAAAAAGTCTTTTTCGCCCATATATTCACTCAGAAGGGTGTTGCGGGGAATATTCTCATTAAGAAGAGGTGCTTTTCTTTTATCATTATTCATGAACTCTTTTTACACCTATAAGAGAGTAAGAAAAAACTATCCTATTGACATGAGTAAACGAACAGATATAAACAAGCTGGCTGAACTGCCAACAAAAACCAGCAATGAAGCACCTCATGTAATGCTTTCAGCTGATCCCTATGTTTTTTCACATTTAAATTCAAAAAGTGTATAATTCTACGGGCACATTTTATAACTGCATATCCTTTCTTTATCCGGCCATCGATTCCTTTTTAAAAAGACATAAAAAAGCCCTGATTAAAGAGGTCAACAGTAGCGTTCCCGGAAAACTACTGGAAATTGGCGTAGGTAACGGCTCGCATTTACCCTTATATAGCTCTCATCAAATTATAGCAATCGACATTTCTGAAGCGATGCTTAACAAAGCGCAACGTTTCAAAGGAGAGCATACTGAATTACTGCTCATGAATGGAGAAAACTTATTATTTCCGGAAGCCTGTTTTGATTATGTGGTTATTTGTCATGTGCTGGCTGTTACCCAAAATCCTGATCAGTTATTGGAGCAGGTATACAAAGTATTAAAGCCCGGGGGAAGGTTATTTATCCTCAACCACTTTACACCAGACAACTGGCTCAGATATGTTGATTGGGCTCTTCAGCCCTTGTGTTCATTTTTTCATTTTAAATCTTCCTTTCGCCTTTCCAACATAAAAGAACTGCAATTGTTTTCACTACATAAGCAAACGGAGCTGGGAAAGAGCTCTTATTTTAAACTTCTTATCTTTTGTAAACCTTGAAAAAGCACGTTCCTTTACTGGCTGTATCATTATTTCTGAGCCTGTTTATTTATGTTTTTTACCGCACAGAAAAGACACTGATAAACCAGATTTTTATTGCCCTTTTTCATCGGGAAACATACATCTTTTTAAAAAACCGTGTTACTCTTCTGCTGCCCCTGCCGGATTATGTTATTTATTCCTTACCGGAAGGCTTATGGGTGTTTTGTATTACTCTCACCTCGAGCCCTTTTTATCTGGAAGTGTATAAACGAAAATGGAGTTTGGTATTTGTTCCTATACTGTTAGCCTTAATCATGGAAATATTTCAGTTGTTGCATTTTACAAACGGCCGGTTCGATTTAATGGATATTATTTTTTCGACGGCATTTTGGCTTTTGGCTTTATTTTATACGAGAACCAACATAGGCAAAGAGCCGCTTTTTCAATCGGTTAATATTACAACTGCCTGCTGCATCAGCAGCTACTTAATTGTTTATCTTGCACATGTTAATTATTAAACGATGCCCATACAACTAGATAGCTCGGGCAGTACAAACCGACGTGTGACCAGGATGCTATATACCAGTTGAGTTGCGAGGCATAAATTTTTTATATACAAATGATAAATTGAACTTATGAACCTACCAGTTACTGCCACTATCACGGGATTATTTTCCGTTCAACCTGAAGTTGTATTTGATGCGTTTCTGGATAAGAAGACTATTGGTCGTTTTATGTTCGGACCAGAAATCAGAGACGAAGAGATCGTAAGTCTTGAAAACGAACCCTGGGTTGGAGGCTCGTTTTCCTATGTCGTTCGCCGCCAGGGAAAAACATTCAATCATACGGGAGAATACGTTGAAATTGACCGTCCCCGTCGCCTGGTATTCACCTGGACTGTAAAGGAGGATGCGGCAAATAATCAATCGCGGATTGTTATCGGTATTTTACCTATCATAGATGGCTGCGAACTTACGCTAACACATGAAATGCCACGCGGCCAGGAAGATTTTGTAGAAAAAAGCAAAGCGGCCTGGGGCAAAATGATAGATAAGCTTACGGAAATAGTTGATCAACAGATCGGCGAATGATATAAAAACTATTCATCAAAAACTTCTTTTTTCATTACCATGTATAGCCCATCCCTTATGGGAAGTAACACTTTAATAGTACTTTCATCACTGTTAACAAAATCATTGAACTCCCTGAATGTAATGGTTTGACTGTCGGTAATAGCAGGGTCAGCTACCTTCCCCTGCCAAAGAACGTTGTCTACTAAAAGAACTCCTCCCGGGGCGAGCATAGGTAATAACATCTTATAATAAGTAAGATAATTTTTCTTATCAGCATCGATAAAGATAAGATCAAATTTGCCTTCCAGCGCCGGTATCAAATGTATAGCATCCCCTATTAAAAGATCAATCACCGGTGAATAACCTGATTTATCAAAAAAGGTTCGCAGTGGCTTTTCAAGCTCTGCATTATATTCAATGGTGGTTATTTTTCCGTTTTCACGCAATCCCTTTGCCAAACATATTGCAGAATAACCGGTGAAGGTGCCTATTTCCAATATTCTTGCAGGTCGTAATAACATAGAAAGCATCGAAAGGAATTGTCCCTGCAATTGCCCCGACAGCATTTCGGGGAATAAGAGATTACTAAAAGTGTATTCTGCAATTTCTTTAAGCACAGGTTCCTGGGGGGAAGTATGTGCTTCGGCATACTTGAATATATTTTCAGTTGTAAGATTCATATATGACAGATATAAAATTAGGCAGCAAGTGACAATTAAAACTTTTCCAAAACTGAACTACTTAGTAAATGACTGCACGCCCAGCTTCCGCTGTATGAAGTCCTCTATGTGATTGATGGTATTGAAATTCGACAATTGCAAATCGTCATTCTCAATTTTTATAGAGAATTCCTTTTCCAGGTACATCACCAGCTGTAATGCAAACATGGAATTTACAAGGCCCTGTTCAAAAATATCATCATCCAAATTGAGGTTTATGTTTCCACCGATTTTTTGCAGCAGATAGGTTCTGATTGTTTCTTTCATAATTGGTATTGTATTGCAGATGAATAAATGACTTAATATTTGTAAAACCCTTCGCCTGTTTTTTTGCCTAATAAGCCGGCGCTAACCATTTGCTTTAACAGGTAAGCAGGCCTGTATTTGTCGTCATTGAACTCGTTATATAAAACTTCTATGGAGTACAGTATGGTATCGAGCCCAATAAGGTCAGCGGTTTCAAGAGGGCCCATCGAATGGGAAAGGCATCCCCTGAATATTTTATCTACATCCCTGGCCGTTGCTATATTTTCCTGGATGCAGAAAATGGCCTCGTTAATGTACATAAGCATTACCCTGTTGGATACAAAACCTGGTGAATCGTTAACCAGTACGGCCTGCATGTGCATGGTAGCGAGAAATTGCGTGGCATTGTCTATAGTTTGCTCACTGGTAAAAAAACCTTTTACCATTTCAACCGTCGGCATCAGGTGCACCGGGTTAACAAAATGTATTCCCAGCACATGGGAAGGCTCTTTCAGGAAGGCGCTCAGCCTGGTGACCGGTGTTGCTGAAGTATTAACAGCAACCAGTGTACCGGCAGTTACAATATCACGAAGTTGTTCATAGAGTTGTTCTTTTACACCGATTTTCTCAGGTATATTCTCTACTACCAATTGTGCATCTGCTACTTCCCCGATATCAGTCGTATACCGGATGTTTTCTGTTGGATCGGCACTGATACCTGAGGGGCTTTTTTTCTGCCGTTGCATTAACAGGTCAAACCGGGCAATATTGCGGATACTTTCCCGTGCCTCGCGCAATTTGTCGTCGGAAATATCTACCAGAATAACCTTGTAATTAAATTTAGCCAATTGAAAGCTTACTCCCTGTCCCATAATTCCTGCACCTATAACACCGATTGTTTCGTACTGCATATGATTGTGTCTTTTTTCTAAAAACTTATTTAATCAGGAATTGCTGTTGTAGTATTGACATCAAATGAGCCGCATTGTAAGGCACGTATTTTAAATCGAACATATCAAAATGCCTCCCTTTCCCCTGGTAAACAACAAACCGGTTGTTGGTGCTGTCTTCCCAATTTCTGTTTAGAATAGCAGTCTCTGTAATTTCTTCATTGTCTTCTTCACACGTGATCAGGTGAATCGTAGCATTTACCTGTCCCCTGTCTATTTTTCCATTCATATACTTTGAATAGCGGAGCATTTTATGGCGGGTTTGCTCTTTGAGTATGTCCAGGTAAGCAGCATTCTCACCAAATATCGACATATCCATGTCCTTTATATGAGCAGCCACCATGTGTTCCAGTTCTTCGTCGGTTTTTTCCTCCGCCTCCCATCGCTTATAGCTATCTATTAAAATGATATCCGATACTTCCTGCCCCAATGTTTCCAGCTCTTTGGCAACTTCAAACGCAAAATTTCCTCCATAAGAATAGCCCAGCAATATAAAGGGCATCCCCTGCTGCATATTCATCATCACCTCAAGATATTCGCCCGTCTCCTGAAAATGGAAACAACAGAGGGTATAATCCGGCAAATAACGGGCAAGGGATGTATATACGAAGGAGTATCCCAGAAAGGGAGGGAAACAAAAGATGATTTGATCCTTTCCCGGATTTATCAGTGTATAAGGCAATTCTTCCGATTGTACCCCGTCGTCCATGGTCCTTATATATTCTGCCAGCTCTTTAACAGAAGTATAGGTAAAAGCTGTTGTGAGAGGTAAATCAATGCCCATTTCTTTTTTTATCCTGTTCAGTACCTGGATCAGTTTAATGGAATCAGCGCCCCGCTCAAAGATATTGTCGCCAATGCCGATGTGGTCAATATTCAATATCCCTTTCCAAATAGAAACAAGACTTTGTTCAATAGCCCCAACCGGTTCGCCGTCAGGAATAGCGGTTGATGTACGGAAAGCCAATGACTGTTGCTGAGCGATTGTTTCGAGTGCTTTCCTGTCTATTTTCCCGCTACTCATAAGTGGCATGGTGCGTATATGCAAACAGCGAACCGGCAGCATATAAGCGGGTAAAAAATCAGCCAGGAAAGACCTTATTGCAGTATCGCCATACGGTATATCCGATTCGTAAAAGGCTATAATGTGCTTTTCGCCGTTGTTATTGATTAATACCGCCGCAGCGATGGTAACGCCTTCATACCTGCGTAAAGCGTTTTCGATTTCTCCTAATTCTATACGATACCCTCTTAGTTTCACCTGGTTGTCGGCGCGTCCTATATACTCAATTCTTCCGTCGTATAACCATCTTCCTATATCTCCTGTTCGATAGATCGGCTCCGGTGAAAGTCGCTCGTCGTTGAAAAATTTCTCCCTTGTTAACCCATCATTTCCGTAATAACCCTTCCCAACACCTGTTCCTGCAATACAAATTTCTCCGGGAATATTTACGGGTTGTACCACGTTATTGTTTCCTACAATGAAAATCTGTTCGCCCATTAAAGGTTTTCCAATGGTGATGGTATCATCCTTTATTTCATCTGCCGTGCTCCATATACAGGTTTCCGTAGGACCGTATACGTTAAAGATCCTGGTTTGTTTAAATCCTTTTAAGGTATGAAATAATTCCTCCGGCATGGATTCTCCTCCCACCAGTAAAACCCTGATGCCCGACATAAAACCGGGGCCAATATGCTTCAGCAGCAGCGACAGCCGGGAAGGCGTTAACTGCAGCACATTTATTTTTTTCTGTCTGATGATCGCCCCTATTTTCTCAAAGTCATTGACCTCATTGTCATCGGCAATCACTACGGTTACGCCAGCCATCAAACTGCACAGCATTTCCAGCACCGAAATATCAAAAGTAATATTGGTGATCGCCAGTATGGTATCCGCTGAAGTAATTCCGAAAACCGGCTGCAGGTTCTGCGTAAAGGCAACCACGTTTCCATGCGTGATCATTACTCCTTTCGGGATACCCGTAGAGCCGGATGTATAGGTGATGTAGGCAAGATTGTCCGCATCCATGATACTATCCGCCCAATCAGCCACACTATTGTTCCTTTCGTCGTAAATGTTAAATACCGGTAAGCTATATGCTGAGGCTTCTTTATCGGTAATGATAAGGTTGCACCCGCTGTTGCTGAGTATATTTGCTATGCGACCCGCCGGGAAGTTCGGGTCGATGGGAATATAAGCTGCCCCTGTCTTTAATATGGCAAGCAAGGCTACCGGCAGTTCTACACTTCTTGGCAATAATACGGCTACTTTATCTCCCGTTTTTAATGAATACGCATACTTCATGCAGGCTGCCCATTTAGAAGACCGCTGGTCCAGTTCTTCAAAGGTTAACCGATCTGTGGATGTTTCCAGCGCGATGCGCATGGGGTGCTTTTTCATTTGCGCTGACCACAGGCCGGGTATAGTTTGTTGTGGGGTTTTAGCAGGGGCTCCTGCGAATTTTTTTAACAATTGAACTTCTTCCTCATCCGGTAACGCGATCCGTTGCAATTGGATGGCCGGATTTTCTATCACCTGCTTTATAATATGAATGAAATGTGTGGCTAACCTTTTTATCGATCTGGTCTCAAACAGCGCCGTATTGTAATTTACCATGAACTCAATGGTGTCTGGCAACTGAACCGTTTCAAAGACCAGGTCGAATTTGGCAACATTTACCGTAAGCGGGTAGTCGCTAAACGTAAGCCCTTGTACACCCTGCTCATGTGGGTGGTTAATGAGCAGGAACATGGTGTCGAACAAGGGGTTTCTGCTGGTATCCCTTTTCAGATTCAGAGACTGTATAAGCTCTTCAAATGGATAATCCTGGTTTTCATAGGCGGTCAGTGTATTTGTTTTTACCTCCTGCAGGAATTGTTCAAATGTTTTCTCTCCTTTGGGATAATTTCTCAGAGCCAGTGTATTCACGAACATACCAATAATAGGCTCCAGGTCGGCATGCGTTCGTCCGGCTGCCGGAGTACCGATAATAATATCTTCCTGCGAAGTATATTTTGATAACAGGATATTATATACGGTGAGCATAAACATATTCAGCGTCACCTTTTTTTCTTTGATAAATTGAAATATCCGTCCAATGGTTTGGGGATCACACCCGAAATAATAATTCCTTCCTTCGAATGTTTGGTTGAATGGGCGGGGAAAATCAACAGGCAGGTTCAATACAGGCAGTTCGCCTTCGAATTGTGTTAACCAATACTGTTTTTGTAATTCAATGGCGCCCGAACTAAACAGGGATCGTTGCCAGGCTGCATAATCCCTGTATTGAATGGTAAGCTGCGGAAGCGTGTTGCCTTTATAGAGTTCCCATAACTCACGGTTAAATATAGCCAATGAGCCCCCATCGGCTATGATGTGGTGCATGTCGAACATAAGAAGATGTCTTTCACCAGACACTTTCATCACCTGGGCGCGGAACAAGGGTACTGAATCAATATTAAATTTGCGGATAAATTTTTCAACCAGCGCCTCTGCATCGCCATCATATGGCGCCTCCACCAGTTCAAAGGGAACATCATCATGCACCATTTGCACCGGTTCATCATCGATCATGTGAAAAGACGTTCTCAAACTTTCATGTCTTTTTATCAAAGACCGGAAAGCGCTTTCCAGCTTTACTATATTCAGCGGCCCGTCGACCCAAAACGCATGGTATATATTATAGGTTGTTTCCGCACCTTTAAAATGGCTCATTACGAAAATCCTTTTTTGGGCCGAAGAAAGCGGGTAATGAGGCTGTTTGGCAACGGATGTAATAGGAACGAAATAACAACCTGAAGCCGTGCTTAAGTAGTGCGCCAGCGTTTTTACCGTTGGATTGTTAAAAATATCCCTTAAGGAAACTTCAACATGAAAAGCCTTTTGTATCCGGCTTACCAGCACCAACGCTTTCAGCGAATGACCGCCCGATTCAAAGAAATTATCGGTTGTTCCAATTGCGTTAGTTTCCAGCACTACTCTCCATATCTCCAGCAGTTGCTTTTCCATTTCGGTTGCGGGCCCCATGATGGCTGTGGCAGCAAGGGCGGCAACAGGCGCCGGCAGCGCCTTTTTATTGATCTTGCCATTGGAAGTGAGGGGAAAATTCGCTACCTGTATAAACCAGGCTGGCAGCATATATGATGGAACCCGGCCAGCCAGGAAGGCCTTCAATGCGGGAATGTTTACCTGTTCAGATGCTATAAAATAAGCTACCAGTGTTTTGTCGTTGCCCTTGCCTTCAAAAGTAGTAATCACGGCCTGCTGAATAGCATTATGGCTAAGCAATACATTTTCTATTTCTCCCGGTTCTATGCGGTATCCGTTTATTTTGAGCTGATCGTCTTTACGGCCTGCAAAGATCATATTTCCATTGGGTAGCCATCGGCCCAAATCTCCCGTTTTGTAGATTCGTTCCATCTTCCCTGCGGAGTCCGTGATCCAGGTAAACTTTTCGTCCGTCAGGTTCCGGTGATTTAAATAACCGCGCGCCAAACCATCTCCGGCAATGCAAATCTCCCCGGTGATACCTTCGCCACAAAGCTGGCCGTCACTATCCAGAACATATATACGCGTATTATCAATAGGTTTTCCGATTGGCACAGCAGGTAAGGTATCTTCCGCAGAGTATGCATAGATCATGCACCCTACCGTGGCTTCTGTAGGACCATATTCGTTATATATAGTTATGCGGCCACCGAATTTACGATATATATCAGCAGCTAATTGGCTTTCTAACGCTTCGCCGCCAACAATCAGGGTGTGAATGCGGGTGTGCTGCAGCAAATCAGCCGAATCTATATTATTCAGAATGCGCAAATGGGCGGGAGTCAGCTTTACGATATCAACCCTGTCGTTTGTTATGATCTTTTCTATCAGCAGCCCCTCTTCTTTTCCGTTGTAGATGACAATTTCATTTCCCGTAGCCAGCGGCATAAATATAGCCGTTAACGTAAGGTCAAAGCAAACGGATGTAAACAGAGGCATAGCGCCGGGTTGCCCTTTACAATAATATTCACCGGCCCAACTGATATAATTCACTATGGCGGCATGTTCTACAATAACCCCTTTCGGTGTTCCGGTTGAACCGGAAGTATATATTATGTAGGCCGCGTCGCGTGCCAACACTTCAGGCAATACTATGCCGGTACTGCCTTGTTGTACCACAGTATCCAATATACCGATCCGTTTTTCGGTTATCAATGCTTCTAAAGGCGAAGGAATGTCGCCGGTTTTCAAAACCCAGGCGCATTGCGCATCATCGAGCATAAAGGCAATACGCTCCGGCGGATAACCCGGCTCTATGGGCAGATATATGGCGCCTGCTTTTAATATCGCCAGTAAACCAATAATTAATTGTTCATTTCTTTCTGCCAGAACAGCCACCACATTCCCTTTTTTCAAGCCATTGTTCACCCAAAAAGTTGCCAGTGCATGCGCCTTTTTATTCAGCGCATCATAAGTAACAACATTACTATTACAAACAATGGCAGCGGAGGCTGGAACAGCGGCAGCCTGTGCCTCAACCAATTGATGAATCGTATCATATGCCCCTGGTTGGGAAATGCTGTTAAACCCCGGCAGGCGGTCCTGCTCTTCCTCAGTTAACAGGCAGATATTACCGATGGCTTTTTGAGGGAATTGCAGGATCGTTGTCAAAATGGTACAATAATGCCTGGCCATCCGCTCAATTGTTGGCTTTATAAAAAGATCTGTTGAATAGTTGAATGTAACCATCCATTCTTCACCTGCTTCCTGTATTTCAACCGACAGATCGAATTTTGCGGTCGTATTATTTACGTCAACCGGTTTCACCTGCAGCCCCTGGATCTGCAACGGTTCCATTTCCATATTCTGAAAAGCGAATAAGGTATCGAAAAGCGGGTTCCGGGCGCCCTTTCGCTCCGGATCGAGGGTTTCTATTAATTCCTCAAAAGGATAGAGCTGGTTGTCCATTGCCCTGAAGAAATTTTCCGTAAGCTGGTTCAGCAGAACAGCAAATGATTGCTCCGGTTGCACGTCGCATTTTATGGGAAGCGTATTAACGAACATGCCAATGACATCATTGAGCGCAGGATGTATGCGGCCTGCAACGGGCACTCCTGCAACAATGGTACACTGACCTGAATATTTATACAGTAATACATAGTAAGCTGCAAAACTCACCAGGAACAGGGTGCTGTTGTTGTCAACGGCCAGCATTCGTAATGCTGAAACCACTTCCTTATCGATGGTGATAGCAATGCAGTCTCCCCTGAATGTATTTTCGTCGGGGCGGGGAAAATCGAGCGGAAGCTCCACCGGCTCCTGTATATCTGAAAAGGTAGTCAGCCAGTATTTTCTTTGTACATCAAAAGCAGGCGTTTCGCGGTATTGATTAAGCCAGTATGCGTAATCCTTGTATTGAAGGGTTAGCGGCGCCAACATGCCGGTGTAGTATGCGCCCGTAAATTCCTTTAGCAGCAGGTTAACCGAAATGCCATCCGATATTATATGATGCATATCTATCAGCAGAATAAATTTGTCGTCTGCCTGCCTGATGATCGATACTCGGAACAATGGCGGACTGCTCAGGTCAAACGGACGTATGAAGTCTGCAATTTGTTTATGTACAGGTTCCCCGCTGTCCTGTATAACCGATATTTGAAAAGGCGCCTTGTCAACTATTCGCTGCACCAGCACGTCGTCTGCGACCGAAAAGCCCGTTCTTAATGACTCGTGTTTGGCAATGATTTGCGCGAAAGCTTTTTCAAGCCTGTCAATGTCTAATGCACCCCTGATGGAATATGCCACAGGCATGTTATAATTCGTTACGCCTTTATTAAGCAGGTAACTCAGGTATAACCTTCTTTGTGCGAAAGATGCGGAGTAATATGTGCAAGCAGGAGCAGTAGGTATATCAAAAGGAACAGACAGAGCCTCTTTTTCTATGTATGCCGCCAGCGCCTTAATAGTTCCGCAAATGAAGATCTGCCGCAGAGGCACTTCTACGCCCAAATCCCTGAGAATAATGGTAATGAGCCTCGCTGCTTTCAGAGAGTGCCCGCCTGATTCAAAGAAATTATCATTTATGCCGGCTTCCTGAAGATTCAACACTTCTTTCCAGATAGCTAACAATTGCTTTTCCAGTTCGGTTGAAGGCTTGTCTTTCTCTGCAATGACCCGTATGTTGCTTTCAGGAGCCGGCAACCTTTTTCTGTCTGTTTTCCCATTGCTGGTAACAGGCAGGCTTTCAATAACCATACATCCTGATGGAATCATATACTCAGGCAACAGCCTGGATAAATAAGCGCGAATGTCAGAAAACGAAACAGGCGACCGGGGTACAGCAGGAACGAGCCAGGCATATAAATATTTGCTTCCTGTTTTGTCATCAACGGCACATACTACGGCTTCCTTAATGGCGGGGTGATTCAGTAATACCGATTCAATCTCGCCTAACTCGATTCTGTAACCGCGAACCTTTACCTGGTTGTCTTTGCGGCCAACGAAAATAATATTTCCTTCGGGAGTCCATTTTGCCAGATCCCCTGTCCTGAACATTTTTGCTCCGGGATTAAAAGGATCATCAATGAATTTCGAAGCGGTCAGTTCGTCGTTATTAAGGTAGCGTTCAGCTACTCCGGGGCCTGAAACACATACCTCGCCGGCTACCCCAACAGGCAGCAGCTCCAGGGAATTGTTAACGATATAAATGCGGTAGTTGGGGATTGGTTTGCCAATCGACACGTTTTCGCCTAAAGGGGTTTGGGGTATATAAGTGAGCCCGGTGCAGATAACAGTTGTTTCGGTAGGCCCATAAACATTAAATATGTCTACCCCTTTGATCAAAGCGCAATAGTCGTACAATAACGTGTCTTTGATCGGTTCAACACCCACAAACAATTTATTGAGTTGAATGGCATTGCCATGAGGTTGTAAACAGCGGAAAACATCTTTTAGCAATACCGGAGGTATATAAGTGAAGGTGATAGCCTGCTCCACGATAAAATCAGCCAGTTTCGCAGGATCAAAAAGCCGGTCTTTATCTAATATTACGAGTGTCGATCCACCCGTAAGACTCATATATATTTCTGCTACGCTGGCATCGAATGCAATATTGGCCAGCTGCAGGCAGCGGTCTTTTGTTGTAAACCCACTGGCATACCTGGTTTTAAATGCCAGTACCAGGTTAAGTAACGCTTTGTGCGATATTACTATGCCTTTTGGCCGGCCGGTAGAACCGGATGTATATATGATATAGGCAGGGTCATCAGGAGTGTTTATGCTACCATGAGCCATTTCAGGATTACCGGTCAGGTCTATGTCATCAATAAACAGCACCCGCTCCTCATAACTGGTAAAGAGCTCCGGCCTCGATGAAAAAAATGCCCTGGTTGTAAGAATCGCCTCAGCTGAACTGTCTTTAAGGATAAAGTCAATCCGTTCGCCCGGAAGATCCGGGTCTATCGGTACATAGGTGGCGCCTGCTTTTAAGGCGCCGAGCATACCCTGCACCATATATTGCGAACGTTCGCAAATAAGCGCTACAATGCTTTTGCGACCGATACCTTTCGCCCGTAGCAGGACAGCTAATTGCAGGGATTGACGCCACAACAAATGATAAGAAATGCTATGTGGCCCGAATTGAACGGCCACCTGTTCAGGTGTTTCCCGTACCTGCAGCTCAAACAGTTCGATAACAGATAACCTGTTCTCCCGAAAATCAACAACAGTATCATTAAATGTTTCAAGTACCTGCTGTTTTTCAAAGGCAGTGAGCAACGGAATATGGCTAATCTTTTCAGTGGAATCATTCGCAATAATTTCAAGAATGCGCATATACTGCCCGCCTAACCTCGAAATAAACCAACTGGCATAGTTGGCGGTATGTACAATGGTTATTTCAAAGGATGCCGCCTTTTTACGAATGGTAAAGGCCAGCTTTGACTGCCCGTGAAATTCATAAGTTCCGGTGAACGGAATGTAGGATAAAGAATAATTGAACAAAGGCAACACAGGACCATACAGTTCCTCGTATTGTTCTTTAAAATTTTCAAAGGAATATTCCTTATGCCGGTATGCTTCCTTCAATTCATTTTGCAATAACAAAAGCAGCTCCCTTACATTGGTGTTTGTATCAATGGCAGCGCTCAAGAATAAAGGAGCAGGCGGTGCTGTGTCATCGAACGCAGGCAAAGGCGCTGCACATGCTACTAATATGTTTTCGGCCGATGTATATTGGTGGGCAATAATGTGTAAGGCCGCCAGGAAATATAAATACACCCCGGCATCCTTATCATTGCATACTTTCTTTATAGCCGCGGCAGTTGTTTCATTGAGCAGGAAGGACTGAGACAGCATGGGGCCGGAAAGACCGGCTACCGATGTAGCGCCAATTTCAGCCGGTTCAAAAGATCCTGTTTTTTCCAACCAGTAATCGATGGCAATTTTATGGAGCAACGTGTTGGTCATTCGGATAAGTTTTGTATTGGTCTGCTAAAAATTAAAGGCAACATCCAGCCCGGGGCCTTCATGCATCGTTTCTGCTGCAATGCGGATAGACAGTTCCCCGATTGGCTTCATAGGATCGGCTAAAACATCACTTAACAGGGTGATGAATCTTTCTTTCATGAGTAAAACGGTTACTTCTTTAAACAGCGAGGTATTGTACTCCAGTTTCGCCGGCCAGGGCCCCTTGCTTTCGGTTATTTCCAGGTACAGATCAAACGGAGATGCCCCGGTATTTACGGGATAGGCTGAAACAGTGAGATCATGTAATCGCATCTCCGGAATCTCCATATTCTGCAATGCGAACGCTGCA
>Ga0105239_10001895_pt1 | contig 27349 bp, 21 predicted proteins | sample KBSC44metaG_FD_92761 | JGI IMG/M metagenome (GOLD analysis project Ga0105239, IMG submission 92761) | Corn rhizosphere microbial communities from Kellogg Biological Station, Michigan, USA - KBS C4-4 metaG | ecosystem: Host-associated > Plants > Roots > Rhizosphere > Soil | place: Michigan, USA...
CACTGATTAGGCAGCCATGGCATACTGAGTATTGCCATTTGAAGTTTGAATATTCAGATTAACGTGCTAATTATCCAACGCACGACATGCTTACACCTTCAAAGATCTATGCTGTCAAAACCAGGCACCCCCAGTTTTTTCGGCGCCCCTCCCCGGTTTTGGACCGGAGAGGGGGACTGCAAATATACGAATAATTTGTGAGCCGCGGAAGGGCGCGGCGGGGCGGTTGGTTATTTGTGTCCGAAGACATGGAAGATGTCGAGGCCGAGGGCGTAGGCCATCAGGCTGAAGAGCAGGATCATGCCGACCATCTGCGCATATTCGATGAATTTGTCGCTGGGCTTGCGGCCGGAGATGATCTCGACGATGGTGAAGAGGGCGTGGCCGCCGTCGAGGGCCGGTATGGGGAGGACGTTCATGAAGGCGAGCAGGATGCTGAAGATGCCGGTGAGCATCCAGAAGCTTTGCCAGTCCCAGATGGAGGGGAAGATGCCGGCGATGCTGATGACGCTGCCGAGGGAGTCCTGGGCCTTGACCTCCTTGGAGGTGAAGATGAGCTTCAGGTTGCGGATATAGTTGGACAGGGTCTCGACCGCCTGATGGACGCCTGCGGGGACGGCCTGCAGGAAGGTGTAGGAGGTATGCCTGCTGCCGAGGAGTTTATCGGCGGCCTCGTAGGCGATGCCCATCGTGCTGTCCTTGGCGGGGTTGCGTTCGATGGTGACCTGCACGGTGTCGTGGCCGTTACGGACGACGGTCAGGTGGTTGGACATGATGCTCTTCATGTGCAGGAAGGCGGGGTCCTTTATCTGATCGGTCGCGAAGTGGATCGGGCGGCCGTTCATCTCGATGAGGGTGTCACCCTTGCGGAGGTCGCCGGCGGTGATCTTTGCCCAGGGCATCACGGAGTCGACGACCTCGGGATAGCGGATGTAAGCGAGGCCGCCGAGGCGGTTCTTATTGAGCTGACCGATGACGCCGGGGGGAACCTTGAGTTGGAGGGTATCGCCGTTGCGGGTGATGGTAACTTCCTTGGCCTCGTTCATGATCATCTCGGAGCCTACGGAGCCCTGCTTTTCGAGGGGCTTGCCGGCTACTGCAATAATATTATCGCCATCCTGCAGCCCCATCTTGCGGCCGAGACTATCCGCATAAAGGCCATATTTAAGATTGGAAACGGGGATATAGTCCTTGCCCCAGACCCACATGACCATGATAAATATAGCAAAGGCGAGCAGGACATTGACGGTGACGCCGCCGAGCATGATGATGAGCCGCTGCCAGGCGGGCTTGCTGCGGAACTCCCAGGGCTGGGCGGGCTGCTGCATCTGCTCCTTGTCCATGCTCTCGTCGATCATGCCGGATATCTTCACATAACCGCCGAAAGGGATCCAGCCGAGGCCGTATTCGGTCTCGCCGATCTTCTTTTTGAAGAGGGAGAACCAGGGATTGAAGAAGAGGTAGAATTTCTCGACCCGGCATTTGAACCAGCGGGCGGGCAGGAAATGGCCCAACTCGTGAAGGACCACTAAAATTGAGAAGGAGAGGATAAATTGGAGGACTTTGATGCCGACGGATGCCCACTCTATTGCTAGTAATACCATGTTTTAAGTTTTGGACCGGGCAAGCCCGGTCCTACAATCTACAATTTTATTAAAGATGCGGCAAAATTACGGGCCTCCCCATCGCTTTCAAAATATTCTTCCAACGTGGGCCGCTCGATAAAGGGCAGTTCCTGCATGGTCCGTTCGACGAGGTCGGTCATGTCGAGGAAACCGATGCGATTGCGCAGGAAGGCGAAGACGGCGATCTCGTTGGCTGCATTCAGCACACAGGGGAGATTGCCGCCCTTGTTGAGCGCCTCGGTCGCCAATACCAGGTTGCGGAAGGTCCTTGTATCGGGCTCCTCAAAGGTGAGGGTGTTCGGCTTACGGAAATCATAACGGGGAAAGTTATTGGCCATGCGGCGGGGGAAACCCAGCGCATACTGGATGGGCAGCTTCATATCGGGCAGCCCCATCTGCGACTTGATGCTGCCGTCCTCGAACATGACCATGCTGTGTATAATGCTCTGAGGATGAATCACTACCTGTACCTGGTCGGGCTCGAGGCCAAACAGCCACTTCGCCTCGATCATCTCCAGGCCTTTGTTCATCAGCGTTGCCGAGTCGATGGTGATCTTGGCGCCCATGCTCCAGTTGGGATGCTGCAGGGCGTGATCGCGCTTGACGTTGACCAGGAAGTTGGGCTTTTTGCCGAGGAAGGGCCCGCCGGAGGCCGTGAGGACCACCTTCTCGACGCGGTTACGGGTCTCGCCGATGAGACACTGAAAGATGGCACTGTGCTCGGAGTCGACGGGAATAATGGGGGCTTTATGCTCAAGGGCTTTTTGAATGACGATATCTCCCGCCACGACCAGGGTCTCCTTATTGGCCAGTGCGATCGCTTTGCCGTTCCCGATCGCCTGCAAAGTGGGCCGGAGGCCGGCGAAGCCAACGATGGCGGCGATCATCATATCAAAGATGTCCATAGCGGCGACCTCTTCGAGGGCCTTTTCGCCGGCGAAGACCTTGATGGACTGGCCGGAAAGCGCGGACTTTACCTGAGAGTATTTCTTGTCATCGCCGATGACGACGATATCGGGCTTGAAGTGCAGGGCCTGTTTGATGAGGAGTTCGTCATTGCTGTGGGCCGTCAGCACCTCCACGCTAAAAGCGGACGGATTGGCATCGATGACCTCGAGCGCCTGTTTCCCGATGGAACCGGTGGAGCCGAAGATAGCGATGCGCTTTTTTACGCTGGTGTTTGACATGGGTTTCGGTTTGTTACTCGGTGTATTTTTCCAGTTCGGCTGCGAGTTTACGGTCGTTGCTGAGCCTGGGCACTTTGTTCTGGCCGCCCAGCTTGCCTACCGACTTCATATAATCGATGAAGCCGTGCTTTTTTACGGGGCGGATCTTAAGGGGTTGGAGGATATTACCAGTGATCAGATCGTCATAATAGATATTCTTCTCGCGGAGGTTGTGGTCGACCTTGTCGGCGAAGGCGGCCAGGTCGCCGGGCCTGCCGTCGAATTCCACGAACCATTCGTGATAGGATTTGCCTTTCTCCTGCTGGATCATGGGCGCGACGGTAAACTCGGTGATGTGGAGTCCTGCCTCTTCGGCGGCCTTCATCAAACTATACTCCACCTCCTCGCCGATAACGTGTTCGCCGAAGGCGGAGATGAAATGTTTTGTGCGGCCCGAAACCACGAGACGCCAGGGGTCGACCGAGGTGAAGCGAACCATATCTCCGATGCTATATCCCCAGAGGCCGGCATTGGTGTTGACTACGAGCGCATAATTCTCATTTACTTTTACGTCCTTCAGCGAAAGGCGTTTGGGGTTCTCCCTGCCCAGTTCGGAGGCGGGGATGAATTCGAAGAAAATGCCGCTATTGGTATTTAAGAGGAGCCCTTCTTCCTCGCGGCTGTCCTGGAAGGCGAAGAAGCCTTCGGAGGCGGGAAAGGTCTCGATCGTGTCGATCTTTTTGCCGATCGCGTCGAACAGGCGATGCTTGTAGGGCTCGAAGTTGACCCCGCCATGGACGAGCACGGAGAAGTTGGGGAAGATATCCTTTATCGGTATCCCTTTCAGTTCGGTGAGCCGGTCGAAGTACATCTGGACCCAGGGTGGGATGCCGCTGATGAGGGTCATGTCCTGGCCGAGGGTCTCTTCGACGATCTTGTCCAGTTTGGTCTCCCAGTCATCGATACAGTTGGTCTCGTAGGAAGGCAGCTGATTGGTCCGGAGATAGCCGGGGACATGGTGGTTGACGATGCCGCTGAGCCGGCCGGTGGGGATGCCCCCTACCCTTTCCAGTTCGGGTGAGCCGGACAGGAAGATCATCTTCCCGTCGGCGAAAGCCGTATTGCTCGTCGAGGCCATGTAGCAAAGCAGGGCGTTGCGGGCCGTTATGATATGGTTGTCTATCGAGTCTTTTGTAATGGGGATGTATTTGACGCCGCTGGTGGTGCCGGATGTCTTGGCGAGGTAGATGGGCTGGCCCTTCCACAACACGTTATGCCTTCCTTCCTTGATCAGCTGGATATAGCCGGAGAACTGTTCGTAGTCCCGGATGGGAACCGCCTGGGTGTATTCTTCGTATGTTTTTATATTGCCCAGTTTGTGTTCCGTTCCAAAAACCGTTTTGGCTCCGACCTTCAACAGCTGACTCAAAATCGCCTCCTGATCCGCGACCGCCGTTGTCATCCCCTTCTGTATGGCCTTGTATATATATGATGCGAAAGGCCTGGCAAGGAATGATTTGATCTTCATGTTCATGGGGGCAAACGTACGGGAATTTGAGCAATGGACAATGGGGGGAAGGCGCCCCCGCCCCCTCGGGGCGGGGGCGCGTTAAAGACTGGTTTTGATGTTTTTGGGGTATTTTTGCGGTTCGACGGGGATTTTTCGAGTAATCCCTTCTTTTTTTCCCTGATTCCCCTTACCTTTGCAGCCCTCAGGCTCGAACCCCTGGTTCGACGGCCGAAGGCCCATCATCAGAGGTGCACCGGGGATGGGTTACTTTCGGGATCAACACTGCCCCGGTGCACTAAATTAAATTATCATGTTAGCAGTTGTGAAAATAGCCGGTCAGCAGTTCAAGGTCCAGAAGGATCAGACTTTGTACGTTCCCCGCATCGCGGGCAATGCCGGTGACAAGGTCGAGTTTGCTGAAGTTCTTTTGACCGATGGCGACAAGCTCGCTACCGGGAAGGATGTGAAGGCTGTGATCAAGGCTGAGATCCTGGATCATGTACAGGGTGACAAGGTGATCGCCTTCAAGATGAAAAGAAGGAAGGGTTTCCGGAAGAAACACGGACATCGCACCCACTATACGAAGATCCGGATCGCGGATATCGCTTGATTTGAAGCCGCCTCCGGCGTCTTTGGTCGCGTAAATTAATAACAGTTTCAAATTTTCCAATATGGCTCACAAAAAAGGTGAAGGTAGTGTAAAGAACGGTCGCGACTCACATAGCAAGCGCTTAGGAGTTAAGATCTATGGCGGTCAGCCCGCGATTGCCGGTAATGTCCTCGTTCGTCAGCGTGGTACGCAGTACCATCCCGGCAAGAACGTGGGTGTAGGCAAGGACTATACGCTGTTCGCCCTCGCTGATGGTACGGTTGAATTCCGGAAGGGAAAAGGTGATAGGACCTTTGTCAGCGTGACGGCAGTAGAAGCAGGTGCTTAGAAAATTTTTTGGATTTTTCAAAAATTTTTTTGGAACTTCCAAAGAAGTTTCTATTTTTATGGGTGTAAATTGTTTTACTAACCAATTTAAATTCTAAAAAAATGGCAACTGCAAAAAAAGCCGCTAAGAAAAAGGCAGCTCCTAAAAAGAAAGCTGCTCCCAAGAAGAAAGCTGCTAAGAAAGCTGCAAAGAAGAAATAGTTCTTCCTTAGTTTGGCAGAAAATAGTAAAGTCCCTCCCCCGGAGGGACTTTTTCATTTAAGGGCCTCCGGCCCTTTTGGCGGAGGGACTTTTTCATTTAAGGGCCTCCGGCCCTTTTGGCGGAGGGACTTTTTCATTTAATTTGGGGCTATGATTGACAATGAATTTATCGCTGAGCAGTTCAGCCTGCTGTCCAAGTTGATGGATATCCATGGGGAGAATTCCTTTAAGGCGAAGAGCTACTCGGTGGCGGCCTTTACCCTCGACAAGCTGCCGCCGGTGGAGGGGATGCCCCTGGAGAAGGTGTCGGCGATCAGGGGGATCGGGGACAGCATCGGAAAGAAGATACTGGAAATACAGCAGACCGGGGAGCTGAAGGCTTTGAAGGAGATCGTTCATAAGACCCCGGCGGGGGTGATCGAGATGTTGCAGATCAAGGGGCTTGGCCCGAAGAAGATCGCGACCATCTGGAAAGAGATGGAGATCGAGTCGGTGGGCGAGTTGCTGTATGCCTGCCAGGAGAACCGGCTCATGCTGTTCAAGGGCTTCGGCGAGAAGACACAGCAGAATGTGCGGGACGCGATCGAGTTCCGGCTGAAGCATGCGGGCAGTCATCTTTATGCCGAGGTGGAGGCCCTGGCTCTGCGGCTGGATGCCGCGCTGAAGGCGGCTTTTCCGGCTGAGCAGTTTGCGCTGACGGGGGATTTCCGGCGGCAGCTGGAGGTGGTGACGAAACTGCAGTGGGTGACGACGGCGGATGTTGCTGCGGCGACGGCTGCGGTTGGCGGGACGGAGGGTGTGGAGGTTGGATTTGTGCCGGCTTCGCCGGCGGATTTTGTGCGGGTGTTATTCGAGACGAGTTGTAGCGGGGAATTTTTGGAGGAGTTTACCCTATCGGGGTCATTTGGGAGCGAAGAGGAATTGTTTGCGGCGGCGGGACGGCCATTCGTTTCGCCGGTGCGGCGGGAGCAGCGGGGTCTGAAGGATTGGGGCCGGGTGATCGAGCCCGGGGATATCCGCGCGGTGATCCACAGCCACAGTACCTGGAGCGACGGGTCGCATTCGTTGGAAGAGATGGCGGCGGGCTGCATCGCGAGGGGTTACGAGTACCTGGTGATCAGCGACCATAGCCAGAGCGCCTTCTATGCGAACGGGCTTAAACCGGACCGTATCCGGGAGCAACAAGCGCAGATCGAGGAACTGAACCGGAAGCTGGCGCCTTTTACCATTTTCAAGAGCATCGAGTGCGATATTCTGAACGACGGTGCGCTGGATTATCCGGACGATATTCTTTCGAGTTTCGACCTTGTTATTGCCAGCGTGCATTCCAACCTCCGAATGACGCAGGAGAAGGCTACGAGCCGGCTGTTGCGGGCCATCGAGAATCCTTATACTGTTATCCTGGGGCATATGACGGGGCGGTTGTTGCTCAGCAGGCAAGGTTATCCGATCGATCACAAGGCGATCATCGATGCCTGTGTTCAGAATAATGTGGTGATCGAGCTGAATGCGCACCCGCGGCGGCTGGATATGGACTGGCGCTGGATCGCGTATGCGCTGGAGCAGGGCGCGATGATCTCTATTGATCCGGATGCGCATTCGGTGGAGGGGATCGACGTCATTCGATACGGCGTATTGGCGGCGCAGAAGGCGGGGGTGACGGCAGAGCAGAACCTCTCCTCCTTCGGACTCGAGGAATTTAAGGAGTGGTTGTTTCAGGTTCGGGAGGCGAAGGGGATTTAGGGCCCGGAGTTGTTACGGTCTGGGTTGCTCTAAGGATGGGGAGCTCGACGAAGAAGGTCGTTCCGTCGCCTTCTACGGTTTCAAACCAGATGCGTCCTTTGGCCTGCTCGACGATGGTCTTGCTCATCGCAAGGCCGAGGCCGGTACCGCTGGACTTGGTGGTGAAATTGGGGATGAAGATCTTACTCTGCATTTCGAGGGGGATGCCTTCGCCGTTGTCGGTGACCTTTACGATAATACTATCCTCCTTCACCTCTTCGCTGACGCTGATGACGCGGCGGCTTTTGTTTACACAGGCTTCGAGGGCATTTTGCAGCAAATTGGTGAACAGCCGGTTGAGCTGGGTCTTGTCCGCGAAGACGTGGATCTTGTGGTGGACGGGCACCCATTTGAACAACAGATTCTCGGTGGTCTCGTAGAGCGATACCAGCGAATACAGCATTTCGTGCAGATCGAAGACCTCTTTCTTCGGGTTGCCGATATTGGCGAACTGGGCGAAGTCGGAGGCGATCTTGGACAGGTGATCGATCTGCTCGACGAGGGTGCGGGCCACGCTTGCCGCCATTTCCTTTACGTTGGCCGAGTTGTTATCGATGGCTTTCTGGAGATACTGAATGCTGAGCTTCATGGGCGTCAGTGGGTTCTTGATCTCATGTGCCACCTGGCGGGCCATTTCGCGCCAGGCGCCTTCGCGTTCGCTCTTGGCCAGGGCAGCGGCGCTTTCTTCGAGCTTGCGCACCATCTTGTTGTATTCCTTCACCAGCCCACCTATCTCATCATTGCGATCCCACTCGATGGCCTCGTTTGTCTTGCCCAGATTGATCTCCTGCATCTTCTTCGAAATGAGCAGGAAGGAGATGGTGATCCGGTTGGTGAGGAAGAGGGCGATGGTCCCGGCGATGAGGAATATGAATGCGTTGAGGTTGATGATGGTGACGAGGAAGTTGGAGATCTCTTCCTTGAGCTCGTCCTGGGTGCTGTAAGACGGCAGATTGAGATAGGCGTAGGCCCTTCCGTTCTCATCGCGAAGGGGGCGGTAGACGCTGAGATAGGGGACGCCCCCAAGATGCTCGTCGTTAGCGAACTGGATGGTGTTGAGATCGTGCATGCTGTAGTAGGCCAGCGGGTGCATCTTGTTGTTGAGGATGCCCTTGTTATAGACCAACAGATTGGACGAGACCTCGAGATTGCCGTCGAGGTCGTAGATATTGATATCGGCGGCATGCGTCTGGGCGATGTCTTCGACCAGCTTTTGCAACTGGGCCCGGGAGCCCTGATAGGTCAGCTTGCCGGGGGATGTTTCACCCTGGTCGCTGAGCTTGCCCTGAACCTCGCTAACCATGATCTGCATTGAGCGACTGAGGCGGTCGCGGTTATCACGGTCGTAGCGATTGATAAAAAAAATGATCGTGGCCACCCCGATGACGACGAAGGAGAACAAGCTGATGAAGATGATCGTGGTATGGATCTGGGAGCGGATGTTCATTTGCCAATAGGTCTTCAGCTGGCTCCAGTGAAGCCGGCTCCAGATGAGGAGGGCGGCCAGCCGGAAGAGGGCGACCAGGAAGAGGAAAGCGCTGAAGAGATAGGCGAACAAGGTGACGTCCTCGAGGGAGGAATTGTCGCGCTTGACCACGACGACATAGTCATCGTCACCGATGCGGTGCCAGAGCTCATCATAGCCGTTCTTTTTAACATGGGTATAGTTGAAGGCAGGGATCTGCTGCTCGGTGAGATGGGTGGAGAAGGGGTAGTCGCCGTTCTCGTTGACGAGCTCCCGTTTTTTATATATCGCGTAGTATTCGGGGAGATCTTCGGCCTTCTGGCGGAAAAGCTCGGGGACAAGAGCATGTTCTCCCTTGTTGTAATTCTTTGGTTCGGAGAGGATGAACAGGGAGCCCTCTATTTTGCCGGTGGTGTCGTTGTGCAGGGTCTTGCGATAGATGAAGGTGTATTTATCAAAGGTTCGTGAATAGTACCTCAGATCGGAGACGTCGGTTGCCTTGGCCAGGACGGTGAAGATGGTATTGAGGGTATCGTAGGAGATGGCCGGTTCGTTAAAGAGGGGTCTTTCGTCGCCGTCAAAGGTATAGATATGGGTCTCAAAGTTAGTCTGGTAGGGGTTGAAATTGCGGTTGATCATGCTATCCTTCATGAGCAGGTTGGAGATAGGGTCCCTGAACCGCTCGAAGTTCAGCGAGAGGTAGTCATTGTCGACATAACTGAAAACGATGCTGACGACCTTTTCGCTGGTCGGATAGGCCTGGTCGGCGAGACGGTCAGCCATTTGGCGGCGCTGTTCTTCTTCCATCTTCCGCGACTCGAAAAGGATGACGGCGGAGATGGACGTCGAAAAGATGAAGAGCCAGAAGAGGACCTCGGAGACATTGAAGCGGAACCGGAGATCGAAGAAGATGCGGCGTTGCATCAGCCAGGTATAGGCGAGGAGCCAGATGAGCACGAGGATATCGAGTTCCACCGTCAGGGGGTTTGGGATGAAGGTGAGCACGATGAGGCCCATGGTCGCGATGAGGATATAGAGAACGATGGAAAGACTGCGGATCAGGTAGCCGATGAGCTGGAAGAGCACCTGTGACAGGAAGAAGTAGCCGAGGGCCAGGGCGGCCAGGGCAAGGAAACCGATAAAGCTATAGTTATTGAGAAGGCTGAAGAAGTTGGTGACGTTGAAGGAGATCTTTGCGTCCAGCACGAGGGACTGGACAATATTAGCGAACTCAAAGGTGGTGACGACCAGCAGGGCGAGGCCGACCGTCATCCAGAACCAGTTCTTCCAACGGTGTATGGATTGGGGGATCGTATAGTCGGCGAGCTCCCGGCGGACGAAGAGGATGATCCAGCAGAAGAGAAAAGCGTTGATGAGCAGGTCGCCGAGGGATTTGAGGACAAAGCTGGAACTATAGATCTTGGGATCGAAGAGGTCGAACTGGCGGAGGCTGAGCATCCCGGGCGAGATATAGGTCATGGCCCGCAGAAGGAGGATAACGGCCACCAGGAAGCCGATCCCCCAGGCGGCGCCCCATTTTTCGCGAATACTATGAGCGATGTTGTGGATGATGATCAGGATGAGAAAGGTGCCCAGCAGGATGACCAGGGGGATGGGCCAGTTATGAGCGGAGGCGTGGTAGCCGGGTTTTTTCTGAAGATAGAAGAGAACATTGCCGTGGATGTCACGAACGGGAAATTCGGTGGGGTTGTTGACGATGAGCACCCGATCTTCGGCCGATGAGATGTCCGCGAATTCGGGGGTGAGGTTGCTCGCGGAGATGAAATACTGCCAGCGGATAGGAATGAGGGCGATGGCCACCATGGACCGGCCGGTATCCGTGGGCAGGGTGGTTCGGATAAAGTCGTACTGGCCGTTGCTGAGCTGGACGAAGCCGGTGCCGTCGGCGCCGTTGATTATGGCGGTGGTGGGCCAGGAGCGCTGATCGTTCCAGAATTGGAGGGCGCCGGGTTTGCCCGCGGAATCGGTGGTATACAGGAAGACGCCGTATTCCTTTTTCAGGATCGTTTCGAGGTCCTGGCTGGAATAGCGGTTGACGGCGAGACGCTGAAGATAGGCTGTGTCTTTTGTGAGCCGGGTAAAGTCCTGCTGGCGTTGCTGGAGGGCGGATTGGACGGAGTTGCGCAGGACCCCTACCGAAGCATCGCTGCTGAAGTAGAGGTTGAGGAAGTAGCCGCTGATGAATAGGACGAAGGCGGCTAAGAGCAGGTATATATTTCTGCGGAATATATCGGTGAAGAAGGATCTCAATCCTGTTTGTTTGCTTGTTTAATGGCGTTCCAAAGGGCATCCATTTCCGCCAAGGTCATATCGGCCAGGGACAGGCCCCGGGAACGGGCTTCTTCTTCCATTCGGGTGAACCGGGCGATGAATTTCTTGTTGGTCCGTTCGAGGGCGTTCTCGGCGTCTATATGCAAAAATCGTGCATAATTGATCAGGGAGAAGGAAAGATCGCCGAATTCTTCTTCGATCTTGTTTTGGTCGCCTTCGGTGATGGCTTCCTGCAGCTCGGCCATCTCCTCTTGTACTTTTTCCCATACCTGGGCGGTCTCGTCCCATTCGAAGCCGACCTTACCGGCTTTTTCCTGCAGGCGGGTGGCTTTGACGGTCGCGGGGAGGGAGACAGGTACACCGGAAAGGACGGACGTTTTACCTTCTTTGAGCTTCAGCTGTTCCCAGTTGCGTTTGACGTCTTCTTCGGTCTTGACTTCGACGAGACCGGGTTGGGAGGCATAGGCGGGGGTGGAACCGGTCTGGCTGGGGTCTGCGCCCGAGTCGTTGGGCGTAGCGTTGGCGGCTGTGCCGCCGGGGCCGTAGATATGGGGGTGGCGGGCGATGAGCTTGTCGCAGATGCCGTTGAGGACCTCATCGAGGGTGAACTGCCCCTGCTCCCTGCCGATACGGGCATAAAAAAGGAGATGGAGGAAGAGGTCGCCGAGCTCTTCTTTGATGCCTTTCCAGTCGCTGTCGGTGATGGCGTCGACGAGCTCGTATGTCTCTTCGATGGTGAGGGGACGGAGGGTCTGGATGGTTTGCTTTTTATCCCAGGGGCATTGTTCCCGGAGTTCGTCCATTATTTTGACCAGGCGTTGGAAGGCGGTGTTGTTGGTACTCATACACTAAACACAGATATTAAAAGGAAGACCGTCAGCAGGATCAGGTTGATCCAGAACATCAGGCCCATCACGATGAAATACTTTACGAAGGTCTTTGCCCTCCGCTGTCCGTAGAAGCCTCTCATGGCCTTGTAGAGGTAGATGAGCATCCACAGGAAGACAGCAAAGGTAGCCAAACCGGTAATAATATGCACCCAGGTGGATCCCGAGGCGCGGCCGATGAGGTAGAGCAATAGGATGAGGAACAGCTGGATAAAGGTGGCGCAATAGACGTGGATGGTGAAGATGCCGTGGTTGACGTAATAGAACGTCTTTTTTTGCCGGAAATAGAGGATGTTGAGGATCATCGCGAAGATGGGCAGGGAGATCCAGAGGATCTTGGGGAAGGAATGGAGGATGTTCTCCATCAGGTGTTCGACGAAGCGGGCCTTATCCTCATGCCATTCCTGCCGGATCACGATGCCGCGGCGGGTGATGAAGTGTTGCAACCAGCCGTCGCGGAGGCTGTCGGGCAGGGCATGTTCGGCGGAGTCGTATTGTTCGATGGTGTGATAGCTGATGTCGGAGCCCATGAAGTTGAAATCATCCCCGTCGCCATCCGTGTGGTCGAGCGCATAATTGCGTACCGCCTTTTGGAATCGCCTGGTCTTGGCGGCATCGGTATTGATATGGTCGGCAGTGTCGATGCGGAGCGAGTCAGAATACGCTTTGTAGAGGATGCTGTCGAGGGAGCGTTTCGTGAATGCCTGCTTTGTCGTATCGCCGAAGGCTTTTTGGATGGCGGCAATTTCGATCAACCGGTGTTCCCATTTGTCGTGGTATTCCTGACGATCATCCTCATCCTCGGAGGTTAGCGAGTTCTTGTGATAGCGGGCGGTATCTTCGATGAGATCGGCCAGCTTTTTTATGGATGGGGCGTTTTTTTCGGGCTTATCCTGACGAAGGCCCTTCGCCATGTCCTCGGGCTTTGTGATGGAATAGAGGATGATGAAGAAGATGGCCGAGGTGAAGACGTACATGCGGATGGGGTTGAGGTAGGACATCCGGCGGCCGCGCATGTATTCGAGGGAAAGGAAGCCGGGCTTTTTGATCAGGTATTTTACCGTATCGAAGAACTTCCCGTCGAAGTGGGTGATATCGTTGAAGAAGTGCTGGACCAGGTGCCAGACGGTCTCCTTGGGTTCGAGGTTCTCCTGGCCGCATTTGTGGCAGTAGCGGCCGATGACCTCCGTCTGGCAGTTGAGGCAATTCTTTTCCTTTCTTTCGTGTAAGTGCGACAAAGCGGTTAATTTTTGCCTAAAATAAGGGAAAGGGCGGTGTTTTGTGTATTAAAACCGTTGTTTTTTCGTTACCTGGGGGATCGTAAATTTGTGACTATGAAGGTTTTTCTTGGATGTCTGCTTGGATTAGCTCTTACGGGGCCGTTGGAGGCCCAATTCCTTTACAAGGACCTGGTGGTTACGCGGCAGAACAATGCCCGCTGGAAGGTGTTCGAGGAGAATAAGGTCCGGGCCGTGACCCTGAAGAGCCTGGAGGCCGATGGCCGGCCTACGGAGGGTTTTGTAGGGGATCAGGAGCTGTCGAATGACTATTCGCAGATGGTTACCCATACGAAGACGGCGGGCTCGACGGACAGCTGGAATATCACCCAGTATGTGAACGGGCGGATGGTGCGGAACCTGGATACCAGCGATACCTACCAGAGCGAGACGAAGTACGAGTATGACGCCGAGGGTCATATCCTTTCTATTATCAATACTTCCATCGAGACGGATAACCAGGTAAAGGCCGAGGAGCGGCATGTCTGGGGTTATGACCCGGCGCATCCGGGGAAGCCGGTGTCGATGTTGAAGATCAAGAACGGGACGGACACGACCTATGTCCGTTTCGTTTCGGATGAGAAGGGGAATATCGTGGAGGAGCGCAGCAAACGGCTGGGGGCGGATCTACCGACTATTTACTACTATTACGACGACAATCACCTGATGACGGATATCGTTCGTTATAGCCCGAGGGCGAAGCGGCTGTTGCCGCTAACCATCTTCGAGTATGAAGAGGGGCGGGTGAAGTCCATGCTGGTGGTACCGGAAGAGGGCAATTCTTTTTACCAGAAATGGTATTATACCTACGACGAGGAGAAGGGGTTGAAGACGAAGGACCAGTGTTTCAACAAACAAAAGGAGCTGCTGGGGACCATCGAATACGTATACGGTTATAAATAATCTCACTCATGCGCGGAGCCATCCTTTTATTGCTTGTGTTTTGCGGGGTTTCGGCCGTTGCCCAGGACCTCGATTTTCCCGATTTCCGGAATAAGCGGGACAATTTTGCGAAGGTGTCGGATAAGGATATCCGGGCCGATGTCGCCAGCTTTGCCCTTGCGGGGGTTGACGAGAGTATCGGGAAGGCGCCCCTACCCTCTTTGCCGGTGCTGGACGTCGGGCCCAACTTCATCAAATACGGCAACGACAATATCACGGTATTCATCAAATCGGGGATCTTTCTGCCTTCGAAGCATAAGCTGATGATGCAGGAGGGCCATCTGCTGCGGATCGACGGGAAGCCGTACTATGGCGGGGTCATCGGTCAGCCGCCGCATACGACGATCGAGTCGATCACGGTGGCGATGGGGAAGGATACCGTGGCGATCCCGGCGACGGCCTATTTCGATCTTTATGATCCGAAGTTCAGTTTCCGGGAGAATGGGGAGACGAGGAGCCGGAATGGGGTGTTCTTATCCGGCGATAAGCATACTTTTTACATTTATCTCCTGAATATAGATAACAAAGGTGTAGAGTACACCTTTGTTATCCGTGATAAACAGTATATACGACGCGTGGTCGACTGGGGCTTTCTTAATTAAGGGCCGGCTGGTGGGCCAGGACCAGGGTATGGTCCCGGTTGAAGGCGTCGAACTTATTGGAATCGTACGTATTGCCGTCGTTGAGGTGCATTACGTAGCTGTGACCTTCGGCGGTCTCCAGTTTCCGGATGTTGTGAACATACCAGTGAGCATAGCCGCTGTTGAGCCAGGCGGAGCGGACCTGTTCGGGCAGATGACGGGTTCTTTTCACCCGGGTCTCGGTGGCCACCCATTTCCCATCGGCCGTATAATAAGCGTAGTGCTTGCGTCCGTCGACCTTAAAGACGGCGATGTAGCCTTCTTTGCGGATCTCCCATTTTTTCAGGCTAGCGGGCGGAAACTGCGTATAGAATGCGGACTGAACGGGTTTTGGAACCTTGTCAACGGGTACCGATTGAGCGGATACGTGCTGGATGAGTATAAAAGAGGCGATAGCTGCCAGTAATTTCTTCATGGTAGAATATTTTTTGGGCCCTGCGGGCCGTGTGTGATTAAAAAGATGGGCGTTGCGAGAGATCAGGCAGTGGCGGGCGGTCCGCGGAGGGAAGGTGTAGCGGGGGTGGGAACATGTTGATCCTGAACCGGGGCGACAGCGTACGTACCGGTCACGATGGAGATCATCTTGTCCTGCTGTACCGGCAGGCAGCCGTCGAGGTTGGATCGATGGCGTTTGAAGTGATTCTGATGGAGGCGATGCGCGATGGTCGCGTCCTTGTATTTTGAAGAGTGGGCGGAATGGATCGCTTTCGGCTGGGCGGTAACGGTAAATTGGCCGACCCGCGCAAACCCGGCGGCAAAAATTGCCAAACCGAGAAGGATCAATCCGAGATATTTATTGCGGCCCAAATTCATTGCATCAAAAGTAAGGAATCAAAGCCTAATAAAAATCTAAATCGCTGCTTCTACCGCTATGTCTTATAACTCTTTTCGATGCCGAGCTTTTTCATTTTGCTTTTCAGGGTGCTGGCGGGGAGGTTGAGGAGTTCGGCGGCGCCGCCGGGTCCGGAGACGCGGCCTTTGCATTGGCGGAGGACGGAGAGGATATGATCGCGTTCCATCTGGGCGATGGTCTTTACCGGGTTGCCGTCCTCGACGGGCGCTTCGCCGCGAGGTGCCGATCCGATGAAGGAGACGTCGCGGAGGACGGGATCGCTGCTCAGCAGGATGCTGCGTTCGATGACGTTCTGGAGTTCGCGGACATTGCCGGGCCAGGTGTAGTCCATGAGGCGGGCGAGCGCTTCGCCGGCGATGGATTCGGTTCGGCGGCCGGCCTTCTGAGCATACAACTTTATGAAGTGGGCCACCAGCAGGGGAATATCCTCTTTGCGCTGGCGGAGGGGCGGCAGGATGATGGGGAAGACGTTGAGGCGGTAATAGAGATCGAGGCGGAAGCGGCCTTCGACGATGCCTTTTTCGAGGTTGGCGTTGGTGGCCGCGATGATGCGGACGTTGACCTTGATCGTTTCGCGGCCGCCGAGGCGCTCGATCTCGCGTTCCTGCAGGACCCGCAGCAATTTTACCTGTAATGAGGGGGGCATTTCGCCGATCTCGTCGAGGAAGAGCGTGCCGCCGTTGGCCTGTTCGAACTTACCGATGCGGCGTTCGAAGGCGCCGGTGAAGGCGCCTTTTTCGTGGCCAAAGAGTTCGGATTCGACGAGGTTGGGCGGGAGGGCGGCGCAGTTGAGCTTTACGAAGGGTTTATTGCGGCGGGGCGAGAGGTTGTGGATATTGCTGGCGATGCCTTCTTTGCCGGTGCCGCTTTCCCCCAGGATGAGGACCGAGGTGTCGAGGGGGCCTACTTCTTTTACCTGTTGGAAGATGCGGAGCATGCCGGGGTTTTGCCCGATGATCCCCGGAAGTCCCATGCCTGGGGACCCGGGGACCTCGCGGGAGAATTGTGTGACGGCTGGGGTTGTCATTGCCGGGGATGCGCCGGTGGCTGCGCGGCGGGAATGGGCCGATTGCGAGGCGGTGGCGGTTGCGGCCATCTGTTGTTTGAAGTCATGCCGGTAGCGGGCGATGTCGAGGGTGACGAGGAGATCTTTTTCGCGGAAGGGCTTTACTATGAAACCCGAAGGCTGGGTGACCTTTGCCATTTCGAGTACGCTGGAATTGCAGTTGGCGGAAAGATAAACGAAGGGGATATCTTTTTTATTCAGTTCGGTCGCGAGGTCGATCCCTGTGAGGTCTCCTTTGAGAAAGATGTCGAGGAGGACGAGACCGGGCTGGACGGAGTTGATCGTCTCCATTGCCGAGTGGAAGCTGCGGGCGATACCGATGACGGTGTAGCCTGCGCGTTCGAGCGTGAGGCGGATATCATTTGCGACGACCAGTTCGTCTTCTACTACCAGGATAGTCTTTTGCATGGCGTTTTGGTTTTTCGGCGGGCGTTCGGGTGTAAAATTAACGCTTACAGGCCAACGGCGTGCCCGCTTCTTAGGCGATTGATTTGCAACAAATTGCGGCATTATTTCGAATACATCGGCAGACGAGATATCGTCGGGTGACGAGGAATCGTGACGATATCTCGCTTTTTAGGGGGTGTGTGGGGAGGCGGATGGAGACGCGTATCTTTAGCTTATGGCAACTTTTCCTTTGAAAAGCCCGACCGGGCGATGGGTTTTAACGGCCACGATCCTGGCTTCGGCGATGGCCTTTATCGACAGTACGGCGTTGAATGTGGTGTTGCCGGCCTTGCAGAAGGGGTTGAATGCTACGGGAGCGGATCTGTTCTGGGTATTGAACGCGTATCTGCTGGTGCTGGCCGCGCTGATCCTGGTGGGTGGGTCGCTGGGGGACAAGCTGGGGCGGAAGCGGGTATATATGGTCGGTATCCTTGTATTTATTATCGGGAGTGCGGCTTGCGGGTTGGCGCCGGATGTCGGCTTCCTCATTGCGTTCCGGGTGTTGCAGGGGGTGGGCGGTGCGTTAATGATCCCCGGGAGCCTGTCGTTGCTTTCTTCGTCTATCGATCCCGGGGAGCGGGGCAAAGCGATCGGGACCTGGAGTGCCGTTACGACGGTGGTGACGATGGGCGGGCCGGTGCTGGGCGGCGCGCTGGCGGATGCGGGAATGTGGCGGGGGATCTTTTATATCAACGTGCCGATCGGTATCCTAACGTTGCTTTTCCTGTGGCGAAAGGTGCCGGAGAGCAAGGAGGCGGGAGCGGGCCGGAAGTTGGATATTCCGGGCGTCTTGGCGATCGCGTTGGGACTGGCGGCGCTGACCTTTGGTTTTTTACGCATGCCGGCGGTGGGGCTGGGGTCGTGGGAGGTTTGGGGCGCGTTGGCGCTGGGGATGGTGTTGTTGGGAGTGTTTGTGTGGATCGAAGGCCGGCGGAAGGACCCGATGATGCCGCTGTATCTTTTTGCCAACCGGACTTTTAGCGGGGTCAATGCGCTGACCTTTTTTCTCTATGCGGGGCTGGGCGCGGGGATGCTGTTCCTTTCGCTGAACCTGGTACAGGCGCAGGGGTATAGTCAGCTGCAGTCTGGATTGACCTTTCTTCCTTTTACGGTGTTGATGATCACGCTCGCCCGGTGGGCGGGCACGTTGGCGGACAAACATGGAGCGCGGCTGTTCCTGACCGTGGGGCCGGCGGCGGCGGGGTTGGGATTGTTGTTGCTCTCTTTTGTGGGTGCTACACGGGGACCGGCGGATTACTGGACGCATTTCCTTCCGGGAGTGCTTGTGTTGGGGTTGGGGATGTCCTTTACGGTGGCGCCGCTGACGACGACAGTGATGAGCTCGGTGAGCGATGAACATTCGGGTGTCGCGTCGGGCATCAACAACGCCATGACGCGGATCGCGGGGGTATTTGCGAATGCGATCTTTGGGGCGTTGGCGGTGTTGTTCTTTGCGGGGGCGTTGCGGGGGCAGGTGGATGGATTGGGATTGTCGCAGGGTGAGAAACGGGAGGTGATGGCACAAACGGCTAACCTGGGGAATGCAAAAGTGCCGAAGAAAATGGAACGAGTCCTGGCCGGCGAAAAGACAAAGGGAGGCGAGACTGCGGCGCAGGCGCTGACGCGAATCTACCGGGAAGAGTTTATCGGCGTATATGGGGATATCCTCCGGCTGGCGGCGGGGTTGGCGTTTTTGGGGGCCGCGATGGGATTGTTGTTTGTACGGGGAAAGCCGGCCGGCGCAGGCGGAGGCCGTGCCGAAGGCGTTGAATGATGGGCTTGTTTAACCTTTTCTTTTTTTACCAATACAAGGAATAGAAATCGTTCATTGCCGTCGGGGGGGTATCGCCGGGGCCATAGAGTCCGCCGCCGACATAGAGGGTACGACCGATGGTAAATCCCTGTGCGAGGAAACGCTGGCCGGGGATGTCGGCCATCTTACTCCAGGTTTTCGTCGTAAAGCTGAATTCCCAGAAATCAGTATAGTTGTAGCCGTTGTAGCCGGTGCCGACGACCCCGCCATCTGCGAGGCTCATCCCTACTGCGTACATACGGCCCGGTGTGCCGGCGGGTAAAGAGGGCATCGATGTCCAGGTATCGGCGACCGGATCGTATTCATTGCAATCTCCCAGACCCGGCCCATAAAAAGGCCAGTCGACACCGGTGCCGACATACGCTTTACCGCCGGGCTGATCATTGGCGAAGGCGACTGCGCCCCAGCGGCCTCTGATGGCGGGCATGCTTCTTTTGGCGGTCCAGGAATCGGTGGTGGGGTTATACTGCCACCAATCGGTGAGGCCGCCATCCTCGCCGCCGGCGTTGGTGGTTCCCGTGCCGACATAGCCCATGCCGTTGAGTCCGACACCCACGCCATAGGAACGAGCCGGGCCGGGAAGGGATGCTTTCCTGGACCAAAAGTTCTGAATGGGACTGTATTGCCAGGTCTCCTTTGTGGCCGTGCTATAGTTGGTCCCAACCCCCGTGCAGACGTAACCGAGATTATTGACGGCAAATGAAGCCATGCCGGTACGGGCGTAGCCGGGGAAAGCAGCTTTTTGCGACCAGGTACCGGTGGCGGGGTTAAAGCAGATCACGTCGGTGGATGTTCCCTGGACATGGGTTGCGTCCATTATTCCACCGGCCACGAAATACCCCTGGCCGGAGAGCGCGAAGGAACCCATCGAAAAGCGGCCCCAGCCATTCCTGATGGGGAGGTTCGGACCTACCAACCATATTCTTATAGTGGGGGGAGGAAATGGAGGCGGCGGAGGCGGAGGCAACAGATTGTTAGTCGTCTTTGTATCGGCGGGGCCGGTTGACGCCGGTCCTGCGAGCGGGTTCTGCTTTTCACAGGAGATAAGGAGGAGTATCGCCAGGGCCAGGTTTAAGCCTGACCGAAGCCATTTGCCGGTGTACATGGTGAATTGATTTAGGGATAGGATAAAGATATCGATAATTCGAGATGCGCCGGACTACCTGTTCGTGTAGTTGTTCGTTTGAGATTTTGGCTTTTTAGTGGGATTTGGGTAAATTGAGGGTATGCTTGTCAATTCTAAACGGTGGGTTTGGGTAGCGGTGGTGCTGGTGGAGATCGGGGTGCTTTCATGGCGGATCTTTCCGTCGGGAGAGACGATCGACTTTAATACACAGATCAAGCCGATCTTTAATAAGAAGTGCATAGCCTGCCATGGCGGGGTGCGGCGGCAGTCAGACTTCAGTCTCCTTTTCCGGGTGGATGCGCTGGGGAAGACGAAGTCGGGGAAGCCGGCGATCGTACCGGGGGACCCGGACCATAGCGAGTTGATGCGGCGGGTGACGTTACATGATCCCGAGGACCGGATGCCGTATAAGAAGGCGCCGTTGATGGCCGAAGAGATAGCGACTTTGCGGCGGTGGATCAAGCAGGGCGCGAAGTGGGGGGATCATTGGGCGTATTTGCCGGTGCGGCCGGTGGAGGTGCCCTCGCTGAAGGCGAGTTTTTGGGGACTCGGGCCTACGGCGGGTAAGGACTGGGTGCGGAATCCTATCGATTATTTTATCTACGACAAATTACGGGTTCCTGGACTGTCGCCTTCGAAGGAGGCGGACAAGGCTACTTTGCTGCGGCGGGTGAGCCTTGATCTGACGGGGTTGCCGCCATCGGCGGGAGTTGTGCGGCGGTTCATGGCTGATTCGGGTGCGGGGGCGTATGAGCGGGTGGTGGATACGCTGCTGGCTTCGCCGCATTATGGGGAGCGTTGGGCGGCCGTCTGGCTCGACCTGGCGCGCTATGCGGATACGAAGGGATATGAGCGGGATGATGCGCGGAGTATTTGGAGATATCGCGATTGGCTGATCCATTCCTTTAACGCCGACATGCGGTACGACCGGTTTTTGACGGAGCAGCTCGCCGGAGACTTGCTGCCCAATCCTACGGATGACGAATATATTGCGACTGCTTTTCACCGTAACACGATGACAAACGACGAGGGTGGAACGGACAATGAGGAGTTCCGCACGGCGGCCGTGCTGGACCGGGTGAATACGACCTGGCAGGCGTTGATGGGAACGACCTTCGCGTGTGTGCAGTGCCATACGCATCCGTACGATCCTTTTGTGCATGATGAATATTATCAGTTCATGGCCTTCTTCAATGATACGCGGGATGAGGACACGTATGCGGATTACCCGCTTTTGAGGAAGTTTTCGGGGGAGGACAGTTTAGGAGTACTGCGGTTGGTGGAATGGGTATGGCATCGGGAAGGTAAGGAGCGGGCGATGGAGGTGCAGCGGTTTTTGCGGACCTGGCAGCCGGCGATGAATTCATTGACGGCCGATCGTTTTGTGAACGCCGAACTGGCGGATACGAAATGGCTGATCTTCCGCAATCATGGGTCGGCGCGGTTGCAGCGGGTGGACCTGGAGGGGCGGGATGAATTGATCTACCGGTATACGGGGCTTGTGGGCGGTGGGACGTGGACGATGCATTTGGATGGGGTGGATGGGCCGGTGATCGGCCGGGCGCGGGCTGATACCAGCCGCGGGTGGAAGATTGCGAAGGTCGATCTGCCGGCGGTGAAGGGCGTGCATGATGTTTATGTGACCTACGAGAATCCGCGGTTGAAGAAGCCGGAGGAGAGTGGGTTGCAATTCGATTGGTTCTATTTTGGCCGGAAGTTGCCATCACCGGCCGGGAGCGACGATCGACCCGTAGCGGCGGCGATGGAGCGGTTGTATTGGCGGTTGATCAATGCCGATGTGCCGACGGTGCCGGTGATGATGGAGAATCCTGGCGATCTTCATAGAGAAACGCATGTTTTTGAGAAGGGGAACTGGCTGGTGAAGGGGAAGCTGGTGGAGCCGGCGACGCCGCATGCGCTGAATCCCTGGCCTGCGGGTGCGCCGAAGAACCGGTTGGGGCTGGCGCGTTGGCTGACGAGCCCGGACAATCCGCTGGTTGCCCGCACCCTGGTCAACCGGCTTTGGGAGCAGCTGTTTGGGACGGGGCTTGTCGAGACCCTGGAGGACCTGGGGACGCAGGGCGCTGTGCCGACGCACCGGGAGCTGTTGGACTGGCTTTCCTGGCGGCTGATGCATGAGGATGGATGGAGTGTGAAGAAAATGCTGCGCGAGATGGTGCTGTCGGCGACTTACCGGCAGGACTCGAAGGTTTCCGCGGAGGCGTTGGCGCGCGACCCGGACGACCATTATTATTCGCGAGCGCCGCGGGTGCGGTTGTCGGCCGAGCAGGTACGGGACCAGGCGCTGGCGGTGAGCGGACTGCTGGATAAGGAGTTGGGTGGACCTTCGGTGATGCCGTGGCAGCCGAAGGGCATTTGGCTTTCGCCGTGGAATGGGCAGGATTGGAAGAAAGATTCGGGGCGGAATCAGTACCGGCGGGCTGTGTATACCTATTGGAAACGAACGGCCCCCTACCCTTCGATGATCAGTTTTGATGGAACGGCGCGGGAGGTGTGTACGGCGCGGCGCATTCGTACGAATACGCCGTTGCAGGGGCTTGTGTTGTTGAATGATTCGGTGTATTGGGAGGCAGCGGGGCATTTGGCGGGGAAGATGGGAGGGGAAGATCTGGCCGATCATATTCAGTCGGGTTATATGAGGATCATGCTGAAGCCGTTGTCAGAGGAGAAGATGAGGCCGCTGATGCTTCTGTATGAAAAGGCGAGCAAAGAATTTAAGGCCCATCCGGGATCACCGGACCCAATGGCCGTGGTGGCGAGTGCGTTATTGAACCTCGATGAGGTGGTGACCAAAAATTGACTTTTATGACCCAGAAAGAACTATATAATCAGCGATTGTTGCGGGAGGCGGAGATGGCTGTGGCGCGGCGGTATACGCGGCGGCATTTTTTGCAGGAGTGCGCCTTTGGTTTTGGCGCGCTGGCGCTTGGCTCCTTGTTGCCGGGCTGTCATGGCGCTTCGGGTGCGGCTTTGGGTGAGAACCCCATTGTGTTCGACCCGGCGCATCCGCTTGCGGCGCGCCTGCCGATGTTCCCGGCGAAGGCCAAGCGGGTGATCTACCTGCATATGGCAGGGGCGCCTTCGCAGCTGGAGCTTTTTGACTATAAACCCGCGTTGGCTCGACTCGATGGGCAGGACTGTCCGGAGTCGCTGCTAGCGGGGAAGCGGTTTGCTTTTATCCGGGGTGTGCCGAAGATGCTGGGGCCGCAGGCGAAGTTTGCACAACATGGGCAGAGCGGGGCCTGGGTGAGCGAACATATGCCGCATCTGTCGACGATCGTCGACGAGCTGTGTTTTTTGAAGGCGGTGTCAACAGATCAGTTCAATCACGCGCCGGCGCAGTTGCTGGTACAGACGGGTTCGCCGCGGCTGGGGCGGCCGAGCATGGGCTCGTGGGTGACCTACGGCCTGGGCACGGAGAACCAGAACCTGCCGGGATTTGTCGTGCTGACGAGCGGAGGGAAGTTCCCCGATGCGGGCAAGAGCGTCTGGGGCAGCGGGTTCCTGCCGAGCGTCTACCAGGGCGTGCAGTGCCGGAGCGAGGGCGACCCCGTCCTTTTCATCAAAGACCCGGCGGGGATGAGCCGCGATCTGCGGAAGGCGTCGATCGATGCGATCAACTCGGTCAACGCCGAGGAATATAAAGAATACGGTGATCCGGAGACCTTGTCGCGCATCTCCCAATATGAAATGGCGTTCAAGATGCAAATTTCGGTGCCCGAGACGATGGACATTTCCGATGAACCTGCTTACATTCACGAGCTTTACGGCACGCAGCCGGGCAAGGCGTGTTTTGCGAATAATGTACTGCTGGCGCGGAAGCTGGTGGAGAAGGGGGTGCGGTTCGTTCAACTGTTCGACTGGGGATGGGACAGTCATGGGACGGATGCGAGCCTGGCGATAGATATTGGCTTTATTAATAAGTGCCGACAGGTGGACCGTTGTGTTACGGCGCTGATCCTGGATCTGAAGCAGCGGGGTCTGCTGGAGGATACGCTGGTCGTCTGGGGCGGGGAGTTTGGGCGGACGCCGATGATGGAGAACCGGGAGGGGAAGCAAAATCCTTTCAAGGGGAGGGATCATCATACGGATGCGTTCACTATATTTATGGCGGGGGCGGGTGTGAAGAAGGGCTTTTCGTATGGGGAGACGGATGAGATCGGGTATTCGGCGATCAGTGGGAAGCTGACGCCGTTCGATATCCAGGCGACTATTTTGAACCAGCTGGGTTTTGATCACGAGAAGTTCACTTATGTGTTCGAGGGGCGGCCGTTTAGATTGACGGATACGTCGGGGAAGGTGGTGGAGGAGATACTGGCGTGAGGAGCCGGCGGGGGCCTGGTGGCGGCGGGCCATTTTTAGCTTGATGGTTAATCGAAGGACATTTATAACGCGGGGTTCCGCGGCGGCTACGGCGTTGATGCTTGGCTCGCTGGATGCTTTTGCAAATGAAAAAGTTGGTATGAATACAACCGGATTTGAATTAAAGATCATGGCCACCAACTGGGGCTGGGAGGGAACGCTGGACGCGTATTGCGCGAAGGCGAAGAAGGAGGGATATGACGGGATCGAGATCTGGTGGCCGATGGAGGCGGCGGGGCAGAAGGAATTGTTCGACGCGCTGAAGACCCATGGACTGGAGGTGGGATTTTTGTGCGCGGGACACCAGCCGGAATTTGAGCCGCACCTGGCACTTTTCAAACAGATGACGGAAGCGGCGGCGACCAATACCGTGCAGCGGCCGCTGTATATCAACTGTCATTCGGGGCGGGATTATTTTTCTTTTGAGCAGAATAAGATGTTATTAGAGTTTACGCGAGGGCTGGCTTCGCGGACGGGTGTAACTATTTGTCATGAGACGCACCGGTCGCGGATGCTTTTTGCGGCGCCGGTGGCCCGACATTATCTCGAGAGCGATCCCGATCTGCGGGTAACCTTTGACGTTTCCCACTGGTGCAATGTCAGCGAGAGTCTTTTGCAGGACCAGGCTTCGACGCTGGACCTTACCTTACCGCGGGTGGATCATATCCATGCGAGGATCGGGCACCCGGAAGGTCCGCAGGTGAACGATCCGCGGGCGCCGGAGTGGAAGGCGGCGGTGGATGCGCATTTTGCGTGGTGGGATATCATCGTGGCGCGGAAGAAGCGCGAGGGTCGGCGCCTGACGATCCTTACTGAGTTCGGACCACCCGATTATATGCCGACGCTGCCTTATACGCGGCAGCCATTGGGCGATCAATGGGCGATCAATGCCTATATGATGCATGTCCTCAGAAGCCGGTACGCATGAGTTCGTTCCTTACATTTATTGGGCATTTCCATCCGGTGCTGGTGCATTTGCCGATCGGTCTTATACTTGGGGCCTTACTATTGCAGCTGCTGGCGTCGCGAGCCGCCTATGCCGCCGTACGACCGGCCGTGCCGGTGGTATTGCTGGCGGGGGCGTTCTCGGGCGTGCTTTCCTGCTGTACGGGTTGGATCCTGTCAACGAGCGGGGAGTATGACGCCACGCTTGTGGGCTGGCATCAGTGGATGGCCATTGGGCTGACCTTTTTTTGTTTTTATGTGTGGTCGCGGGCGCGGCAGAAGGGATTTGACCGGATACAGACTGTTTTGTCCGTTCTTCTGTTACTGCTGGTGGTGGTGACGGGGCATCTTGGAGGATCGCTGACGCATGGGAGTGACTATTTGTCGTTGGGACCTTCCCCGGGCGGGGTTGCGGAAATCGATAGTCCTATTTTGGATGTGCAGAAGGCGCGGGCGTATGCGGAGATCGTGCGGCCTATTTTACGGGATAATTGTTATGGCTGTCATGGGGCGACGCGGCAGAAGGGGGGACTGCGCCTGAATGATACGGCGGCGTTGCTTCGGGGAGGGAAGGATGGGGTTGTTCTGTTGCCGGGGCGTGGGGGAGCGAGCGAGTTGATGAAGCGGTTATTGTTGCCGGTGGGTGATGAGCATCATATGCCGCCGCGGGAAAAGAAACAATTGAATGAGCGGCAGATATTGTTGTTGCATTGGTGGATCGACCAGGGAGCGAATTTTTCGCGGCGGGTGGCGGAGCTTGGTCAGCCCGATTCGGTAAGGGGGGCGTTGTTGTCGGTGCAGGGCGCGAGGAAGCGGGTGATGGAGAGCGATGTACCGGCAGAGGAGGTGGGGGCGGCGGATGAGGGGGCGTTGGAGGCGTTGCGGGCGAAGGGGGTACGGGTGATGGCGGTGGCGCGGGGGAGTCATTGGTTGGAGGCGGATTTTGGGGGGGCGAATATTGGTGCGGGGTCGGCAGGCGGCTCGAGAGCGGCCGGCCGGGTGGACGAGGTTTTGCGGCTTTTATTGCCGGTGAAGAAACAACTTATATCCTTAAAGCTGGATCATACGGGGGTTGGGGACTCTGCGATGGCGGTGATCGGGCAGTGTGATTCTTTACGGTCGCTGGATCTGGCGGGGACGCGGGTTGGGGATGCGGGGTTGGGGGCACTGAGCGGGTTGAGCGAGCTGCGGGTGTTGAACCTGGTGGGGACGGGTGTAAGTGTGAGGGGTGTGGAGGGATTGAAGGGGTTAACGAAACTACGAACGATCTATTTATACCGGACGAAGGTGTCGGGAGGCGACTGTGTGGCGTTGAGGAAGGTGTTGCCGAAGGTGGAGATGGATACGGGGGGATATTCGTTGCCGGTGTTGGTGACGGATACGGCGGTGGTGAGGCCAAAGCTCCGGAATTAATATCATCAAATATGAGAAGAGGCTGTCTGTTGTTTATGCTCTGTGCGTCGATCGGTACAGCGCATGCGCAGGTGAAGATGCTGCGGGTGAGACCCTGGAAGGCGGATACGGCGGTGCTGGAGGTGCGGGGGCCGAATATTGCGCTGTACGACAGTGTTGGGGAGCAGCGCCGGGAACTGGTGTTGATGATCCAGGGAACGGGAGCGCCGGCGTTGAGCTGCCGGAAGTTCGACAGTTGCCTAGCGGGGATGGGATATCACGCGATCTCGGTGGACTACCCAAACGACGTGATCACGACGGTGTGTAGCGAGAGCCCCGACAGCGCTTGTTTTGACGGGTTCCGGCAGGAGATCGTTTTTGGGACGCCGGTGAGCGATAAGGTAAAAGTGGATACGGTGAATAGTATCGTGAACCGGTTTGTGGTATTCTTGCGGTGGCTGGCGGAGAATGATCCGCAAGGTGGTTGGGCGGACTTTTTGCAGGTTGGGCAGCCGCGCTGGGAGCGGATCGTGGTGGCGGGGCATTCGCAGGGTGCGGGGCATGCGGCCTATTTGGGAAAGATGTTCCCATTGGCGGGA
>Ga0105239_10001896_pt1 | contig 27329 bp, 24 predicted proteins | sample KBSC44metaG_FD_92761 | JGI IMG/M metagenome (GOLD analysis project Ga0105239, IMG submission 92761) | Corn rhizosphere microbial communities from Kellogg Biological Station, Michigan, USA - KBS C4-4 metaG | ecosystem: Host-associated > Plants > Roots > Rhizosphere > Soil | place: Michigan, USA...
GCACCGCAGTGCAGTCGGAGCGAAGCGGAGACCGCCCCACCATGAGCCCCCGGCGGATACCGCCTGCCGCGCCCCACGGACCTCGGCGCAAGAACGCGAACAACGACTGTCCGCAATGGGCCGCAAGCCGACCAACGTCGGCCACGAGCTTGATGCACATCGAGAAGCTTCATTTCACGGCGCCGGCGCACTTGCGGCCGCTTCGCGCTGGCGGCGCTGCTCGCGCAGCTTCTCGATCGCCGCCTTGCGTTCGTCGGGCGACAGGTTGCGCAGCTTCTCGACCAGCTCCGGCGGCAGGCGCGGGTGCTCGCCGGCGGCCTGCGGGCCGGCGCCGGAAGCCGCGCCTTCGGCCGGCGCCGCGCGGCGGGCGGCAGCGTCATCGCGGCCGCCTTCGTCCGCGGCGGGGCTCGCCTGAGAGGCGCGGCGGGCAGCCCAGTCGCCGCGGTTGCCGCTAGCCGCCCCGCTCGCCGCGCTGGCCGCGCCATCGGGGCCGCCGCGATGGCGCCGGCCGCCGCCGGCCGGTGCGCTGGCGCCGGCGCGCTGCGTCGGGTCGGCCGCGATCACCTCGACCTTCGCACCGTCACGCAGGCGGTCGACACCGTCGATCACGACGGTCTCGCCTTCCTGCAGGTTGCCCTCGACGGCGACCCAGTCGCCATCGGCCGCACCGGTCTTCACGACACGGGTGCTGACCGAGTTGTCGGCGTTCACGACATAGACGTAGAAGCCCTGCGCGCCGCGCAGCACCGCGGCCTGCGGCACGGCCAGCACGTCGACCAGCTTGTCGAGCTGCAGCTTCACGCTGACCGCCTGGTTCGGATAGAGCGCGTCGTCCTCGTTCGGAAACAGCGCCTTCAGGCGGATCGTGTCGGTGGTGGGATCGATCGCGTTGTCGGCGGTCGCGATCTTGCCGACCGCGAGCTTCAGCTTGCCGCCGCGGTCCCAGGCTTCGACTTCCAGCGGCTCGTTCGCGCGCAGCTTCTTCTGCACCTGCGGCAGCTGCGCCGAGGGCACCGCGAAGACCAGCGCGATCGGCCGCGTCTGCGTGATGTTGACGATGCCGTTGGCATCGCTCGGCGTGACCACGTTGCCGAGATCGGATTGCTTCAGCCCGACGCGGCCGGAGATCGGCGCGACCACGCGGGTGTAGGAGAGCTGCAGCCGGGCGCTGTCGACGGCCGCTTGGTCGACCTTCACGGTGCCGTCGAGCTGGCGCACGGTGGCCAACTGCGTGTCGAGGATCTGCTTGGCGACCGCATCCTTCTTCATCAGGTCCTGGTAGCGCCCGAGATCGACCTTGGCGTTGTCGAGCTGGGCCTTGTCGCGCGCCAGCGCCCCTTCGGCCTGTGCCAGGCTGGCCTGGAAGGCGCGCGGGTCGATCAAGGCCAGCACGTCGCCGGCCTTGACCTGCTGGCCTTCCTTGAACTTGATCGCCTGCAAGGTGCCGCTGACCTGGACGTGCACGATCGCGGTGTTGTCGGCGCTGATGCTGCCGATGTTCTGCGAGATCACGCGGATGTCCTGGCGGCGCGCCGCAGCCACCGAGACCGGCTGCACCCGGTTCGGACCGCCGAAGCGGCGGTTCGGGCCGGCGGCCGCGCCGGGCTTTGCGCCAGAGGCGCCACCGCTGGCGGCGGATGCCGCCGGGTCGCTGCCGTTTGCGACCGTGCGGCTGTGCCAGTACCAGGCCGCGCCGATCGCGATCAGCACCAGCAGGCCGATGACCCAGGGTGTCGCGCCGCCGCGCTGGCGGGGCGGCGCGAGCGCATGAAGGCGGCGACGGGCCGCGAAAGAAGGCGGGGTGGGAGTGCTGGCGGAAGCTGGCGCGGCGGCGGTGCGGTTTTTCAAGAGGTCATCACCCGGTGGTCCCCGGAGGTCCGGTACTGGTCAGCTGGGATCACGCCGCCGCGGCGGGGCGCGCGTTGCGCCTGGGGCGCGAAACGAGGATTAGAACTCGACTCCGGCCGGGGCCGGGCCGGGGTTGATGACGGCGAAGAGCGGCGCGCAAAGGCGCGCCGCCCAGGCTCGGCGCGGCCGGACCCTAGCGCCAGTAATGGCGCGGACCGCCCCAGCCCCATCCGCCGCCGACCCACACGGTCGGGCTGACGACCACCGGCGCCGGCGCGTAGACCGGCTGCGGTTGCAGGTAGACGGGTTGCGGCTGCACGTACACCGGGGCCGGCTGCGTGTAGACGGGCTGCGCACCGGCCGCGCTGACGTTCACGTCGACGGGCACACGCTGCCCCGGATCGCGCGCCATGCGGGTGGTGTAGCGCTGGCCGGCATAGTCGTACACGACGTCGTAGCCGACGATTCGGTTCTCGACGCTCGACACCGTCTGGCATTGCCGGACCATCGCCGTGCTCGGCGGGTTGGCATTGGCCTCGACGTTGTTGCCGATCGCCGCGCCGGCGACGACGCCGACGCCGGTTGCCGCCGCGCGGCCGAAACCGTGGCCGATCGCATTGCCGAGCACGCCGCCGACGACCGCCCCGATGACCGAACCGGCCCCAGTGGTGCGCGGCGCGACGTATTGCTCGGTGTCGTAGCACTGCTGCTGCGGCACCGAGACCTGGGCCAACACCGGCGTCGACGAGACCACCGTGCCCCATTGCGTGGCAAACGCCGCGCTCGCGGCGAGGCCGAGAACGGCGGCCATGCCGATGCGGACTGCTGATGTGGAACTGCGTTTCATTTGTCGCTCCTTCGGGCCTTCTGCTTGCCTCGCATCGACCCCGTGACCTTGATTCAAACGGCGCGATGCGATGCGCAGTTGACTGCTGCGTAAAGTTACGCAAATGGGCGAAGAGCGTGACCCGATGTTCGCCGCCGGCCAGCGCACGGCCGCTCCGAAGCGGCCGGCGACTCCCTTGGGGGCCGAGCCCGGCCTGCAAGGTCGTGTCGCGGTACTCCGCGACCGGGGGGCACCATCGTTCAGCCAAAGCGTCCTTGCAGGTACCAGCCCGGCCCCGGCCCATCGGCCAGCGGCAGCCGGCCGCGGAAGATCCACACCAGCGCGCCATCGGACTGCTGGGCGATGAAGTAGTCGCGCGCGATCGGGTCGCCGTCCCACCAGCCGCTCTCGATGCGCTCGGGGCCGCTGAGGATCAGCAGCGGCGCGCCGTCGAGCAAAGGCAGGTGCTGGCGCTCGTGCAGCGCCTGCGGATGGGGCAGCAGCCAGGCCGGCCGCACTGCGCTGATCGCGACGGCGCGGCTCACGGCGTCGGGATCGAGCGTCGCGCTGCGGCGAACCGCCGCCTGCGGGTTTGCCGCATCGACCGGCTGGGTGGTGCAGCTGCGCTCCGGCCGATGGTCTTCGGTCAGCACCAGGCGCTGCACCTGCTCGCGGCCGAGGCGCGCCTGCAGCCGCTCGATCAAGCGGGTCAGGCCCTCGCGCTCGCTCTTCGCCGAAGGAAAAAGCTCGCCGTTGGGCGCTGCACCGCGGGCGATGTCGCCGCAATGCAGGCGCAGCTCGAGCGACGGCGCGGCCAGTTGCACCTGGGCCAGGCGCTCGGTCAGCAGCACCAGCAGGTGGGCCGCGTCGCAGGAAGGCTCGGCCAGCGCGATCTCGAGCGTGCTGTGGTCGGGCACAGGCTCTTCGCCATCGCGCTGGCGGTGCCGCGGCTCGTGCTGCATCAGCAGCCGGAAGCTGCGCACCCGCGCATGCTGTGCCGATGCCCAGGCGACGAGGCGCGCCAGCAGCACGGCGGCGCCGTGCAGCACCTGCTCGGTGGTATCGGCCCGCGCGAACAGTTCGAGGCGGCTGTCGAACAGCGGCGGCAAGCTGACCGGCACACGCGGATCGGGCTTGTCGCCGAAGGCCCGGTCGATCTCGTCGAGCAGCTCCGGACCGAAGCGCCGCGCCAGCCCGGCACGCGGCAAGGGCCGCAGGTCGGACAGCGTGCGCAGCCCCATGCCTTGCAGGGCGTCCCAGTGCTCGCGCCCCGGCCCGAGCAGCCAGACCGGTGCCTGCGCCAGCGCCTCGTGCAGCGCGGGCAGATCGGCGCAGTGCAGCGGCTGCCGGGCCTTGGCCAGGCAGGCGAGCACGGCCGCGCCCTGCGCCGTCGGCGCGCTGGCCACGCGCACACGGTGCCCGAGCGGCGCGAGCGCTTCGCCCAGGCGCTGCAGCAGCCGCTCGCGGCCGGCGAAATAGCGCAGGCTGGCCTGCACTTCGAGCAGCACGTGATGGCGGTTCTGCCCATAAGGATCGGCGGGCGGCTGCACCACCATCGGCGTGAACGCCAGCGCCGCGTGGGCCACGCTGCTCAGCGCCTGCGCATCGCGCAGCGCATCGGCCTGGCCGAGGCGCAACTGTGGCGCGAGGGCCAGCGCGGTGGCGCGTTTCAGCCCGGGCTTGACGCCGAGCGCCTGCGCCGGCGCATTGGCGCTGACGATGAGATGGTTGTCGAGCAAGGCGAGCGGCTCGTTCGCGGCCTGCGGCGGCAGGCCGGCCGCGAAGGATTCGAGCGACAGCCGGGGCAGATGCAGGCCGATCCACAGCATGGTCTCGACACTGCGGGCATGCTCAGTCAGACGCTGGGAATGCGCCGGCCGCGCGGCTCGAACGTGCGCTGTCGCAGCGGGCGCGCCGCAGCCGTGCGTTCACGCGCCAGATCGGCCTCGGCCGCGACTTCGGCGGACACCATCGGCGGCAGCTCGAGCTGCACGGCCTGCGCCAGCAGCGGGCCGCGGCGCTTCATCACATGCACCGCCAGCCGGTCGACCCCGGCGCTGCGCAAGGCGAGGCGCAGCGGCGCGGCGCTCGGCCGATCCGCCGCCGCGGCTTCGCGCAGCATGAAAGCCGGCCCGTCATGGGCCTGTACCGCCAGCTGCAGGCGGCGCAGGCGCTCGGGCTGCATGCGCGGTGGCAGCCACGCCAGCAGCGCGCCGACGTGGCCGCTCTTGAAGGACTGCTCCAGCGCCCACAGCGCATCGCCACCGGCTTCGACATGGCTTTCCGCGCCGCGCAGGCCGGGCGGCGCCGCGCCCTGCACCGGCGGGCGGCGGGTGTAGACGACGAGCAGCTGCTCGGCGTCGATCCCCAGCTGCAGCAGCGCCCAGCTCGACAGGCAGGCCGGCGGATCGAAGAGCATCACCAGCCGGCCTTCGCGCAAGGTCGATGCGATGCTGGGCGCCAGCAGGCGGATCTCGCCGACGCCGGGGTGCGGCAGCAGCAGCTCGGTCAGCGCGCGCTTCGGCCAGCCGCGCCCCGGCAATTGCACGTCGAGCGCGGGAAAGCCGCTGCTGTGGGCGCGCTCGCTGTGGCGGCCCAACTGGTGCGCGCGCCACAGCGCCGGATGCAGCGCCTCGAGGGCAGCCCCGCGCAAGCGCGGCGAAGGCAGCAGCGAGGCGACAGGACGGGGCGATACGAGAGCAGAAGAAAAGGGGGAAGGAAGGGAAGACACGGGCAGACCCAAAAGCAGGAGAGAGTCACGACAACTGTACGTTTATACAGTCAGCAAGACAAGCCCCTTCGGTCGTGTCACCGCCTTGCCGCCAACTTCTGAAATTGATTGCCTTTGGCAACTGATTGATTGACAATCATCCTTCGCAAGGATGAGGATCATGACAGTTGCACCCGAGCGCATTGCCGCGCTGCGCGCCTTCAACCGCTTCTACACACGGCGCATCGGCGTGCTGCAGGAGCGCCTGGTGCGCAGCGAATTCACGCTCGCCGAATCGCGCCTACTGTGGGAATTCGCGCACCACGAAACGCGCACCGCGACCGAGCTGGCGCACGAGCTGAACCTCGATGCCGGCTACCTCAGCCGCCTGTTGCGGCGCCTGAAGGAGCGCGGGCTGATCAAGTCGACCCGCGCCGCCGACGATGCGCGGCAGCTCCGCCTGTCCCTCAGCGCCGCCGGCCGCAAGGCCTTCGCGCCGCTCGATGCACGCTCGCAGCAGGACATCGCCGCCCTGCTCGACGCCCTGCCCGAAGCCGGGCAGCAGCGCCTGCTGCAGGCGCTGCACGAGGTCGAGGCATTGCTCGGCGAAACGCCGCCGCAGACACCACTGCTGCTGCGCGCACACCGCCCGGGCGACATCGGCTGGGTGATCTCACGCCATGGTGCGCTGTACGCCCAGGAGTACGGCTGGACGGTGGCATTCGAGGCCCATGTCGCCCAGATCGCCAGCCGCTTCATCGAGCAGTTCGATCCGGCGCGCGAGGCCTGCTGGATCGCCGAGCGCGGCGGCACGAGCCTCGGCTGCGTCTTCCTCGTGCAGGCGCGGGACGACGGCACCCTGCAGCCCGAACCCGGCGTGGCGCAGCTGCGCATGCTGCTGGTCGAGCCGGCGGCGCGCGGCCTCGGCCTGGGGGCCGGCCTGGTGCGCGAGTGCGAGCGTTTTGCCCGGCAGGCCGGCTACAAGACCATCCGGCTATGGACCAACAGCCTCCTGCTGGCCGCACGCCGCATCTACCAGCAGGCCGGCTACCGGCTGGTGGCGAGCGAGCCGCACCACAGCTTCGGCCACGACCTGATCGGCGAAACCTGGGAACTGGCGCTGACATGAGATCCCCGGCATGACGCCCTGCCCCTGCGGCCTGCCCGCCGATTACGACGCCTGCTGCGGCCGCTACCACGCCGGCCCGCTGCGAGGGCAGGCGCCGACCGCCGAAGCCCTGATGCGATCGCGCTACAGCGCCTTCCAGCGCGGCCTGCTCGATTACCTGCTCGCTACCTGGCACCCGAGCACCCGCCCGGCCGAACTGCAGCCCGAGCCGCCCGGCCTGCGCTGGCTCGGCCTGGAAGTGCGCCGCCATACGCCGATCGATGCCGACCATGCCAGCGTCGAATTCGTCGCCCGCAGCAAACTCGGCGGGCGGGCGCAACGCCTGCACGAGACCAGCCGCTTCGTGCGCGAGCAAGGGCGCTGGTACTACCTCGACGGCGAGATCCGCTGACCCCGCTACGCGACGAGCTCGAAGAAATACACCCCCATCGCCCCGACCGCGGCGATCGCCTGGCCGCCCTGCGTCCAGCTGCAGGCCGAGAGCGCACCGTCGACATGGATCGTCGTGCGGCACAGTCCATCGGCCGCGCCCCAGACCTTCAGCGCGCCATCGGACGACACCGAGGCCACCAGCGACGCATCCGGGCTGACCTCGCAGCCGAGGACTTCACCGGCATGCCCGCTCAGCGAGCGCAGCCGCGTGCCGCTCGCCACGTCGACGAGCTGCAGGCTGCGGTCGCTCGACGCGGTGACCATGAACGAGCCGTCCGGCGCGAAGCTGCACTGGTTGACGCTCGCTTCGTGGCCCGGCAGCTCGATCGGCCGCAAGGCCCGTTCGGCCTGCTCGGCGCTCAGGCCCCGGCTCTCCGAGAGCCAGGATTCCCACACCGATTCGTCCAGGTCGAGCGACCAGCGCTTGACGACGCCGTCCGCCGCCGCGGTGACGACGCAGCGCCCGTCGGGGCTGAAGGCGCAGCAGTTGACCCAGTGCGCATGCGCGGTGACGGCGATCTTGCGCGCCCGCGTGCGCAAGTCCCACAGGCGCAGGCTCCTGTCGTTGGAGACCGAGGCCAGCAGGCCGCCGGAGGGATCGATCGCGCAGCCGTTGACCCAGTCGCGGTGACCGGCCAGGCTGAAGAGCGGCCGGCCGGCGGCCAGGTCCCACACGAGGACCAACTTGTCCGCCGAGGCGGAAGCGAGCAGGCGGCCGTCGCTGCCGATGGCGCAGCCACGCACGCCGCCTTCGTGGCCGGCGAGGCTGCGGCCCGGCCGGCCTTCGAGGCTGTCCCAGAGCACGAGCGAGCGGTCGGCCGACGCGGTCGCCAGCAGGTCGCCGCGCGGCGTCGCGGCGCAGGCGAGCACCCAGTCCGCATGCGGCTGCGCGGCGCCGTCGGCGACGCAGCACACGCGGGCATCCCACAGCTTCGTCGTGCCGTCGGACGAAACCGAGACGATGCGGCCACCGTCCGGCGAGACGGCGCAGTCGTTGACCCAGTCGGTATGGCCGGAGAAGGTCCGCTGCAGCCGGTCGCCCGCCATGTCCCAGACGATCACCCGGCCGTCGGCCGTGCCCGCGACCAGCGAGGCGCCGTCGGCGCTGAATTCGCAGGTGGTCGCGCTCTGGCGCTCCACATGCAGCACGCGATGAACCTCGCCGCTGTCGCAGTCCCACACCCGCAGCGTGTGATCGCCGCCGGCCGAGGCGATGCGGCGCCCGTCGGGGCTGAAGCAGCAGGCGTTCACCGCGGCCTCGTGGCCGGTCAGCACGCGCAGCGATTCGCCGCGCTCGGCATCCCACAGGATCAGCGTCTGGTCCGACGACGCCGACACGACGAGACGCCCGTCGGGGCTGATCGCGCAGGCCTGCACCGCCGACCAGTGCCCCTGCGCGTTCGACGACACGAACCAGCCATTGATCTGCTCACTCCAGGAGCGCGCCAGCGTGTGGCGCACCGCGAAGCTGGCGAGGTCCCAGATCTTCACCGCACCGTCGAGCGAGGCGGAGACGGCGTAGCGGCCGTCGGGGCTGATCGCGCAATCGGTGAGGCCGTCGGTATGGCCGACGCAGAGGCCGCGCAATTCGCCGCTGCGCACATCCCACAGGCGCAGCCGGCGGTCGTGCGACGCCGAAGCGAGCAGGCGGCCGTCGCGGCTGAAGGCGAGCGCGCGCACTTCGGCGGTATGCCCGCGCAGCGACAAGAACTCGGCGCCGCTCTCGATGTCGCGGACCTTGATGACGCGATCCGAGCCGACTGTCGCGATGCGCGTGCTGTCGGGATGGATGGCGCAGGCCAGCATCCCTCCGCCGAGCCCGCGCAGCGTGCGGATCAGCGCCGGATGCGGCAGGTCGGGCAGCCGGTGCTGCGACGCGAGGCGCGGCCGGGCCAGCTGCGCGGCGAACGCGGCGAGCGGTGCGCCCAGCGCCTCGACATGCTGCAGCCGGGCGTGGAGCGTCGCGCGCAGCGTCTCGAGCGAACCGCAGCGGCCGAGCACGTGGGCGCATTGCACGTAGCTGAGACGCAGCAGGCGCAGCATGTCGTCGCCGGGAAACGCCCGCTCCGCGCACATCAGATCCGCCTCCGCCGCCAGCGCGGAGCCGGCCCAGGTCTTGGCCGCGAGATAGCGCAGGTCGAGCGCGGTGCGCAGCAGTTCGTCGAGCCGCTGCGCGCACTGCAGGTGATCGAACAGGCGCTCCCACCAGTAAGGCGGGTAGGCCGAGGGATCGGACCAGTCCCCGCCCGGCATGCCGGCCGACGCGAGCAGCTCGCCGTGCAACGCGGGCAGCCGCTTGCCGAGCCGGGTCAGCAGGAACTGGCGCACCACGTCATGCAGGCGGATTCGGCGCGCGGTCGGATCGAAATCCAGCACCAGCGAGAGGCGGTTCAGCCGGTCGCAGAGGCTTTCGGTATCGATCTCCTCGAGGCCGCCGCTGCGCAGCCAGTAAGGCGCCAACGTCTCCAGCGGGATGTCCACGTCCTCCGGGAACACCGCCAGCTCCTCGAAGCGCGCCTGTTCCTCCTCGCTCAGCCGCGCGATGCTCAGCCCCAGCGTCTTGGCCACCGCCTTGTGCCGCGCGACCGCGTCGCGGGCATCGAAGAAGGTCAGGCCGCGCTGGTCCAGCGCCTTGTTGACGTAGCCGAGCGCGCCTGCGAGCGACTGCCCGCCGTGCAGCACGCGGTCGCGCAGTCCGGAGTTGACGAGCTTGAGCAGCAGCGGCCATTCGCCGAGCCGCTTCGCCAGCGCTTCGAGCTCAGCCTCGCAGCCGGCCGGCAGCCCCTGGCCGACCAGGGCCAGCGCTTCATTGCGCAGCATCGCGTCGACGGCGATGCGCTGCGCGCCCGGCGGCAGCACGTCGGCCAGCCGAGTCGTGACGAGCCGGGCGCAGCGCTCGCCACCCTGCAGGAAGGGAGCGAGGTGCTCGGCATCCCAGACGTCGTCGATGACGAGCAGGATGTCCCGGTCGGCCAGCAGTTCGGCGAACGCGGCCGCGGCGGCCTCGACGCCGGTGAAGCCCGGCCGCTGCCCGGACAGCATGAAGATCAGGTCCTCCACCCGCGCGGTGATGTCGCCCGGCTTCTCGCCCAGCGTGACCCACAGGATGCCGTCGTCGAAGGCGTTCTGGATCGCCTCGTCGTGGCACACCGCCCGCGCCAGCACGGTCTTGCCGAAGCCACCCGCCCCGCGCAGCGCGACGGTCGCGGCGATCGGCTGCTCGTGTTCGCGATCGAGCAGGCAGGCGACCATGCGCTCGTGTTCGCGCGGGCGGGCGATCGAATCCGCCGGCAGGTCCTCCACCATGAACGGCACCCGCACGCGCATCGGCCGCGTCTGCAGGTCGTTGACGAACTTGGTCCATTCCCGGGCCAGGTCGTAGAAATGGACCGAGCGCATCCAGCGCGGCAGGGCGGCGAAATCGAAGCCCGCGTCGGCGACCACCGGATAGACGCTGACACCCTTCTGCCGCGCATAGCGCCACTCGCGCCGCACCAGCGGCGAGGCGGCGGCCGCCGGCGTCATCACCAGCACCAGGAATTCGACCTCGTCGATCGCCGCGGTGATCTGCTGCCACCAGTCGCGCCCGCCCTCCATGCCTTCGCGGTCGCGCCACAGCGGCACGCCTTCGGCATCGAGCCGGCCGCGCAGCTCACGCGCGTAGGCCTCGCCGTCTCGGCGCGCGTAGGAAATGAACACGCGGGGACGCGCGCCCGGCAGGTTCATCGCATGGGAACTCCGGATTCGTCAGCGAGCGCCATCATCGGCGCGGCGCCGCGCCTGTCCATCGACTTTGGTCACGCGCTCGCCTTCCATAGATCGGCGGCCGATGCGGCGGCACCGCCGGCCAGCGCGCGGCCGCTCCGAAGCGGCCGGCGACTCCCTTGGGGAGTCGGCCGCGGTACTCCGCGGCCGGTGGGCACCATCTTCAGCCGAAGCGCACCGCGTAGATCGGCGGCAGGTGCGTCGACACCGTCTGCCAGCTGTCGCCGCCATCGGCGCTCGCCCACAGGCTGCCGGTGGTGCTGCCCATCAGCAGGCTGCTGCCGTCTTCCGCGACCGCGAGGCCGTGGCGGTAGATCAGGTCATAGCAGTGCGATTGCGGCAGCCCCAGGCGCAGGCTCTCGAAGCTCTCGCCGCCGTCGCGGGTGCGGTTGACCGCGAGCGCGCCATCTACCGGCACGCGCTTCTCGTCCTTCACTGCCGGCACGAACCAGGCCGTGTTGCCGTCGCGCGGATGAACCGCCACCGCGAAGCCGAAGCTCGACAGCGGCGCGTCGATCTCGTGCCAAGAGGCGGCGCCGTCCATCGAACGGAAGATGCCGTTGTGATGCTGGGCCCAGAAGACTTCCGGCTGGCCGGCGCAGCGCACCACCGCGTGCGGGTCCTGGATGTTCGGGTCGGCCGCCTGCTCCGGCGGCATGTAGGCGGCGTGCATGCCGTCGGCCTGCAGCGCCCAGCTCGCGCCGCCGTCGCGCGTGAGCCAGGCGCCGCCGCAGCTGATGCCGACGAGCAGCTCGCCGGCGCGCTGCGGATGCGGGCAGATCGAATGGATGCCCGGCACGTCGTAACCGCCGCCGAACCAGGCGGCGCGCCCGGGCTGCTGCCAGAGAGGCTCGACGAGCTGCCACGAGGCGGCACGATCGTCCGAGCGGAACAGGCCGCCGGGCAGAGTGCCGGCCCACAGCACGCCTTCGTCCGAGGCTTCGAGCGACCAGATCTGCACCAGCTTCCAGGGCACGCCGGTATCGCTCTCCGGCTGCGGCGGGTAGGTGGGCACGGCGACCTCGCGCCAGCTCGCGCCGGCATCGTCCGAGGCATGCAGCTTGACGCCGAAGTGCCCCAGGTTCAGCGCGGCGAGCATGAAGCCGCCGGGATGCGCATGCGACGGCGGCAGCAGCATCGAGACCGGCTCGGCGAGGAAGCTCACGCGCTCCACCTGCCATTCGCGGCGGCGCAGGCGCAGCTCGAACAGGCCCTTGCGGGTTGCGATCCAGGCACGGTCGTTCATCGTCGTCATCCTCCTGACAAGGCCTGCAGCACGTAGACCCGGCTGTCCGGCGCGAGCGGGTCGGCCAGGCCGACGCGGTCGCCGACACGCCGGCCGTCGATGAAGGCCACCACGTTCGGCCGCAGATGGCCCTGGTCGTCGAGCACGTAGCCGCGCAGCCTCGGGTTGCTCTCGAAGGCCTGCTCCAGCGCCTCGCGCAGGGTCACGGCGGGACTGTCGAGCTCGGGCGTTTCGGTGAAGCGTCGCAGCTGCGAGGTGAAGGCGAGACGGGCCATGCGACCATGATGCGAGGCGGGCGGGCTTCGCGCAAGCATCGGCGCTGGCGCACTGCCACGGGAGAATGCCGGCCCCGCCGCCCTTGCCGCCCTTCCCGCATGCACACCGGAATCCTCTATGCCGCCCTCGCCTACGCGCTGTGGGGGATCTTCCCGCTGTACTTCCATCGGCTCGCCAGCGTGCCGCCGCTGGAGATCGTGCTGCACCGCTCGGTCTGGTCGCTGGTGCTGCTCGCGATCGTGCTGACCGCGCTGCGGCGCTGGGCCTGGTTCGGCCAGGTGCTGCGCCAGCCGCGCCAGCTCGCGCTCTTCTTCCTCAGCGCGCTGCTGCTGTCGGCGAACTGGGTGACCTATGTCTGGGCCGTCAACAACCACCACGTGCTCGACGCCAGCCTGGGCTACTTCATCAACCCGCTGTTCAACGTGCTGCTCGGCTACCTGGTGCTGCACGAGCGGCTGCGGCGCGCGCAGTGGCTGGCGATCGGCCTCGCGGCGGCGGGGGTGCTGTGGCTCGCGTTCGCTGCGGGCCACGTGCCGTGGATCGCGCTTTTCCTCGCCGCCACCTTCGGCGTCTACGGCCTGCTGCGCAAGACGGCCCCGCTCGGCGCGCTCGAAGGCCTGGCACTCGAGACGCTGCTGCTCGCGCCGATCACCGTCTCGCTGCTCGGCTACTGGACTTGGCAGGGCCAGAGCGCGCTCGCCACCGGCAGCGCCGCGCTGATCGGCTGGCTGATGCTGGCCGGCCCGCTGACCGCGATCCCGCTGCTGCTCTTCGCCGCCGGCGCGCGGCGCATCACGCTGGCGACGCTGGGTCTCTTGCAGTACATCGGCCCGACGATCCAGTTCGCGCTCGGCATCTGGGTCTACGGCGAGCCCTTCGACGCCACGCGCTTCGCCGGCTTCGCCCTCATCTGGTCGGCGCTGATCGTCTACAGCGCCGAGAGCTGGCGGGTGCTGCGCCGCACGCGAATCGCACTGGCCGAGGCGGCCGAGCGATAGTTATTGGCCATCGAATCAATATGTTCAATATATTTCTATAATGATGCAGCGCAGCTTAGCATTTGGCTGTCCGCGTTTACCCCAACCAACCAAGGAACCACGCATGTCCCTGATCAACACCGAAGTCAAACCGTTCAAGGCCCAGGCTTTCCACAACGGCAAGTTCATCGAGGTCACCGAGAAGAGCCTGAAGGGCCAGTGGTCCGTGCTGATCTTCATGCCGGCCGCCTTCACCTTCAACTGCCCGACCGAGATCGAAGACGCGGCCGACAACTACGCCGAGTTCCAGAAGGCCGAGGCCGAGGTCTACATCGTGACCACCGACACGCAGTTCTCGCACAAGGTCTGGCACGAAACCTCGCCGGCTGTCGGCAAGGCCCGGTTCCCGCTGGTCGGCGACCCGACGCATGCGCTGACGAACGCCTTCGGCGTGCACATCCCGGAAGAAGGCCTCGCGCTGCGCGGCACCTTCGTGATCAACCCGGACGGCATCATCAAGACGCAGGAAGTGCACGACAACGCGATCGCCCGCGACGTCAAGGAAACCCTGCGCAAGCTGAAGGCGGCCCAATACGTGGCCAGCCACCCGGGCCAGGTCTGCCCGGCCAAGTGGAACGAAGGCGCCAAGACGCTGACCCCGTCGTTGGACCTGGTCGGCAAGATCTGATCCCGATCCGCTGAAGCGACAACCACCCCGGCCCGCTCACGAGGCCGGCCGGGGTTCCACGAAACGAACGAAGAAAGACAAGCCATGTTGGAAGACGGCCTCAAGTCACAACTGAAGAGCTACCTCGAGCGGGTGACGAAGCCGTTCGAAATCGTGGCCACGCTGGACGACAGCGACAGCTCCCGCGAGATGCACGGCCTGCTGCAGGACGTGGCCTCGCTCTCCCCGCTGATCACGCTGAAGACCGATGGCGCCGACACGCGCAAGCCGTCCTTCAGCCTGAACCGCACCGGCTCGCAGATGGATCTGCGCTTCGCCGCGATCCCGATGGGCCATGAATTCACCTCGCTGGTGCTGGCGCTGCTGCAGGTGGGTGGACACCCGCCGAAGGTGGAGGCCGACCTGATCGAGCAGATCAAGAACCTCGAAGGCGATTTCCACTTCGAGACCTACATGTCGCTGACCTGCCACAACTGCCCGGACGTGGTGCAGGCGCTGAACCTGATGGCGGTGCTGAACCCGCGCATCCATCACGTGACGATCGACGGCGGCCTGTTCCAGGACGAAGTCGCCGCACGCGAGATCATGGCGGTGCCGACGGTCTTCCTCAACGGCAAGGTCTTCGGCCAGGGCCGCATGGGCGTCGAAGAGATCGTCGCCAAGCTGGACACCGGCGCCAGCGCGCGCGACGCGGCCAAGCTCGACGCGAAGGACCCGTACGACGTGCTGATCGTCGGCGGCGGGCCTGCGGGCGCGGCGGCCGCGGTCTACGCGGCGCGCAAGGGCGTGCGCACCGGCGTCGTGGCCGAGCGTTTCGGCGGCCAGACGCTGGACACCTTGGCGATCGAGAACTTCGTCTCGGTGCTGGCAACCGAAGGGCCGAAGTTCGCCTCTGCGCTGGAGCAACACACCAAGCATTACGACGTCGACATCATGAACCTGCAGAGCGCGAAGGCGCTGGACGCCGCCAACGGGAGCGGGCTGATCGAGGTCGAGCTCGCCAACGGCGGCAAGCTGAAGTCGAAGTCGGTGATCCTGTCGACCGGTGCGCGCTGGCGCGAAGTCAACGTGCCTGGCGAAAAGCAATATCGCAACCAGGGCGTGGCCTATTGCCCGCACTGCGACGGGCCGCTGTTCAAGGGCAAGCGCGTCGCGGTGATCGGCGGCGGCAATTCGGGCGTCGAGGCGGCGATCGATTTGGCCGGCATCGTCGGCCACGTGACCCTGCTCGAGTTCGCGCCGGAGCTGCGCGCGGACGCGGTGCTGGTGCGCAAGCTGCAGAGCCTGCCGAACGTGAATATTCACACGCAGGCGCAGACCAGCGAGATCACCGGCGACGGGCAGAAGGTCAACGGCCTCAGCTACATCGACCGTCCGAGCGGCGAGACCAAGCACCTCGAGCTGGAAGGTGTCTTCGTGCAGATCGGGCTGGTGCCGAACACCGAGTGGCTGAAAGGCAGCCTGGAGCTGACGCGCCACGGCGAGATCGTCGTCGACGCGAAGGGCCAGACCTCGCTGCCCGGCGTGTTCGCGGCCGGCGACGTGACGACCGTGCCGTACAAGCAGATCATCATCGCGGCCGGCGATGGCGCGAAGGCGGCGCTGGGCGCGTTCGATCATCTGATGCGTTCGTCGGCGCCGGCCGCGGCCTGAAGGCGCCGGCCGCCGAGCGCCGGGCCGCGGGAGGCCGGCATGACATGACCAATGGCGGGCAGCCTGCCCGTCCTGCCTCGCTACGATGCAGTCAACCGCATTGACCGAGGGCGACGATGCCGCCGGACATCACCTGGCTGAACGACGACCGATCCCCGCTGCCGCCCACCGCGTGGGCGCAACCGCGAGACGCCGAGATCCCCGGCCTGCTCGCAGCCGGCGGCGCGCTGACGACGCGTCGCCTGACCGAGGCCTACAGCCGCGGCATCTTCCCTTGGTATAGCGAAGGGCAGCCGGTGCTCTGGTGGTCGCCCGATCCGCGCATGGTGCTGCCGGTGGCCGAGTTCAAGCTGTCAAGGTCGCTGAAGAAGCGCATCGCCCGGTTCATCCGCACGCCGGGTTGCGAGATCCGCATCGACAGCGCGTTCCGCGACGTGATGACCGCCTGCTCCACCGCGCCGCGCGAAGGCCAGAACGGCACCTGGATCGTCGACGAGATGATCGAGGCCTACGTCGCCTGGCATGCCGCCGGCATGGTGCACAGCGTCGAGACCTGGATCGGCGGCGAACTGGTCGGCGGCCTCTATGGCGTCGGCATCGGGCGGATGGTCTACGGCGAATCGATGTTCGCGCGGCAGACGGACGCTTCGAAGATCGCGCTCGCCGCGCTGATCTGCTTCTGCCGCGACAACGGCGTCAGCCTGATCGACTGCCAGCAACGCACCGCGCATCTCGCTTCGCTGGGCGCGCGCGAATGGCCGCGAGAGGCCTTCGAACGGCATCTGGCGCATGCCACCACGGCCGTGCCGATCGCCGATTGGACCTATCATCCAGCGCTATGGCGCCACCTCGGAAACGAGGTGGGACATCCGGACCTCCGGACCGAAACCCGGCCCCTGCCCCAGCCCGAGGATGCCCCGCGGTGACGCACCCCAAAGAGCTCCCCCTCTCGTCGCTCCAGTTCTACGCCACGGCGCCGTACCCGTGCAGCTACCTCGCCGGCCGGCTGGCCCGATCGCAGGTCGCCACGCCGAGCCATCTGATCCATGCGGATGCCTATTCCGGCCTGGTCTCGAACGGCTTCCGGCGCAGCGGCATGTTCACCTATCGCCCCTACTGCGACGGCTGCCGCGCCTGCGTGCCGCTGCGCGTGCCGGTGGCGAGCTTCAAGCCGACGCGCAGCCAGCGCCGCGCCTGGAAGGCGCACCAGGGCCTGGAAGCGCGCGTGCTGCGGCTGTGCTTCGTGCCCGAGCACTACCAGCTCTACCTGCGCTACCAGTCCGGCCGCCACAGCGGCGGCGGCATGGACCACGACAGCATCGACCAGTACACCCAGTTCCTGCTGCAGAGCCGGGTCAATTCGCGGCTGGTGGAGTTCCGCGAGCCCTCGCCCGACGGCCAGGGCACGCTGAAGATGGTCTCGATCCTCGACATCCTGAACGACGGCCTGTCCGCCGTGTATACGTTCTACGAGCCCGAGGAGCACACCAGCTACGGCACCTACAACGTGCTGTGGCAGATCGAGCAGACACGTTTGCTGAAGCTGCCCCACGTCTACCTCGGCTACTGGATCGCCGAGAGCGGCAAGATGGCCTACAAGGCCCAGTTCCAGCCGCATCAACTGCTGGTCGACGGCCAGTGGGTGCCCGCGCCGGCGTCCTGAGTCCCGGCATCCCGGCTCGGGACACCCCCATTTGGGGGGCCCCCATCTGGATGATCGCCGTCTTGACATCCGACGACGATCATTGGCTTCGCAGCGAGCACGACGCTCGCCAAGGAGCACACGATGCATTTCGACGAACGCAACGAAGGCGACTACCGCATCTATGCGGGAGCGCTGGAGTCGCCGATGGGAGACGGCTATGTCGCAGCCGTCGTGGTCAACCGGATGCAGCCTGACGACATGCAGCGCGAGGCCTTCCGCGACGTGAGCATGTCCGGCGGCCACCGCTGGAGCACGGCCAGCGATGCGCTGCGCTATGCGGTCGCGAAGGCGCGCGAAGTCATCCGCACCGAAAAGCAGAGGCTCGCATGCTGAACGATCAACGCAGCCGCCGGTATCCGCAGGAGCCGATCTGGTCGCGCTGGGACGTGGTCTGCGCCATCAGCCTGGTGGCGGCCTGCGTGCTGGTGTCCTTCGCGCTGCCGGGGCCCGGCAGCAGCCTGTTCGGCGGCTGAAGCGCCGCCTTCTTCTCACAGGTGCTTGTAGAAGAACGTCGTCGCGCAGAACCCGCCCTCGGGCATCAGCGCGTACTTCGGGACAGAGCCGACCCGTTGCCAGCCGGCCCGTTCGTAGACCCGCTCGGCATCGCCGCCGGTCACGGTATCCAGCACCAGCACGGTCTTGCCTTCGTCGCGCGCGGCATCGTCCAGCGCAGCCATCAGCCGGCCGGCTACGCCCTGGCGGCGTACATCCCGGTGCACCAGCATCTTCGCGACGTCGCCGCGGTGCGGCTGGTTGTCGGGCAGCGACATGATCATCTGCACCGTGCCGACGATGCGCGCTGAACCATCCTCGGCGACGAGCAGCACCCGCTCGCCACGCGCGACGCCCTCGACCACGCCACGCCGGAACGCCAGCGCCTTCTCGCGCGGCAGCGGCAGCATGAAGCTGACCGAGGCGCCGCCCTCGACACAATCGATCAGCACGTCGGCCAGCGCCTCGACCTTCGCCGCGGCCTCGTCGGCGCCCAGGCGGCGCACCGTCACATCCGGGTTCATCGCTTTCTCCTGATCATTTCAGAAACCTACCGCCTGCCCGTCGCGGCGCTTCTCGGACGCGGCGACGTAGCCGCCCTCGACGCACTGGATCAGCTGCGCGGCGCCGAAATCCATGCTGTCCGCGGTGGCGCGGGTCACGCGGTGGCCGCGCGCGGCGAGCGCATCGGCCACCGCCGCATCGAAGTCGTGTTCGACCATCACCTCGAGCTGGTCTTCGCTGATCTTCCAGCGCGGCGCGTCGCTCGCCGCCTGCACGTTCTGATGGTGGTCGAGCAATCGCACCAGCATCTGCAGCTGGCCTTGCGGCTGCATGTTGCCGCCCATCACGCCGAAGCTCAGCAGCGGTGATCCACCCTTGGTCAGGAAGCCCGGGATGATGGTGTGGAAAGGCCGCTTCGCGCCGCCGACGGCGTTCGGATGCGAAGGATCGAGGCTGAAGCCGCTGCCGCGGTCGTTCAGCGCGATGCCCGTGCCCGGCACCACCACGCCCGAGCCGAAGCCACGGTAGTTCGACTGCATCAGCGAGACCATCATGCCGCCCGCGTCGGCGGCCGTGAGGTAGACCGTGCCCTCGTGCCGCGGCACGCCGGTGCTCATCGCCTGCGCACGCGCCGGGTCGATGGCCGCGGCGCGGCGGCGCAGGTAGGCGGGTTCCAGCAAGGCCCGGCTGTCGATGCGCATGTGCGCCGGGTCGGCGACGTGGGCATAGACGTCGGCGAAGGCGAGCTTCATCGCCTCGATCTGCAGATGGATGGCGTCGGCCGAATCGGCCGGGTGGCCGGCCAGATCCAGCTGGTCCAGGATGCCGAGCGCGATCAAGGTCGCGAGGCCCTGCCCGTTCGGCGGGATCTCGTGCATCGTGTGGCCGCGATAGGCCTGCGTGATCGGCTCGACCCAGCTGCATTCATGTGCCGCCAGGTCGGCCAGGCTCAACGCGGCGCCGTGCGCCTGCGCGTCGGCCGCGATGCGTTCGGCGAGCACGCCGCGGTAGAAGGCCGCGCCGTGGCTCTCGGCGATCGCCTCCAGCGTGCGTGCCTGGTCGGGGAACATGAAACGCTGGCCGGCGGCCGGCGCCGCCCCGCCCGGCATGAAGGCCGCCGCGAAGCCGGGCTGGCCGGACAGCGTGCGCGCCGCCGTGGCCCATTGCCGAGCGATTGCCGGCGACACGAGAAAGCCATCGCGGGCATAGCCGATCGCCGGCCCGAACAGCTGCGCGAAAGGCAGCTTGCCGAAGCGCTGCGACAGCGCGACCCAGGCCGACACCGCGCCCGGCACGGTGACCGACTCCCAGCCCAGCACCGGCATCGCCGCCGCCCCGGCAAAACGTGACGGCGCCCAGCCCGCAGGCGAACGCCCCGAAGCATTCAGGCCGTGCAGCGCTGCGCCGTCCCAGACCAGCGCGAAGGCATCGCTGCCGATTCCGTTGGCGGTCGGCTCGACGACGCTCGCGGTGATCGCCGCGGCCACCGCCGCATCGACCGCATTGCCGCCGGCATACAGCATGCGCAGGCCGGCCTGGGCCGCCAGCGGCTGGCTGGTGGCGACTACGTTGCGCGCCAGCACCGGCATGCGCTGCGAGGCGTACGGAAAGTCCATCGTGAGCCTCAGCGCCGCATCAGCGTGTTCGACGGCAGCGTCTCGTCGAGCAGCTTGCGCGCGCTCTCGATGCCGGCGACCGGCAGCAGCTTCGGGTCGAGCAGGCCGACCTGCACCAGCACGCTCGCCTGATCCCAGTAGATGTGCTCGTGGTAGAGCTTGTCGCCGCGGAACTTGACCACCGCGAGCAAGGGCACCTCGACCCTTTTGCCGGTGGGTGCGACGCCCGGCAGCATCCACGGGATCTCGGTGGTGTGCGTGAAGCTGAAGATCATCTCGTCGACCACCTGGGTTGCGCCGACGGTGCGCGAGATCGAGGTCAGCGCGGTATCGGGCGGGTTGCTGTTGACGAACCAGGTGCTGTAGAAGTGATGCAGCGCGCGGTAGCCGACGCCGCCAGTCATCGTCGGGATGTGGTTGACGTAGGGCTCGGGCACCATCGTCGCCATCGTGTGGTCGACGTTGCGGCTGCCGAACTCGTACTCGCAGTGTCTGTCCCACAGCGCCGACAAGTCGTAGTGCGGGCCGATCGCGGCCTTCAGCGCGGCGATGCTGCGCTCGTGCGCCATCAGCGCTGAAGGCCGGTGGTAGTGCTCGCCGCCGTTGCGCGCGAAGGCATGGTCGACGCCGGGGTAGACGTGAAGCGTGACGTTCGGCCGGCCGCGCAGCGTCTGCACGATGCGGTCGCGCGCCTCGGGCGGGCAGAACTTGTCGAGCTCGGCGACGTGCAGCACCAGCGGCCGCGTGATCCGGACGGCCTCGTCGAGCGCGGCGTCGATGCCCACGCCGTAGTAGCCGACCGCCACGTCGGCATCGGTGCGGCAGGCCGCGAGGTAGGCGAGCTTGCCGCCGAGGCAGAAGCCGAGCACGCCGACCTTGCCGCCGCTCGCTTCCACCATCGGGCGCAGTGCGCCGATCGCGGCCTGCAGATCCTGCACGCCCTTGGCTTCGTCGAAGCCCTTGTAGTAGCCGAAGGCCTTCTGCCAGTCCTCGGGCGAGTAGCCGAGTTCGACGCCGGGCTGCTGGCGCCAGAACAGATCGGGTACCAGCGCCACGTAGCCTTCTTCGGCGTAGTAGTCCGCCACGTCGCGCATCGTCTGGTTGATGCCGAAGATCTCCTGCGCGATCACCAGGCCCGGCCCGCTGCCGGAGCCGGGCAGCGCCAGATAGCCGCGGAAGCTGCCGCTGCCGTCGGTCGCCTCGATCTCGATGAACTGACCCGCCATGTGCCTTGCTCCTCTCGGTTCGGTTGTAGCCCGGCGCCAGGATAGCGTTGCCGGCCGCGACCAGCCCGATCGCGATGCCGAATCGCAAGTGCGTCACGCGCCGGGTGCGGCCCGTTCGAGCGCGAAGCGTTCCAGCAGCCTGGTTCGCACCTGGGCCAGGTCGATCGGCTTCGTCCAGTAGTCCTCGACGCCGGCGGCGCGGGCGATGGCGACTTGTTCCGGCAGCGCATCTGCACTCACCGCAATGACCGGGATGCCGGCGCTGCGCGGCTCGGCACGAAGACGCCTGAGCACGCCGAGACCATCCATGTCGGGAAGATTCATGTCGAGCAGGATCAGCTGCGGTTTCAGCGCCGTGGCGTGCTGCAGGCCCTCCCGCCCCGTGCCCGCGACGACCAGCGCCAGATGCGGAGGCAGCGACTTGAAGAGTTCCTGCATCAGCAGCGCATTCACCGGCTCGTCCTCGATGTAGAGCACGGTCGCCGGCGCGACCGCCCCCAGCCGCGCCGGCGGCGGCGCCGCGGGCACCGCAGCATTGCCGCCATCGCCAGGCTCGGGACGGCCATCGACCGGCAGCCGCATGCTGAACGTGGTGCCCTGCCCCGCTTCGGAACTCACCTCGAGACGCCCGCGCATCGCCAGCACCAGCCTGCGGCTGATCGACAGGCCCAGCCCCGAACCGACCGGCGCTGCGCCGCCGCTGTGGATGCGCGTGAACGGCTCGAACAAGCTCGACATCTTCTCCGCCGGAATGCCCGGCCCCTGGTCGATCACCGAGACACCGACCTCGCGTTCATCACGGTGATGGACGATCCGGATGCGCACCATGGCGTTCGAACCGCCGAACTTGATCGCGTTGCCGAGCAGATTGAACATCACCTGCCTGAGCGCGCGTGCGTCGCCCGCCACCGTCGGCGTGTCCGGATCGGCCTGCACCGCCAGCGCGACACCCTGCTGGCGCGCATGCGGCTCGATCATCGTCAGGCAGCGCCGCACCAGCGGCTCGAGTTCGATCGGCAGGCAATCGAGCACGAGGCGGCCAGCCTCGAGGCTGGACAGATCGAGCATGTCGTTGACCAGCGAGAGCAGATGCGATCCCGCATGGGCAATCTGCGTCGCGGCCTCGACCGTCTTCTCTCCGCTCTGCGAGGCGCCGTTGGCATGCAGCAGCTGAGCGAACCCGAGGATGGCATTCAGCGGCGTGCGCAGCTCATGGCTGACGCGGGACATGAATTCGCTGCGCATCTGCGCGACCTCTTCCGCAGCGGCGCGCGCCCGGGCCAGGGCCTGCATGCGCTCGGAGGCTTCCACCTGCGCCGTGATGTCGGTGATCAGGCCGTGCCACAACACGCCGCCATCGGCCAGCCGCTCGGGCTGGGCGTGGCCCGACAGCACGCGCAGCCCGCGCCGCGGCAGCACGACCCGGAAGCTCTGCTGCCACAGGCCCAGGGTCTCGGCCGATTCGGCGATCGAGCGCTCCAGCCGATCGGCATCCTCCGGGTGGCAGCGCGCCATCGCGGTCGCCGCATCGGCCTCGACTTGCGCGGCATCGAGTTCATAGACCTCGCGGATCTTGTCGCTGACATACGGGAAGCTCATGTGCCCGTCCGGGCGGCGCAGCAGCTGGAAGATCAATCCCGGCACCTGGGCCGACAGCGCCTTCAGCACGTTGGCGGCGACGCGACGCGCCTGCTCCGCCTCGACGCGCGCACCGATGTCGCGGGCGATGCCGCGGTAGCCGCACCATTTGCCCGCCGCATCGCGCCGGCACACCGCCGAGAGCGACAGGAAGTGCGCGCCGCCGGCCAGGTCGCATTGCATGACGACACGCGCGAAAGCACGCTGTCGATCCAGCAGTGGATGCAGGCGGACGGCCGGCTCGACGGCCTCTCCGGCATCGTCGAGCACCGGCCCGTCGGCCATCGCTTCGCCCTGCACCCAGGGCTCGGGCACGGCCGACTCGGTGGCGTAGGCGCAGGACATCCACACCACGCGGTGCCGGTCATCGGTCTCCCACAGCCAGTCGCCCGAAACCATCGCGAACTCGGCCAGCCGCCGCTGCTGGTCGAGCGAGACGAGCCGGCTGCGCCGCTCGGCCAGCAGGCTGGATACGGTGATGCCGAGGCCACGCAGTCCCTCGCGGCTCGTCGCATCGAGTTCGCGCGGCCGGGTGTCGATGACACACAGCGTGCCGATGCGGATGCCCTCCACCACCAGCGGCTGGCCCGCATAGAAGCGCACCCACGGCGCTCCGAGCACATAGGGATTGCTGGCGAAGCGCGGGTCCGAACGGGCATCGGGGACCTCGACCAGCTCGGAGGTGTGCATCGCGTGCGCGCAGAACGACCAGCGGCGCGGCGTCTGCACCAGATCGATGCCGTGGTGCGCCTTGAACCACTGGCGCTCCCCGTCGATCAGCGTGACCAGCGCGATCGGGCACCGGGTCAAGGCCGCGGCGGCCCGCGCCAGCGCGTCGAATCCGGGTTCGGGCGCGGTGTCGAGCACGCCGAGCTCGGCCAGCAGCGAGATGCGACGCTGCTCATCGGGGCCATCGTCGCCGGGCGGAAACGTCGCCACACGCACTCCAGCACGCTGCCCGGCAGCACCTGCCGAGCGACGCTTAGCGACACGAAGAGCACCGCCCCCCAGGAAAGGTGCAGGCGAACCCTCAGCGTCCTCCGCTCCCTGGACGACGATGCTAGCCAGCTATCCGCCGATCCGCTAGCGGTCGCGGAGCGTCCTGCTGTCAGATGAATCCCGCAGGCCCAATGTCGCCGGTGGGGGCAGCCAAGGCCGGCGACTCGACGCTGCGTGAATTGCCTTAGCCTGAAGGCATGTCAGACATCCGGTCTCGTGCTGCGGCGGCTTTGTCCGAGGGAGTGCTTCCCTGGCGCACGAGGCTGTACCGGTATTTCTTCTATGGCTGGCGGTTCCGCGACGCGGACAACGGCTCGCGCCTGGAGCGGGCGGCGGCCCTGCGGCACAACCTCAACCAGGCGCAGTGGCTGCCGACCTACCTGCGGCGATGGGCCGCGTCGGGCGCGGTGCTGCTGTGGCTGCAGTCGCTCACGGAGCGGCTGTGGGGCGATTCGGTGCCCTCTGCCGTGCTGGCGATCGCGCTGATCTTGGTCATGATGTACCTGATGATCACCGTCATCTGCTGGGCCTTCCTGCAGGCCGGCCGGCAGTCTCGGAAATGAAGGCAGACGGCCTCGAAGGAGCAGCGGGAGTCCCGTCGGCTGGGACTAAGACTCATGCAGGCGATATTGGTTGCAGCCAGCGCCCTTGGCTTGGTATAGCGCCTGGTCCGCCCGTGCCAGCAGATCGTCCCCGCTCAGCTCGTCGCCGGGATGCACGGCAATGCCGATGCTGGTGAGATCTGCTTGCCGATGAAGGTTTCAGCGGGCGCGCCGTAGATCTTGCCGACGGTCGCGTTGGCGAACACGATCCGCGCATCGGTGTCGAACTCCCTGATCAAGACCGGGATGTTGTCCGCGATCGCACGCATGCGGCGCTCGGCCTCGCGAAGCTCTTCGGTGCGCCGGCGCAGGGCGACCGTCATCGCATCGAAGCGCCTGTTCAGCAATCCGAGCTCATCTTTGGCCGTGCTGCGGAACAGTGGCACCTCTTCGCCGCGCTCCAAGGCCTCGGTCGCCTCGGTCAGCCGCGCCAAGGGCCTGAGTACGCGACGCACGCCTACCACTGCGATGACGACCAACAGCAATGCGAAGGCCACGATCGAGGCCGTGGTGACCCGCTCATGCACTGCCTCCGCCACGCGGCGGGCGTCGCCGGCGTTGCGCGACCAGCGGAACGCCGCATCGGCCATGGCCTGGGTGTCGCCCAGCAGCAGATCGAACGCTTGATCCCGTTGGCGTCGCTCGAAGTTGCTTGTCGGATCTGCCGCTGTCTTGAGTGCCCGATCAAACAGAGCCGGCAGACGGTCGGCGGCCTCCTTCAATAGCTCGAACTCCCCCTGTGACGCGCCTTGGTCCTCCGCGCCGGCCAGATCGCGAGCGATGTTGGAATGCCCTCTCCTCCACTCGCCAACCGAAAGTTCATCGCGCTCTCGCTGAAACACGTAGGTCACGCCGACCAAACCGGCGACGTCGCGAGCGACCTGCTGGGCCCGTTGCTGCTGAGCCTCGGCCAGGCTCTCGGCACGGGTTGCCTGCCACGTGGCGCCGATGGCGGCGATGCCCACCATCAAGGCGGCAACCCCGACCGTGATGAAGAGTGTGCGAATCCTCATTCAAGCAACCGGTTCAGCGCGGCAAGCCCACGGCGTTTGGCAGCACGGCGCGCAGCGGAGCCGCCCTGGTCATGGCGCGCGAAAGTCCGGCTGCTTCTTGCCGGCGACATAGCCCTCCCTCACTGCCCAGTTCGCTTGGGACTGAAGCGAACGCAGCAGGGCCTCGTCCAACGCCAGGATCGCATGGACGCGTTGCATGGACCAGCTGGCAAAGGCAGGGTCGGCACCCAGCTTGCTGACGAAGATGGCTTCGGCGCGCTTGGGCTGGGCCCGAACGAAGTCATTGGCCCGCTGCACCGCTCGAAGCAACCGCTCCACGTCGGCTTTGACGACGCCGACCCGCTTGCCAACCAGGTCCAGCGTGCCTGATGGCGGCCACGCGGCGTGCGACCAACTCGACGTCGCTCGCCGTGCTCGAGAAGCTTGCAATGACGGAGAAGTCGGTGCGTTCGAAGGCCTCGAAAGCGATGGCCGTCTCGGCGGCCGTCCCGAGATCCGCTTGACCGGCGGCCATGAGCTGCAGGCAGCGCCGGCCGCCCGAGTGCATGACCTCCTCTCGTGAGCGCCACAGCATCGTCCCGGCCGAGTTCCACCGCCCGCCGCGCCAGGCGGGTGCCCTCGGCGATCTCCCGGGGCCGATCGGTCATCCAGCCATTCACCTTGCGCCAGAAATGACACCACGCCGCCATGCCGTAGGCCGATGCGAAATCCGGATCAAGCTCGGTAGCCTTGTAGAGCAAGGGAAGCGCCGCCTCGATCGATTCGCACGTTCCGCTGTGCAGCTTCGCGGTGCCACGCAGGTAATAGTCGTAGGCGTCCAGGCTTTCCGTCGGCTTTCGCTTGGCGCGCTCGATTTCCGCCCGCTCGAGCTGGAAGGGCAACACGGCAACGGAGGGTTTGTCCGGCCGTTCCGTCGATTCGCTGGAGGTGTGTTCCACGCCCCCGTTCTCTCCGACCTTGACCTCGCCGACGAAGCGGAAACCCTTGCGGGCGACCGTCCGGACCAGGCGCCGCTCCTCGCCGGTGTCGCCAATGGCTTTGCGAACCGCGTTGATGTGACTGGTGATCGTCGACTCCGGGACAATTCGGCCGCTCCATACCGCAGTGAGCAAGTCGTCCTTGCTGACGACGCGGTCGCGGTTCCTGACGAGATGCAGCAGCAGATCGAAGACCTGCGGCCCGACAGGCACGACTTCCGCGCGATGCGAAAGCTCCCGGCAAGGACTTCCCCGCAGCGCGCAGGCAATCTCCACGCACATCGACGGCAACGGTTGCGGTCGAAAGAAGCGGAGAGAAGCCATGAAGATTGTCGTGATCGGAGGCAGCGGCCTCATCGGAACGAGACTGGTGAAGGACCTCGGCGAGCGCGGCCATGACGTGCTCGCAGCCTCGCCCAGAACCGGCGTCAACACCATCACCCGCGAGGCTTGCCCAAAGCGCTCGACGGCGCAGATGTCGTCGTCGACGTGGCGAATGCGCCGGTATGGGAAGACCAGGCCGTCCTCGAGTTTTTCGAGACATCGGGCCGCAACCTGCTGGCTGCGGAAGCTGCCGCCGGCGTACGCCACCATGTCGCCCTGTCGATCGTTGGCAGCGAACGACTTCCCGACAACGGCTATTTCCGCGCGAAGGTCGCGCAGGAAAAGCTCATCAAGGCATCCGCCATTCCCTACACCATCCTGCGTGCGACGCAGTTCTTCGAGTTTGTCGCCGGCATTGCCCAGTCGGCCACCGTCGGCGAGGAGATTCGCCTGTCGCCGGCGCTGATCCAGCCGATCGCGTCGGCGGACGTGGCAGCGGCACTCGCCGATATCGCGGTCGCACCGCCGGTCAACGGGACGGTCGAAGTCGCCGGTCCGCAGGCCATGCCGCTCGACGAACTGGTCAGGCGCTTCCTGCGGGCAACGCAGGATACGCGCAAGGTCGTGCCGGACGTCCATGCGCGCTACTACGGCGGCGTCCTCTCCGATCGGACGCTCACACC
>Ga0105239_10001897_pt1 | contig 27321 bp, 35 predicted proteins | sample KBSC44metaG_FD_92761 | JGI IMG/M metagenome (GOLD analysis project Ga0105239, IMG submission 92761) | Corn rhizosphere microbial communities from Kellogg Biological Station, Michigan, USA - KBS C4-4 metaG | ecosystem: Host-associated > Plants > Roots > Rhizosphere > Soil | place: Michigan, USA...
CGCGGGCCACCGCCAGCGGCGTGCCGCCCTCGCGGCCGATGCGATCGAGCTGAGCCTGCAGCTCCGGGGGCGCCTGGCCGCCCTCGTCGTGAACCCACGTGAGAATCGCGTCGCCTGCCCCCTTGCGCAGGCGCGTGCCGTTGTAGTCGAGCCCGCTCATCCGGGTCTGGGCGGTGAAGGGCACGAACTGCGCGTGCATGTCGTTGAGGTCGTGCTCGCGGATGCCGTACTGCTTGGCCAGCACGACGATCGAGCGTCCCTCGGGGGTCTCGTCGGCCAGCGACGACAGCTGCGAAGCCTCGGCCAGGTCCTTCTCGCTGACCCCGGGCATGGGGATGAGCGCGGCAGCCTGGCGGTTGCCGAGGGTGATCGTGCCCGTCTTGTCCAGCAGCAGCACGTCCACGTCCCCGGATGCCTCGACTGCTCGGCCCGAGAGGGCGAGCACGTTGCGGCGCACCAGGCGGTCCATGCCGGCGATGCCGATGGCCGAGAGCAGTGCGCCGATCGTGGTCGGGATGAGCGCGACGAGCAGCGCGATCAGCGTGGTGACGGAGACCTCGGTGCCGGCGAAGACGCCGAACGGCCGCAGCGCCATCACCACGAGCACGAAGATCAGGGTCAGCGCGGCGAGCAGGATCCCGAGGGCGATCTCGTTCGGCGTCTTGCGTCGCGAAGCGCCCTCGACGAGGGCGATCATCCGGTCGAGGAACGACTGCCCGGGCTCCTGCGTGACCTCGACCACGATGCGGTCCGAGAGCACGCGCGTGCCGCCGGTCACCGCGGAGCGGTCGCCGCCGGCCTCGCGGATGACCGGCGCCGACTCGCCGGTGATGGCGGACTCGTCCACCGAGGCGATGCCCTCGATCACGGTGCCGTCGCCGGGGATCGTCTCGCCGGCCTCCACCACCACCACGTCGCCGCGCACCAGCTCGGATGCGTTCTTCTGGCCGCCGTCACGCAGCTGCGCCGTGGTCTCCGTGCGCATGGCCCGCAACGACGCCGCCTGGGCCCGGCCTCGACCTTCGGCGAGCGCCTCCGCCAGGTTGGCGAAGACGACGGTCAGCCATAGCCAGACGGCGACCGTGAACGTGTACCAGGCGGGCTCGTTCCCGCCGCCCAGCGGCTTGCCGCCGAAGGCCTGAATCAGCCACGCGACCGTGGAGATGACCGCGCCGATCTCGACCACGAACATCACCGGGTTGCGGATCTGCACGCGCGGGTCGAGCTTGCGCACGGAGCCGAGCAGCGCCGGCAGGAGGATCGACCGGCTGAACAGCGACTGGGCGCCGGACTCGGTCATGTCGCCTGCCCGTCCAATGCGAGGTTGAGCTCGAGCACGTTGACGCCGGGCTCGCCGAACAGGCCCAGGAAGCGGCCGTCGGTGTGGTCGGCGATGAGCTTGTTGACCGTCGCCATCGGCAGCCGGCGGACGGCGGCGATGCGATGGGCCTGGATGCGCGCGTTGGTCTGCGAGATGTCCGGGTCCACGCCCGACGCGGACTGGGTCACGGCGTCGGCCGGGACCGCGCCGGCGGTCAGCCCGCGGTCGTAGCGGCGCTCGAGGGCGAGGTAGGACGCGATGTTGGCCTTGACCTCGTCGCGCGCGTCGGTGCTGTTCGGCCCGAGGTTGGAGAAGAAGGTGGCCGACGGGCTGTAGCTCGTCTGCGACGGGCGCGACTGGAAATAGCGCGGGTCGGCGACCATCACCGGGTTGCCGTCCTTGTCCGTCTTCGGCTTCCCGTTCGGGCCCAGCACCGGCTTGCGGAAGTCCTGGGCGATGAGCTTGGAGCCGACGAGCTTGCCGTCGCGCTCGAGCTTCGAGCCGTTGGACGCACCGGGGAACACGACCTGGCTGACCCCGGTGAACAGCAGCGGGTACGCGAGGCCGAACACCGCGGTGAAGAGGAGGACGGCGATGACGGAGGAGATGAGGGTTCGCTTCATGGTCAGAAGAGCTGGGTCGAGAGGCTCTGCACGATCGGGCCGAGCAGGAGGGCGGGGAAGAACGTGAGGGCGCCGACGAGCACGACCACGCCGACGAGGAGGACGACGAAGGTCGGGTTGTCGGTGCGCATCGTGCCCGGGCCGACGGGGGCGACCTTCTTGCCCGCCAGCGCACCGGCGATCGCGAGCACGAGAAGGATCGGGACGAAGCGGGCGACGACCATCGTCCCGCCCCCGAGGATGTCGGCGAAGCTGATGCCGAACGAGCCCCCGTTGCCGGGCGCATTGGGCTGGACGAAGCCGGTGTAGCCGGCGAAGGCCGAGCCGTTGTTGTTCGCCTGCGAGAGGTACGCGTACAAGGTCTCGGAGAAGCCCTGCGGCCCGCTGGCGAAGATCGACGGCTTGCCGAACTTGGTGGCGATGGCGAGCCCGGTGGTGACCAGCACGGTCAGCGGCGTGAACAGCGCCGCGAGGGAGACGAGCTTGATCTCGCGCGCCTCGAGCTTCTTGCCCAGGTACTCGGGCGTGCGGCCGACCATGAGCCCGCCGATGAACACCGCCAGGAGGACGAAGACGAGCATCGAGTACAGCCCGGTGCCGACGCCGCCGAAGATCACCTCGCTCGTGCCCAGCGCGGCCATCGGCACGGCTCCGCCCAGCCCCGTATAGGAGTCCAGGGCGGAGTTGACGGAGCCGTTGGAGGTGCTGGTCGTGGTGGCGGTCCACAGGCCGGACTGCGTGATGCCGTTGCGGACCTCCTTGCCCTCGAGGTTGCCGCCGTTGTGCAGCCCGGCCATGTGCTGGGCGACGGTGCCGTGCTGCTCGGCGGGCACGACGACCACGATGAGCACGAGGAACAGCGCGAGCATGGCCGCGAAGATGGCCCAGCCCTGGCGCTGGCGGCCGACCATGCGCCCGAACGTGTAGGTCAGCGCGGCGGGGATGAGGATGATCGCCAGCAGCTCGACGAAGTTCGTGAACGCGCTCGCGTTCTCGAACGGCATCGCCGAGTTGACGTTGAAGAAGCCGCCGCCATTGGTCCCGAGCTGCTTGATCGCCACCTGCGAGGCGACGGGCCCGACGGCCAGCAGCTGGTCGGCGCCCAGGACCGTCTTGGCGGTGGTGGCGTGGCCCACGGTCTGGAGCACCCCGCCGGCCACGAGCAGCACCGCGACGACGACGGTCAGCGGCAGCAGGATGTAGAACAGCGTCCGGACCGTGTCCTGCCAGAAGTTCCCGAGCGACTTGCTCGTGCGGTTGAGGATCCCGCGGATGAGCGCTGCGACCACGGCCATGCCGACCGCGGCGGAGACGAAGTTCTGCACCGTCAGCCCGGCCATCTGGCTGAAGTCGCTCAGCGTGGTCTCGCCGCCGTAGTACTGCCAGTTCGTGTTGGTGATGAACGACGAGGTGGTGTTGAAGCTCACGTCCCAGGGCGCGGAGTTGAAGCCCTGCGGGTTGAGCGGCTGGATCGACTGCGTGCGCAGGATCAGGTACAGCGCGAGGAAGAACAGCCCGGAGAAGACGATCAGCGTGCGCGCGTAGCCCTTCCAGTCCTGCTCGCGCTCGGGGTCGACCCCGATGGCCCGGTAGGTCAGGCGCTCGACGGGGGCCAGCACCGGCGTGAGGAACACGCGCTCGTTCCGGTAGACGCGCGCCATGTAGATCCCCAGCGGCGGCGTGAGCGCCACGACGACGACCAGGAAGATCCCGATCTGCAGCCAGCCCTGGGCCATCTAGAACCGCTCCCCCCGGACCAGTGCGTAGACCAGGTAGGCGCAGACGGCCAGGCCGACGAGCAGCCCGAAGAGGTCCGCCCCGCTCATATCTTCGAGATCCAGCTGATCGACCAGTACAGGAGGGCGAACAGCAGGACTGCGAGCACGACCGCGACGATGTCGCCGCCGATGCCGGTCGGGCCCGGGAGGATGTTGGTCACCGCGAGAATCGGCATGCACCGAGTCTGCGTCGCGACCCGTCACAGCGGCATCACAATTGCGCTTCGCGCCATCACAATCTTGTGACAACGCGGAGCGGGAGCTAGGCGGCCAGGCGGTACCCGATGCCCGGGTCGGTGTGGATGTACTGCGGGTTGGACGCTTCGCGCTCGATCTTCCCGCGCAGGCGGCCGATCGTGGTGCGCAGGACCTGGGTGTCGGAGGCGTACTCGGGGCCCCAGACCTCGGTCAGGAGCTGGCGGTGGGTGAGCAGCCGCCCGCGGTTGCGGGCGAGCACGCGCAGCAGGTCGAACTCGATCGGGCTCAGGTGGATGCTCTTGCCGTCGCGGCGCACGTCGCGCGCGCGCAGGTCGACCTCGAGCCCGTCGAGCTCGATGGTGGGCTCGTCGGACCCCGTGCCCGCCCGCCGCAGCGCGGCGTTCAGCCGGGCGACGAGCTCGCGCGCCCCGAACGGCTTGGTCACGTAGTCATCGGCGCCGGCCTCGAGCGCCTGCACCTTGTCGTCCTCCTCGCCCAGGGCGGAGAGCACGATGATCGGCATCGCGCTCCACTCGCGCAGGGCGCGCACGATGTCCACTCCGTGCCCGTCGGGGAGCATGAGGTCGATGATGGCCGCATCCGGAGGGCGGACCGAGGCGGCGTCGAGCGCCTCCTGGACGTTGGCGGTGGCGACGGGGTCGAAGCCCGCGTCGCGCAGCACGACCTTGAGCGCCCGGAGGATGTGGAGCTCGTCGTCGCAGATCAGGACGCGCCGCCCCGCGGTCACGTCGACGGGGCCTCGACCGGCGTGGAGACGGGCTCGATCGGGAGCTCGACCACGAACGTGGTGCCCTGCCCGGGCAGCGACTCGGCCCACACCTTGCCGCCGTTGGCCTCCACGAAGCCCTTGACGATGGCCAGGCCGAGGCCCGAGCCGGTGTTGCCCGCGCCGGTCGCCGGCCCGCGGTAGAAGGGCTCGAAGACCCGCTCGTGCTCGCCGTAGGCCAGCCCGGGCCCGCGGTCGACGACGCGGATCATCACCCGCTCGCCCATACGGCGGACGCGCACGAGCACGGGTTCGGGCGCGGAATAGCGGGCGGCGTTCTCGAGCAGGTTGGCCAGCGCGCGCTCGAGTTGCACGGCGTCGCCGCGGATGAGCGGCACCTCGCCGAGGATGGAGATGCGGAAGGCGTCGGCATCCTGGGCCTGCGCAGCCACGGCGCCGGCGACGAGCTCCTCGACCGAGAGCCAGTCGGTGTGGGGGACGGCGAACCCCGACTGCAGCTTCGACAAATCGAGCAGCTTGTCCACGAGCCCGGTCAGGCGCGCCACCTCCGCGGTCACGGCGGCGGCGAGCTGCTCGCGGTCCTCCGCGCTCAGGCGCGGCCCGGCCAGGGCCTCGGCGGCGGTGGCGATCGCGGTCAGCGGCGTGCGCAGGTCGTGCGAGACCGAGCGCAGGACCGCGGTCTTGATCTCGTCGCTGCGGCGCAGCGCCTGGGTCTCGAGCACCTCGGCCTGCAGGCGCTCGCGCTCGCGGCCGGCGGCCAGGAGCGCGGCGAGCGCGGGCACGACACGGTGCCCGAGCCGGTCGCGCCCGTCGTCGGAGAGCGGCAGCGAGACGACGAGCGTCCCCAGGCGGCGGTCGCCGTCGGCCAGGGGGAACACGGCGTGGCGGGAATCGGGCTCGACCGCGTCGAGGTGGATCTCGGCCGCGCGGAGGGCGAGCGCTTGCGCGAGGCGCTGGCCGGCGGCCGGCAGCGCCTCCTCCAGGGTCGGCGCGCCCAGGAGCAGCCGCGCGAGCTCGGCGGTCAGGTCGGCCTCGCGCCGGCGCAGGTCGGCCTGCCGGGTGCGCGCGCGCACGAGGTCGGCGAGCGAGCTGGCCACGACCGCCGCTATGAAGAACACGACCAGCGCGACGACGTTCTCGGTATGGGCGATCGTGAGCCGGCCGGTCGGCGGGATGTGGAAGTAGTTGAAGGCCAGCGCGCTGACGACGCTCGTGGCCAGGCCGAGCCACACGCCCCAGACGACCGACACGAGGAGCACGACGACGAGGTAGAGCACGCCGGTGGCAACGACCGGCGTGACCTGGCGCAGCGGCAGGATCAGCGCCGTGATGACGGCGACCCCGAGAAGGGCCACGGCGACGCCCGCCAGTTGGGAGGGCTGGCGCGGACCCAGGAACAGGGACGACGCGCGCGCGCGCACGCTCGGAGCGTACTGCGGTTCTAGGGGACGGCTGGGGCGTGCTCGGCCACGTCGAGCTCGCGGTCGAGGCTCGTGATGCGGAGGACGCGGCCGATGGTTCCGCCGGAGTGGACCAGGCGCAACCGGCGACCCTCCTGCCGCGCGCGCACGTGCGCACGCAGGATCAGGCGCAGGCCGGAGGAGTCCATGAACTCGAGCCGGCAGAGGTCGATCAGGACCTCGGGCCACATCTCGCCCTCGGCGCGGACGAGCTCGTCGTCGAACCGCGGAGCGCCGTAGAGGTCGAGCTCGCCGTACAGGGCGAGGCGGAGGGTCTCGCCCTCCTCGCTGCGTTGGACCGTGAACCGGAGCGTGCCCACGAGGTGCTCTTTTCCCTCGCTGAGCAGGGAGCAAACCTCAGCCGGTCGCCTCCGGGTCGCGCAGCCCGCAGCCGCGCGGGCCCGCGGCCAGCTGCTGGGGGCTGGGCGGGTCGAGCGCCATGAGCTGGGGCACGGTGACCGGGCGCAGGTGCCTGGCCCGGACGGCGGCGACGATGGCGCCCAGCGAACCGAGGGTCTGCGGGGCGTTCTCGTGCATGAGGATGATCGAGCCCGGCTTGGCTTGGTGATTGATCGCGGCCAGCACCTTCTGGGCGTTCGCGCCCTCGATGTCGTGGACGTCGATGTCCCAGTGCACCTCGAGCACGCCCTCGGCGCGCGCGACCGCGTCCACGCCGGGATTGCGCGACCCGAGGGGCGGGCGCAGCAGGCGGACGGGCTGGCGGGTGATGGCGGTGATGGCCTTGGACGTGTCGGCGATCTCGTGGCCGGCGTCGACCAGCGAGACCGCGGTGAGCTGGGTGTGGTGGAAGGTGTGGTTGCCCACGGCGTTGCCGCGCGCCTCGAGCGCGACGGTCTCGCGGAACGGCGTGACCTGCTTGCCGATGAGGAAGAACGTGGCGGGCACCTGCAGGCCGGCGAGCGTGCGCACCGCCTGTGCCGTGGAGGGCCCCGGTCCGTCGTCGAACGTGAGGGCCACGTAAGGCTTGCTGCGGCCGCCGCAGTAGACCGGCTTGCCCTGCTTGAGCAGCCGGCGCACGGCCGCGTCGGCGGTACGGGCGGCCACCGGCGGTGGCGTGACGGCGGCGCTCGCATCCCCGCTGCGGTGCGTGCCGCCCGAGCTGCTGATCACGATCACGAGGAGCACGACGACGGCGGCGGCGACGGCCAGCGCGACCGCACGGCGGCGCCGGATCGCTTGGCGGCGGGCGGTCTGGCTTGACCTGGGGGGATCCTCGGCGGCCATCGCGCGCGAGGCTATCGGCGTCAGGTGGCGGCTGGGGAGGGCCGGTCGGTGGGCGCGTCAGCGGGCGGCGCGGACGGCGTTTCGGGCTGCGACGCGACCGAGCCCGAGGCCGCCAGCGCGATCAGCCAGGAGACCACCGCGGCGATGATCGCCAGCGGCACCGTGTTCGTGCCCGCCGAGCCCACGATCAGCGACCCGAGCAGCGCGCCGGTGAACGGCGTGCGCAGCGCCGCGGCGGCCGCCGCGGCGACGCCGGCGGCGACGCCGGCGGTGATCGAAAAGCCCGAGAACGCGATCGTCATCAGCACGCCGACCGCGACGCCGAGGAACAGGGACGGGAACACGGGGCCGCCGCGGAAGCCCGCGCCGATCGACAGCGCGTAGGCGATCGCCTTGGCGAACAGGCAGCCGACGACGACGGCGGCCGAGGTCTGGGTCAGGATCCCGCTGAGTCCGGTCTCGCCCGAGAACAGCACCAGGCCCAGCGGCTTACCGGAGATCTCGTGGAAGAGCACCGCGCAGAGCCCGACGCCGAGCCCGCCGGCCAGCAGCACCGGCAGGCGCCCCCCGATGCGGTGGAAGCTGAGCGAGCCGAGGCGGCGCGCGGCCAGGACGAAGGCGGCGGTGAGGATGGCGATGAGGATGGTGATCGGGATGTCGACCACGCGCACGCTGCCGTAGTGGGGCAGCCCCGGGATTGCCAGTGCGATCTCGTTCACGCCCGACCAGCCGGCCACCCCGGTGAACACGAGCTGGCCGATGCCGGCCGCGAGCAGGCCGGGAAGCAGGATGCGCTGCAGCATGCCGGACTGGAACTGCCCGCTGGTGGCCACGGCCTCGAACAGCAGCAGCGACGATGCCAGCGGGCCGCCGAACACGGTGCTGATGGCGGCAAAGCCGCCGGCCAGCGCCACCATCGAGGCCATGACCTGGTTCTTCGTGGCCAGGCGGCCGGCCACCGCCCCCAGGGCGAGACCGAGGGCGGTCAGCGGCGCTTCGGGGCCGAGCACGATGCCGAACACGAGCGAGATGAAGGCGGCGAGGATCGCGCTGGCCGCGAGCTTGGGGCCAACAGGGGCGAAGCTCAGTCCGTCGGCGGGCGAGTGGCCGCCCTTGCCGGGCAGCTTCAGCACGGGCCAGGTCAGCAGGCCCGCGAACGTGGGGAGGAGCAGCACGTACCACCACGGTGGCTCGCCGACGTCGAGCACGTCCTTGGGGATGTCGGTCCAGAACACCGTCGTGAGCCCGTGCACGAGCGAGTCGAACAGCACCGCGGCGGCCGCGACCGGGATGCCGGCCAGCGCGGCGGCGGCCAGCGCGATCAGGTACGTGCGGGCCTGTTCGTTCTTCATCGCAGCGGCCTCCCGTGCAACAGACCGGCGATCATCGTCGATTGGAGGGTGGCGGCGTCGGCCAGGCCCATGGCGGCGACGCCGAGCAGGAAGCCACGGAGGAACTCGTAGTCGGGCAGGTAGTCGCTGGCGCGCAGGACCGCGAAGGTGACGAACTCGATGCAGAGGATCAGGAGCAGCGGCCACACCGGCAGCTGGCGGGGCGGCTCGCGCCCGTTGTACTCGGCACGGCGGCGGGGCTCGTGGAAGATCTCCAGCACGGTGTGCCAGACCACCACCCCGACCGCGAGGCCGAGGCCGGTGGTGCCCTTGATCTCGGGCGACTTCTTGATCACGAGCTCGAGCAGCAGGATCGGCAGCGCGACGGTCATGACGAACGTCAGCGAAAGCAGCGCGTCGACCGCCCGGCGGTGCCACAGATGGCGGCCGACCCCGAAGATCGTGTCGCACAGCCGGCCGAACGGCGTGGCGTGGTAGCGCGCCACGACCTCGCGGAAGTAGACGCGCTGATGCGCGCGCGTGACCACCGCGCCCGCAACCACGACGATCACCACGGCTGCCGTGCCCTCGGGCGCGAACGGCGCCGCAAGGACGGCGGCGGTGATCAGTGCGACGAAGACCGCGGCCTCGCGGCGAGCAGCGCGATCCTCGCTCATTGCCGCGCGACTCTACCCTTCGCGGCCGATGGAGCTCGAGGGCATCCACCACATCACGGCGATCACCGGCGACGCGCCCGGCAACGTCGACTTCTACACGCGGGTGCTCGGGCTGCGGCTCGTGGCCAAGACGGTCAACCAGGACCAGCCCGACGTCTACCACCTGTTCTTCGCCAGCGAGACCGGCAAGCCCGGCTCCGAGCTGACCTTCTTCGAGTACCCGGGCGCGATCCCCGGGCAGCCGGGCGAGGGGATGGTGCACCGCATCGTCTCGCGCGTGGGGTCGCCCGAGGCGCTCGACTTCTGGGCGCAGCGGCTGGGCGACCTCGACGTCCCCGCGGAGCGCACCGAGGGCAGCGTGCGCTTCGCCGACCCCGAGGGCCTGGCGCACGAGCTCGTGGTCTCGACGGTCGACGAGCCGCTGGTGGCGCAGCACCCGGACATCCCCGAGGCCTACGCGCTCGGCGGCTTCGCGAGCGTGCGCGCGTACAGCGGCCGTCCCGAGCGCTCCGCGGCGCTGCTCGAGCGCGTGCTCGGCGCGACGCCGGCAGGCGACGCGACGTGGGAGCTGCGCGGCGAGCGCCGCGGCAGCACGATCGCCTACGACCCGTCGCCCGGGCTCGGCCGCCAGAGCGCGGGCAGCGTGCACCACGTCGCCTGGGGCACGACCGTGGCCGAGCACCCGCAGTGGCTGGAGCGCCTGGCGGAGGCCGGTGTGCCCTCGACGCCCGTGATCGACCGCTACTACTTCCACTCGATCTACTTCCGCGAGCCGTCCGGCGTCCTGTTCGAGATCGCCGACGACGGGCCCGGCTTCACCGTCGACGGGCCGGTGGAGGAGCTGGGGACGAAGATCATCCTGCCGCCGTTCCTCGAGTCGCGGCGGGCGGAGATCGAGGCGCGCTTGACGCCGCTGCCAGATCCGCGGGCTCGCTCGGCCTCGTAGGACTTGTTTCTCGCCCGCGCGGGGTGAGAGAGTTGCCATGACGATGACCACCGCCGCCGAGCGCCGCCAGCAGGTCCTGGAGCGCGCTTGGGACCGCCGCCGCCGCTTGGCGGCCGAGCGCGACCAGCAGCCGCTTCGGCGCGCGCTCTTTCTCGGCGGGGCCATCGGATTGGCCGTGGGCGTCGTCCTCGGCCAGCTGCTCTGGGTCAAGGATCTCGCGGGGCCCTCGATCGCCGCCGTCATCGGCTGCGCGATCGGTGCGGGAGTGGGCGCCGCGACGATCCTCGAGCGGGCGCACGCGGCCGAGCGGGCGCGTGCGCGCGAGGAGGCGCGCGAGCGCGAGGAGGAGCGGGGCCGCCGCCGCGAGGAGGCGCGCCGCGAGCGCCGCGTCCGCAAGGCGGTCAAGGCCCCGCGGCTGCTCGCCGCCCCAGCGCCCGTCGTGCAGCCCGCGTCGGAGCCGGAGGCGGCTGTGCCCGCGGCCGCCGACGACGACTTCCTCGTCCCGCCCGGGTTCTATCCCGACCCTGCCGGCGGTCAGCGCAACCGCTGGTGGGACGGGGAGAAGTGGACCCAGAAGCGCGCCGCCTGACCGGCGCTGCAAGCGCGGCTGCAGCCTCCCGGGCTCCGGGCGGGCATCGTTGCGGCGCTCGCGATGTCGCAACGCCATGTCTCACTGCTCGTCGCGCTCGCCCTGGGAGGAGCGCTCGTCGCCACGACCGCGGCCGCGGCGCCGTCGCCGAACGGCCTCCAGGGCAAGGTCTCGAGCGCGCAGAGCCGCGAGCGCGCGCTGCACGGCTCGATCAACGCGGACACGATCAGGATCAACGGCTTCCAGGGCCGGATCGACGACCTGCTCAAGCGCCTGGCCGGCATCCAGGCCAGCCTCGACAACGAGCGCGGACAGCTGCGCAAGCTCCAGACCCAGCTGCGCTCCTCGCGCGCGCACCTGGCCATCCTGCGCGCGCAGCTGGAGCAGGACCTCGAGGCGCTGCGAGCCCAGCTCGTTGCCAACTACGAGTCGCCGCCTCCCGACGCCATCGGCGTGATCTTCTCCTCCCACGGGTTCAGCGACCTGCTCGACCGCGTCGAGGGCCTGCGCCGCATCGAGGACCGCAACGTGGCCGCCATCCGCGCGGTCAAAACCCAGCGCACCGCCGTAACCACCGAGACCACGCGGCTGCGCGGCCTGACCGCCCGCCAGCAGCGCATCACCGCGGCCACGCTCGTGCAGCGCAACGAGGTCGCCTCGCTGAAGAACGGCGTGCTGCGCCACCAGCTCCACTACAAGCGCGCCCGGGCCAAGAAGGCGGGGACCCTCGCCAACGTCCGGGCGACGCGCAAGGCGCTGCAGCGGCGGCTGAACAAGCTCATCTCGGTTGGCGGCTTCGACGCCCACGGTGGCGCCTTCGGCTTCTTCCCCGCCGCTGGCACGAACTACGCGATGGGCGACGAGCCGACGCTCGCCGCGCGCTTGGACCGCATGGGGCGGGCCCTGCACCTGCACCTGATCGGGCTCTCCGGCTACCGCACGCCGCAGCACTCGGTCGAGGTCGGCGGCTTCTCGGACGACCCGCACACGCAGGGCCAGGCCTCCGACACGCCCGGCGTCGAGGGCGTGCCCGAGGCAACGCTGAACCGCTTCGGCCTGACCCGGCCGTTCGGCGGCGCCGCGGAGGCCGACCACATTCAGCTCGTCGGCAGCGTCAAGTAACTCCGTAGCCTGCTGGTTACCATCGAAGGCATGAACGGCGACCCGTTCGAGGCCCTCGGCGACCCGCAGCGCCGCGCCATCGTGGAGCTGCTGCACGGCGGCGAGCGCTCGGTGCAGGAGATCGCCGACGAGCTGCCGATCAGCCGCCCGGCCGTCTCGCGCCACCTGCGCCTGCTCAAGGACGCGGGCCTCGTGGTCTCCGAGCCCCGCGGCACGCGTCGTCTCTACCGGCTCCACGACGAGGGCATCGAGGCGGTGCAGGCCTACCTCGAGCAGGTGTGGGGCGAGGCCGCCGCCCGGTTCCGGATCGCGGCCGAGAACACCCGGTGACCGAGCCGCTGCGCCTCTCGTTCACCGTCGCGTGCCCGCCCGAGCACGCCTTCGCGACGTGGGCCAACCGCGCCTCGCTGTGGTGGCCCGCCGGCCACACGGTGACGGGCGAGCAGGGCCTCGAGATCGTCTTCGAGCCGTGGGTGGGTGGGCGCATATTCGAACGCACAACGGCCGGGCGCGAGGAGGACTGGGGCGAGGTCGTGGTGTGGGAGCCGCCGCGCCGGCTGGGCTACCTCTGGCACCTGCGCGCGGACCGCACCGACGCCACCGAGGTCGAGGTCGCCTTCACGGGCCAGGACGACGGCTCTACCCGCGTCGACATCGAGCACCGCGGCTGGGACCGGCTGGGCGAGCGGGCGCCCGCCTGGCGCGAGCGCAACCGAAGCGGCTGGAGCGGCATCATCCCGACCTATGTGGCCGCCTGCACCGGCTAACGGATAGCGTTCTCGGCCATGGCGGACGACGGGCTCTACGAGCAGGGCCAGAAGCTCTGGTTCCACGACGACGACGGCACCACGCGCCCGGCGATCTACGTCGGCGACGGCGACAACGCCGCCTTCTTCGGCGGCCCGCCGCTGGCCTACGTCGTGTTCGCCGACACCCGCGACGGCGCCGAGGTCGAGCTCGACCGCCTCACGCCCCGCGACTGAGCCGTGGCCGACGTCCTGCTCAGCGAGCGCCCGGCCCCCAAGGTCCGGCTGCTGACCCTCAACCGCCCCGACCGGCTCAACGCCATGACCGCGGAGCTGTCCAGCGCGCTCCACGCCGAGCTCGCCGACATCGCCGCCGACCGCTCGTGCCGGGCGGTCGTGCTCACCGGCGCCGGGCGCGGGTTCTGCGCCGGCCTCGACCTCGGGGGCTACGGCTCCGCGCCGGGCAACGACGGCAGCGACGCCGCCCGCGACCACCTCGGCAACCAGGAGCACATGTCGCGGCTGATCCTGCGGATGCGCGACACGCCGCAGCCGATCATCGCCGCCGTCAACGGGCCGGCCGCGGGCTTCGGCCTCGCCCTCGCCCTGGGCTCCGACATCCGCTTCGCCGCGCGCAGCGCGGTGTTCCGCGCCGCCTTCGTCAACATCGGCGTCTCCAATTGCGACATGGCGGTGAGCTGGCTGTTGCCGCGGCTGATCGGGGCCTCGCGCGCGCACGAGCTCATGCTCACCGCCCGCCGGGTCGACGGCGAGGAGGCCGAGCGCATCGGGCTGGTGGCCGACGCGGTGGCGGACGAGGGCCTGCACGAGCGCGCGCTGCGGGCGGCCGAGCAGATCGCCGAGCTCGCGCCCTGGGGCGTCCGCCTCACGAAACAGGGGATGTGGACGGCGCTCGAGCTGCCCTCGGAGCGGGCGGCGGTCGAGTACGAGGACCGCCAGCAGATCATGGCCGTGCAGGGCGCCGCGCCGCCGGAGGCGATTTCCGCCTTCCTGGCGAAGCGTCCGGCCGAGTTTGCAGACTGACGGCCGTGCGCACGCTCATCGTCATCCTCGCCCTCGCGCTTCCCCTCGCCGCCGCCGTTCCGGCCGCCGCGGCGCCGACGACCACGCCCTGCCCCACCTTCCGGGTCCTCCACGACAACCCGATGGCCGGCTACGACGCGGGCACCTACGACATGCAGGTGTGGGGCAACCTGACCTGCAAGCAGGCGGTGGGGATCTTCCAGAAGTACCTCTTGAACCCGAAGTCGCTGCCACGCGGCTGGAAACCCGACCCGACGCAGTCGGCGTTCGACAAGGGCAACTCCACCGGCTTCTCGCTCGCGCTGGTCAAGAAGCCGAGGACGCCCAACCCCAACGGCTCGGTCGCGAACTGCCCCACCTTCCGGGTCGTCGGTCCCGATCCACAGGCCGGGTTCGCCGCCGGCACCTACGAGCTCCAGGTGTTCGGCTCCACGACCTGCAGCGAGGCGGCGACGGTGTTCCGGGCCTACCTGAACGACCCCAAGAACGGTCTGCCCGAGGGCTGGACGCGCATCCAGACGCCACCCAGCTTCCGCAACGGAACCAGCGGCTTCACGGTCTTCCAGCCCTAGTTGGAGCGGGCCCGGCGGCGGGTACCCTCGAGGTGTGTGGACGCTCGTCGCCGTGGGAGGCGCGGTCGGTGCGGGCATCGCGATGCAGTCGGCGATCGGCTTCGGCGCGGGCCTGCTGGGAAGCCCGCTCCTGCTCCTTTTGCTCCAGCCGACCCAGGTCGTGGGCCTGTGGCTCGTGTGCGGCCTCCTGGTCGGGCCGCTGATCCTCTCCGAGCCTGGCCAGCGCGGCCGGGTGCAGTGGCGCGAAGCCGGAGGCCTGCTGGCGGCCGCCAGCGTAGGCCTGCCCGTCGGCGTGGTCGTGCTCGGCCTGCTCGGGCGTCACAGCATGCAGGTGCTGGTCGGCCTGCTCGTGCTGGCGACGCTCGCCGTCCAGCAACTGCGCCCCGGGCACACCGGCGTGCGCAGCGGCGCCGTGGCCGGTGCCGCCGCCGGCCTGCTGACCACCGCGACCAGCCTCAACGGGCCGCCGCTCGTCCTGTGGTTGCGCGGCCGCGGGCACGCGCCCGACGTCTTCCGCGCGACCATGACCGTCGCCCTCATGGTGCTCGCGTTCGCCGGCCTGGCGCTGGTGCTGGCGGCCGATGCGCCGGCGCTGAGCGTCGACCTCGTGGCCGCCGGGCTGATCGGCGCGGTCGTGGGCTGGGGCGTGGGGGCATTCGTGTTCCGCCGCCTGCACCCGGGCGCCCACCGCCGCGCGGTGACCGGCCTGCTCGTGGCCACGGCGGTAACGAGCCTCGTCGCCGGCCTGCTCACGTAGCCGGTCCCCGCCGCGCGCGCGAATCGGGGAGACTGCGTGAGGGGATGGATTCGCGCGCGGACATCGTGCGCCGCCTGTATGAGCTCACCGAGGCCGGCGCAGCGGACGACGTCGTGGCGTATTACGCCGACGACGCCGTCGTGGAGGTCGCGTTCCAGCAGCCGGCGCTGCGGGGCGTCGAGGAGATCCGCTCCTATCTGCACCGGGTCCGCGGGAGCCCCGAGGTCAGCAGCGAGCTCAGCGCCCTGCGCTTCGAGGAGCACGGCGGCGCCGTGCTCGTCACCGGGCGCGTGCGCCTGCGCGACGACGCGCAGCGCTCGCTCGTCGACTCGCCCGGGGCGTGGGTGTTCCGCTTCCGCGGGGACAAGGTGGTCGACGTGCGCGCGTTCCACGACACCGGCGCGGCGCGCGCCACGCTGAAGGGCGACGATCCGCGATGAGCGCCGGCGCGGGCGCCGGCGAGCCCCCGCGGCGCGAGATCTGGCGCTCCCTGCGCCGTCACCCGCGCGAGCTTCCCGAGCGCCTGCTCGTCCTCGCCGTAGGACGCCAGGGGCCGGAGGCGAAGGCCTGGGCGCAGGAGCGGCTGGCGCAGGGCGCGCAGCCACTCGCGGAGAGCGACCGGCTGCGTCGCGCGACGCTGATCGTCTCGCGCGGGGACGGGGCCGTGTCGGGGACGCCGTTCTTCATCGCGCTCGTCCCCGCCTACGTCGCCTTCCTGTGGGCGCAGGCGCGGATGGTGCTGCGGATCGCTGCCCTGCACGGCCACGACCCCACCGACCCGCGCGTCGCGGCCGAGCTGCTGGCGCTGCGCGGCGTCTACCCGTCGGTCCCCGAGGCGGCGGCGGCGCTGGAGCGGATGGGCAAGGAGCCGGTGCCCGCGACCCGGCGGGCACGGTTCCTGAGCTGGGTGGACATGGTCAAGCGCATCCTCGTGCTCGCCGCTTTCACCTCGGCGAACAACCCGGACGAGAAGCCGGGACGGCGGCACCAGGTGGTGATGGTCGTCATCGGCGGCGCCATCTGGGCCGTGACCTGGATCATCCCGGTGACGTTCATGATCCTCATGGCCTGGAGCTGCGACACGAGCACGCGCCAGCTCGGAGCCATCGCGCTCGAGTACTACTCGGGCGTCCCCGTCCACGACCGGCACGGCGTGCGGGCGCTCAAGACGGCGCCGGAGCACGGCTCGGGCCGGCGGGCGTTCATCAGCTGGAGCCTGGTCATCCTCGCCACGGTGATCCCGATCGGCCTGCTGGTGGTCTCGGTCTCACAGGGCGACGCGCTCAGCGACACCGCCCGCGCGCTCGCCGCGCTGCTCGCCCTGTCGCTGGTGATCTCGCTGGCGATGATCGCGCGCCGCTGACGCCGCCGCCATCTACCCTCGGTTGGCGTGCAGTGGGTCCTGACAGCGCTCGGCGCCACCGTGGCCGCCGGCGTGGAGTTGCTCGAGGCGCTGGCGATCGTCCTCGCGGTGGGCGCGAGCCGGCGCTGGCGGGACGCGCTGCTCGGCGCGGGCGCAGCGGTCGTGGCCTGCGCCGCGATCGCCGTCATCGTCGGGCCCGCCCTCCTGGCGCAGGCGTCCGGCAACGCGTTGCGGGTGATCGTGGGCGTGCTCCTGCTGCTGTTCGGGCTCGAGTGGCTGCGCAAGGGCGTCCTGCGGCTGGCCGGCCGCAGAGCGCGCTCGTCGTCGGCGGCCGAGTACGACGAGACCCGCTCCGAGCTCGCCGGCGATCCGCTCCCGCCGCCCGGACAGCCCGACTGGGCCGCCCGCATCGTCGCCTTCAAGGGCGTGCTGCTCGAGGGCATCGAGGTGGTCCTGATCGTCAGCGCCCTGGCCGCGCGGCCGGGCGGGCTGGGGCCGGCGCTGGCCGGCACCGCGTTGGCCTGCGTGCTCGTCGTCGGGCTGGGCGCGTGGCTGCGCCGGCCGCTGAGCCGGCTGCCGGAGACCGAGCTGAAGTTCGGTGTCGGCGTCGTGCTCACGTCCTTCGGCACCTTCTTCTGCGCCGAGGGGCTGGGCGTGGACTGGCCTGGCGGCGACCTCGCGCTCCTCTACGTGGCCGTGGTCGTGGCCGGCGTAGCGGCGCTGCAGGTCGCGTCGCTGGCCCGACCGGTGGCGAAGGTCAAGGCATGAGCGTGCTGCGCGAGCTGCGCAAGCTGGTCCTCGGCGAGACCTGGGTGCTGCCGCTGGGCGTGGCCGCGCTGCTGGCGGGCGCGCTCGTGCTGCGCGCGGTCGCGCCCGACCTGTGGGAGGACCTCGGCGGGTTGCTGCTGCTCGGCGGCGTGGTGGGGCTGCTTGCGGTGGCTACCAGGCTGCCGGCGAAACGCGGCTAGCCCTTGCGCTCGAGCACGACCACCGGGATGACGCGGTCGGTGCTCTGCTGGTACTTGTCGTAGTCGGGCCACACCTCGGCCATCGCGCGCCACATCTCCGGCTTCTCCTCCGGCGTCGCGGCACGCGCGTTCGCCCGGAACTTGTCGCCCTTGATCTGCACGCCGACCTCGGGGCTGGACTCGAGGTTGAGGTACCACGCCGGTGGCTGGTCCGAGCCGCCCTTGGAGGCGACGATCAGGTAGTTGTCCTCGAAGGGCTGGTAGATGAGCGGCGTCGTGCGCTCCTGGCCCGACTTGCGCCCGGTGGTGGTGAGCAGCAGGACGGGTGCCCCGTTCTGCCAGTCGTGGCCTTCGCGGCCGTCGGTCGCCTGATAGCGCTCGACGTGGTCTTGTCCGAAGAGAGGAGTCATGCTTCTCAATGTAGGTGGGACGAGCGACACCCTCCGCGACGGACTCGCCGCCGGCACGGTCGCGGCGGTGGTCAGCGGCGCGCCCTCGACGCTGCACGCGCTGGTCACCGGCGGCGACGCGATGGCGGCGGCGTATGCGGCCGGCGCGATGGCGCTGCCCCACGAGCGGCGGCGAGCGCTCCTGTTCCTGGCGGCCGTTCCCGTGCACGCGGCCCTGTCGGTGGGCTGGGCCGAGGTGCTCGCGGCCGTCCTCCCGCGGGGCAGGACCGCCGTGTGGGGCGCGCTCGCCGGGCTCGGCATCGCGGCCCTCGACCTCGGCCTCATCGGCCGCCGCTTCCCGCGCGTGCGTGCGTTGCCCCAGCTGCCGCAAGTCGCCGACCACGTCGCCTACGGCGCCACCGTCGGCGCCGTGCTCGCGCTGCGCCGAGCGCGCCGCTAGGCCGACGCGGCCTCGGCCGGCGCCTCGGTGATCTCCTGCGTCTCGACCCGGCCGGGCGGCAGCCGGATGAGCGCGACCAGGAACGTCGCCGCCATCACCCCGGCCATGATGTAGAAGACGGTCTGCGTCGACTGGGCGTACGCGACCCGCACCGAGTGCACCGCCGCCCGCGTGACCGGTCCGGCCCCCGGCGGCCCGCCGCCTGCGGCGCCGCCGCTGATCTGGGCGCCGAGCGAGTTGGCCACGGAGTGCGCCTGCGCGCTGGGGACCCCGTTCTTGGTCAAGCCGTTCACCACGTTGCTCTGGTTCTGGCTGACCAGGATCGCGCCGAGCACGGCCAGGCCGAGCGCGGCGCCGAAGTTGCGCGCCGTCTGGGTGATGCCGGTGACCTCGCTGTAGCTCGAGCTCGGGGCGCGGTTGACCGCGTCCGTGCTCGCCGTCCCCAGCATCAGTCCCACGCCGCCCCCGGCGATGGCCACGTACAGCCACTGCGCGTTGAGCGACAGGTCGGTGAGCTTGCCCGCGAGCAGGTAGAACCCGACGGCGGAGACGGCGCACCCGGCCACCACCGCGGGCTTGGCCCCGCGCGCGTCGAGGATGCGCCCGCCGACCTGGGCCAGGATCACGAAGCCGAGGAAGAAGTACAGGAGGTACAGGCCCGCCTCCGACGAGCTCTTGCCGAGCGAGACCTGCGCGTACACGCTGGCGAAGAAGAACGGGACGAACACGACCGACATCAGCCCGAGCACCAGCGTCTCGGTCGCGAAGCCCCGGTCGCGGAAGATCTGCAGGCGCAGCAGCGGGAACGGGATCCGCAGCTCGAAGAACACGAACCACACCCCCAGCACCGCGCCGACCACGATGCAGGCCCACGTCGCGACGCTGCTCCAGCCCCACACCGCCGACTGCTGGAACCCACCGACGAGCAGCGTCATCGCCGCCGTGATGAGCACCGTGCCGCGGTAGTCGAGCTTGGTCGGGCGCCGCGTGTCGTCCGGCTGAGACCGCCAGATGAGGAACAGGGCGATGAGCGCGACCGGGATGTTGATCCAGAAGATCGAACGCCAGGTCCACTGGGTGAGGAAGCCGCCGGCGATCGGGCCGATCGCGGTCAGGCCGCCGGAGATCCCGAAGAAGATGGCCATCGCCTTGCCGCGCTCGCGCAGCGGGAACGACGCCACCACGATGCCCACGGCGGCCGGGAACATGAGCGCCGCAAACGCGCCCTGGATGACCCGGAAGGTGATGATCCAGGTCTCTGCCACCGCGCCTTTGGGCGTGGCCCCGCACAGACCCGACGCGACAGCGAACCCGATCACGCCGATGACCACGATCCGCCGGCGCCCGGCCACGTCGGCGAGCTTGCCGCCGAACGCGAACAGCGCCGACAGCGACAGCAGGTAGCCGTTGATGATCCACTGCGACCCGGTCGCCGTCAGCGACAGCTCGCGTTGCAGGTCGGGGATCGCGATCGCGACGATCGTCTGGTCGATGAACGTCATCGCGACCGCGAACACCATTGCGGCCAGGACCAGGTTCTTGCTCGTGCCCGCGGCGGGCGTGCCTCCGCTCACCCGCACATTCCTACAACAACCGGCTTATCGGCCGTAGCCCGACCGTCGCCTAGCCGAAGCAGGACTTGACCGTGCCCGGGTGCAGCTTGCCCGCCTCCTGATCGCGGATCTCGACGAGGCGCTTCACGGCCCTGCTGACCGGCGGCGCGCTCGCCGAGGAGGGGCCTGACGGGCGCAAGCCGCTCTAGGCGTCGGGCGCCAGCTGCGCGCTCAGCGTGGCGAGGTCGAGCCAGGCGCTCTCGCGGGCGATGCGGTCCTCGGCGAAGTCGAACACGTGCAGCATCCGCACGCTGACGGGCCGGCCGCGGCCGTCCATGCCGAACGGCCGACCGATGGCGTGCGCGTGCAGGATCGACTCGTCGACGAGGTGGCGGTCGCCGTACCAGCGCCGCACGGGTTCGAAGCGGTCGATGCGCAGCTCCGCGAGCAGGCCGCGGTAGAAGGCGTCGATCGCCGCGTGGCCGTGCAGGGGGTCGCCGGGCCGGCCGGCGACGTCGTGCTCGGCGTCGGGCGCGAAGCCGTCGACGACGGCAGCGATGTCGCCTGCCTCCTCGCCGCGGAAGTGGCCGTCGGCGAGCGCGTCCATACGGGTGTGGGAGATGTGAGAGGTTGTCAACATCCTTCGATGTTGACAGTGTCCTTATATCTTGTCAAGAGCCTGATACAGTGCCGCGCCGTGGAGGCCCCGCTCATCGGTCAGCGCTACCGCGGGGTGGAGGGTCGCAGCGGCTTCCTTCTTCGTCAGGCCTGGCAGGAACTGCGCGCGGCCATGGAGCTCGCGCTGCGTGAGCACCGGCTCACGCCCGCGCAGTACGGCGCGCTCAGCGTGCTCGCGCGTGACCCCGGCCTGTCCGGCGCCGACCTCGCACGCGCGACCGACATTTCCGCGCAGTCGATGAACGGGGTGCTGGCCTCGCTCGAGCGCGCCGGCCTCGTCGAGCGCCGCCCGCACCCGACGCACGGACGGATCCGCGAGGTGTTCCTCACCGCGGCCGGGGAGGACCGGCTCGACGCCGCCACCCCCGCGGTCAAGGCGCTCGAGGAGGCGATCGAGGCCGGGCACACGGACGCCGAGGTCGCGGCCGTCAAGGCCTGGCTGGTGGAGTCGGCCCGGCGCATGGAGGGCATCAAGCAGAAACAGTCGTGAGCCCCGAGATCGTCATCCGCGCCCCGTCGGCCGCGACGTGATGTAGTCGCCGCCATGGCGAGGACATTCCCGGGAACACGATGCTGAAGGCCTTCACCTCCACGTTGCTCGTCTGACCCTTGCAGGACCCGCTCGTCGGCCTCACCGTCGTCGTCGTGCTCGCCGTGGGCTGCATGGTGCTCGCGGCGCGGCTGCGCATCCCCGCGATCGTGCCCCTGCTCATCGCCGGCGTTCTGGCCGGCCCCTCGGTGGCGGATCTGGTCGATCCCAACGAGCTGCTCGGCGACCTGCTCTCGCCGTTCGTCTCGCTGGCGGTCGGTGTGATCCTGTTCGAGGGCGCGCTCGGCCTGCGCCGGGAGGAGCTGGAGGCGGACACGCCGCCGGTCGTCGTGCGCCTGCTCACGCTCGGCGCGCTGATCACCTGGGCGGTGGGGTTCGGGGGCGCCGTGCTGCTCCTGGACCTCCCGGGCGGGATCGCGCTGCTGGTCGGCGCCATCCTCATCGTCTCGGGACCGACCGTGGTGCTCCCGCTGCTCGAGTTCGTGCACCCGAAGCCGGCGGTGGGCCGGGTGCTGCGCTGGGAGGGGATCCTGATCGACCCCGTCGGGGCGATCGTGGCGGCGCTGGTGTTCGCCGGGCTGTCGAGCTCGGGCGGCTTCGAGCCCGGCGGGTTCCTGCTCAGCATCAGTCTCGGGGTGGCGATCGGCGGCGCCGGCGGGGCGGTGCTGTGGCTGATGCTGCGCCGGGGCACGATGAGCTCGCAGCTGGCCTCGGTGGCCACGCTCGGCGTGGTGGTCGGGGTCACCGGCGCGGCCGACCTCGTCCGCGACGACGCCGGCCTGGTGGCCGCGATCGTCACCGGGCTGGTGATGGCCAACCAGCGCACGGTGCCGCTGACCACGGTCCTCGAGTTCAAGGAGACGCTCGGGCTGCTGCTGATCGGCCTGCTCTTCATCCTGCTCTCGGCGCTGGTGGTGCCGTCCCAGGTGGTCGACCTCGGGCTCGCCGGGATCGGGTTCGTGGCCCTGCTGGTGCTCGTCGCCCGCCCGCTGGGGGTGCTGCTGTCCGCGCGCGGGTCGTCGCTGTCCTGGCGCGAGCGCGGGCTCGTGGCCTGGATGGCGCCGCGCGGGATCATCGCCGCCTCCACGGCCTCGACCTTCAGCCTCAAGCTGGTCTCCGACCACGTCGAGGGCGCCGAGAAGATCGTGCCGGTGGTGTTCCTGGTCATCGCCTGCACGGTGGGCCTGTACGCGTTCACGGCACCGCCGCTGGCGCGCGCGTTGGGTGTGTCGGTCGAGTAGGGCGGTGGTGGGCGGGCGTGGCGTTCGGTCGCCGCGTGGGGTTTGTGCTCACGTCGAACGGCGGGCGACGAGGGAGGAGGTCGGGCCGGGGCGGCGCTCCGCGCCGAGCGATCGGAAGATTGGGGTTGCCATGGCAACCCCAACAGGACAATCGCTTGAGCAAATCGGACATTTGGCGACAGCGCCACGTCCCGCAACGGACGGAGCTTGGCGCATCGGTCCCGTAGGCTGGTGGCGCCGTGGAGTGGATGAGCCCCATGGACGCGTCGTTCCTGCACATCGAGCGTCCGACCAATGCCATGCACATCGGTGGCGTGAGCATCTTCGAGGGGCCCGCGCCGCCGTTCGACGAGCTCGAGGCGATGGTCGCGGCCAAGCTCGACGTGGTCCCGCGCTACCGGCAGAAGGTGCGCTTCGTCCCGTTCGGCCTCGGGCGGCCGGTGTGGGTCGACGACCCGCACTTCAACCTCGCCTACCACCTGCGCCACACGGCCCTGCCCGCGCCCGGTACCGACGACAAGCTGCGGCGCACGGCCGCCCGGATCTTCGCCCAGCACCTGGACCGCAACAAGCCGCTGTGGGAGATCTGGATGGTGGAGGGGCTCAGCGACGGCCGCTGGGCGCTGCTGTCCAAGGTCCACCACTGCATGGTCGACGGCGTCTCCGCCACCGACCTCATGGCGGTGATGTTCGACGACGGTCCGGCGCCGGCGCCGCCGCGAGCATGGAGCCCCGCCCCCGAGCCGAGCCGCCCGGAGCTCGTCGTGCGCACGCTCACGCACCGCACGCTCGACCCGGCCGAGCAGGTGCGCACCGCCCGCGCGGTGGTCCGCGCGCCGCGGGTGGCGCTGGGCCAGGCGCGCGACCTCGTGCGCGCGGCCCGCTCGACCGTGAACCTGCTGCGCCCGCTGCGCGGCTCCTCGTTGACCGGGCCGGTCGGCCCGCACCGCAAGTGGAGCTGCGCGAAGGTGCCGCTGAGCGACGTCAAAAACGTGCGCGCCGGCCTCGGCGGCACGGTCAACGACGTGGTGCTCACAATCGCCGCCGGCGGCCTGCGCGACCTGCTCGAGGCCCGCGGCGAGCGGGTCGACGGCCGGACGATCCGCGCCCTGGTGCCGGTGTCGGTGCGGCGCCCGGGCGAGCACGGCGTCTACAACAACCGCGTCTCGGCCATGTTCGCCGAGCTGCCGATCGGGATCGCCGACCCGGTCGCGCGGCTGGACGCCGTGCGCGCGCAGATGGACGGGCTCAAGCGCTCCAAGCAGGCCGTGGCCGGCGACGTGTTGACGTCGCTGTCGGGTTTCGCGCCGCCCATGCTGCTGGCGCTCGGCGCGCGGCTGGCCGCGCGGGCGCCGTCGCTGGGGCTGCACACCGGCATCACCAACGTGCCGGGGCCGCAGCAGGCGCTGCGCACGCTCGACCGGCGCCTGCTCGAGTCGTTCCCCTTCGTCCCCGTGATCGGCCAGGTGCGGATCTCGATCGCGATCTTCTCCTACGACGGCGACCTCTACTTCGGCGTCACCGGCGACTACGACAGCTCGTCCGACATCGACATCCTCACCGCCGGCGTCGAGCGCTCGATGGACGAGCTGCTGGCCCTGGTGCCGGCGCGCGTGCCCTCGGAAGCGCCGTAGCATGCCCGCGCGACGCGGGGATGCTCTTCAAGACGACCACGATCCTGGGCCTGGCCGGCGCCCTGTGCGCGCTGGCGTGCGTGCCCGCCGGCGCGGCGACCTTCGCGCCACCGGACACGCCGGGGCCTGACCTGTCGGTGCCGCAGGCCAAGCTCGCCGCGGCGCTGAGCTGCTTGGCCGGGGTCGACCGCGCGGCGCGTGCTCCCGTGCTGCTGGTGCAGGGCACCGGGGCGACCGCACACGACAACTGGTCCTGGACCTACGAGCCGGCGCTGGACAAGCTCAGCATCCCCTGGTGCCAGATCGACCTGCCCGACCACGCCACCGGCGACGTCCAGGTCAACGGCGAGTACGTGGTCTTCGCCGTCCGGACCATGTTCCAGCGCGCGGGCCGGAAGATCGCGATCATCGGCCACAGCCAGGGCGGGATGGTCCCGCGTTGGGCCCTGCGCTTCTGGCCCGACACCCGCGCCATGGTGGACGACGTGATCGGCTTCGCGCCCTCCAACCACGGGACCACGCAGGCCGCGGCGACGTGCGGCGACGGCTCCTGCAGCGCCGCCGACTGGCAGCAGTGGGACATCTCGCACTTCATGCAGGCGCTCAACAGCTACGCCGAGACGTGGCCCGGGATCTCGTACACGAACGTCTACACCCACACCGACGAGATCGTGCAGCCCAACGCCGACGACCACGGGAGCTCGTCGCTGCACACCGGCGGCGGGCGCATCGCGAACGTGGCCACGCAGGACATCTGCCCCGGCGACACCAACGAGCACCTGCTCGTCGGGCTCATCGACCCGGTCGCCTATGCGTTGGCCGTGGACGCGCTCGACCACGACGGGCCCGCCGACCCCAAGCGCATCGACTCCGGCGTATGCGCGCAGCAGTTGCAGCCGGGCGTCAACCCGGCCACGTTCCCGGCCGACAGCGCTGCCGCCCTGGCCGACTTCGAGGGCTACCAGGCCACCGAGGTGCCGGCCGAGCCGCGGCTGGCCTGCTACACGAACGCGAGCTGCCCGTCCTCGTCGGTGCCTCCCGCCGCCAAGCGCTGTACGCGGCACACGCGCTTCTCGGTGCGGCTGCGGCGCCTGCGCGGCCTGAAGGTCACGCTCGGCGGGCAGCGCCTGCACGTGCACCGCCGCGGCCGCCGCCGCACGGTGACGGTCGACCTCGGCCCCACCGGCGCCCAGCCCGTGGTCCTGGTGGAGACCGGGCGCACCACGCGCGGGCACCGCGTCACCGTGCGCAGGACGTATCGCGGCTGCTAGCTGGCCGCCGGCGGCATGCCGATCTGGCCGAACAGCCCGAACAGGTCGATCTGGTCCCAGGCCTCGGCGATCAGGCCGTCGCGCACGCGCAGCACCGCCGTCGAGGTGAAGGTCGCGTCCCTGTCTGACGCAGGCACGCCGTAGAAGTTGCCCACGTGATGGCCGCGCCAGGTCTGGCGCGCGCACACGAGGTCGCCGGAGGCGAAGATGGCGTCGATCGTGTGGTCGAGCGGGTCGAACGCCCCGAGGAACACCTCGACCGCCTCCCGCTGGCCCGCGCGGCCGCGCTGGACGCCGTCGTGCGCGAAGTCGCTGGTCAGGAGGCGGTTGCAAGCCGACGCGTCGCGGCCGTTGATGGCCTCGGCGTAGAAGCGTCGGACGACGTCGACGGCGGGCACGCAGGCGCGAGCTTACGCGTTGAGCAACCGGGCGACGTCATGCACGTGGCGGATGGGCCCGAGCTGGGTAGACGCCGCTCCAGCGGAGCCGGCGAGCCCGAGCGCGAGCAACGCGGCCAGCGGGGCGGCGAGTCGGCGGATCGTATGCGGGCGAGAGGAGCGCGGATGGTGCAGGAGGCGCGGCTGGAGCGGACCGAGTACGGGCTGGCGCCCGCCACCGAGGGCTGGTTCGCGGTCAACGTACGCGACGCGGCGTGGATGACCGACGAGGTCTTCGGCGACGCCTGCGTGATCGAGGGCGACGCGGTCGCGTTCCCGCAGGTGGGCTACACGCTGGCCGTTCTGCGGCCCGGGCAGCCGAACGGCATGTATCACCGCGAGGACGACCAGGAGGACTTCCTCGTGCTCTCCGGCGAGTGCGTGCTGCTCGTCGAGGGCGAAGAGCGGCCGTTGCGGGCGTGGGACTTCGTGCACTGCCCGGCCGGCACCGAGCACATCTTCGTCGGGGCGGGGGAGGGGCCGTGCGTGATCTTTATGGCCGGGGGGCGCGCCCACCGCGGCGGCGCGGTCTACCCGCGCAACGAGACTGCGCTGCGCCACGGCGCCGGGGTCGAGGCCGACACGACCGAGTCGCGCGAGGCCTACGCGCCGTTCCCGAAGTGGAAGCCGGGTCCGCCGGAGAGCTGGCGCGGCCTGCCCTGGAGCTAGCTCCCCGGCGCCGTTTGCCGGGCCTAGGCGGCCGCGGCCTGCTCCCAGTCGCGCCGCGCCTGCTTTGCGGCCTCGGGGTGGAGCTTGACCGCCATGAACCGCCAGCGCTCGCCGGCGAGCACCCAGGCGAGGTGGAACAGGCCGTCGATGGGCACCTGACTGCTGCCGCCGCGGGCCACCATGTGGGCCGAGCCGGTCACGCGCCCGGGGCCGTCGTGCTCGAGCCGCACGTCGCTCAGCGCGATCTCGTCGAACATGGCGAAGAATGCCTCCCACAGCCGGCGCACCGTCGCGGCTCCGCGGCCCTCGGGCGGATTGCCGGTGAGCACACTGACGTCGGGATCGCCTGCGTAGTCGACGTCGGGGTCGAAGACGTCGGCGAACAGAGCGTCGATCTCGCCGGCGTTGAACAGGTCGATGCCGCGCTGGACGGCCGCCAGGTCGCGTTCGGCGTTCGTCACGGGGCGATCATCACCCGCCCGCCATGCGCGCACCGAGCGCGGCCTCGCCGGGGCGCAGCGCGGACGGGCCGCCGCGCTCCAGGCGCCACGCGGGCGCGGCGGCCAGGGCGCGGTCGATGCGCTCGTGCACCTCGCGCTCGCGCGCGGCCTCGACGGCGAACACCGTGCGCACGTGCAGCCCATCGGTGTGCTGGGCGGCCACCGTCTGGTGGGGCGCGAAGGGGCACGGCGGCGGGTGGTCGATCGCGCCGCAGAGCTCGATGGTGATGACCGCGCCGGGCTCGCGCTCGTCCGTTCCGGCGTCGACGTGGAGAACGGCCTCGTGGGCGAAGGTGGCGCGGGTCGACTCCATGACCCTGAACCGTAGGGCTCAGCGGGGCGCGAGCGGCTCGACCCCGAGCGCCCCGGCCACTGCAGCCACGGACTCGGGCGGGCCGGTCTCGGCGCCGATCAGGTCCTGCACGCCCTCGAGGCCTGCACGGCCCACGAG